>Ga0190349_1000284_pt1 | contig 16771 bp, 14 predicted proteins | sample 48721378_MG_FD_179798 | JGI IMG/M metagenome (GOLD analysis project Ga0190349, IMG submission 179798) | Hydrothermal vent microbial mat bacterial communities from Southern Trench, Guaymas Basin, Mexico - 4872-13-7-8_MG | ecosystem: Environmental > Aquatic > Marine > Hydrothermal vents >...
CGGGTATGCCCGCACGCGGCTGCTTGAGGCCCAGCACGGTGTCCTCATCTTCGGGAAAGAGCCCACACCCGAGAAGGCCAAAGGAGCCTACCGTGTCCTCGTTCCCCTGAGCGCCGGGATCGAACGGCGCCTGACGCTGCGTCTAGCGGCAGCGATCGCCAAGCAAATGCACGGAGAGGTTGTTCCGCTGCAAGTGATTCCCATCGCCGACCCCCTGGCGATGCAGGAGGGGCGACGCCTGGCTCAGGAACGAAACACACTCTTCCAATGGTCCACCCGTGAGCCTGCCTTGAAAGGGATCCCGACCTACCCCATCACCCGCCTGGCAAGCAGCGTCCCCAAGGCTATTCAGGACACTGCGGTGGAGGAGGACTGCGACCTGATTCTGATGTCCTGGGCGGTCGACAGCCCTCACGAGGGCTCTCGCATGGGCCGCGTGCTCGACCCAGTAGTGCGCAATGCTCCCTGCGATGTGGCCGTGGTCGCCTATCATCCCGAGGCCATCTCGACGCGTAACCGTCAGGCCGAGGGTGCCGAGCGCCAGATCCGACGGATTCTTGTGCCTACCGCTGGAGGCCCCCATGCGCCGCTGGCAACCCGGCTGGCCTTGCTCCTTGCGCGCGAGTTCGACGCCTCAATCCAAACCGTGTATATCGCCAGCCCAGACGCCAGCGAGAAGGAACTGGCCGCAGGGCACGAGCGCATTGCGGGTACTCTGAAATCAATGCAAGAGCAGTGGGCCACGCTCCCCTTTGCAGCCGATGAGCCCGCAGATGTCTATGGGCTCCCCATTGAGATGCGCGTGGTTCCGGCTTCGAGCGTGGTAGAGGGCATCGTGGAGGCCGGAGAGGCCTGCGACCTGCTCTTCCTGGGCGCATCCGAGGAGAGCCTCCTCGACCAAATGCTCTTCGGCACCCTCCCCGACCAAGTCGCCCGCCAGTCCGAGACGCCGGTAGTCATGGTCCGCAGCTACCGGGGGTTGCCACGTTTTTGGCTTCAGCGTCTCTGGGATGGCATCTCGGGCGCGTTTCCGACGCTATCTCTCTCTGAACAGGTGGATGTTTACAAGGAGGTGCGCCGCGGCGCCCGGCCAGACCGGGACTTCTTCATCATGATGGGGCTCTCGAGCATCATCGCCACCTTCGGCCTGCTTCAGGGGAGCACCGCCGTCATCATCGGAGCCATGCTGGTGGCGCCCCTCTTCACGCCGATTCTGGCCTTGAGCCTGGCCATCGTCCAGGGAGATATCCGCCTGCTCCGGCTGGCGGTGGAATCGGCCCTCAAGGGCATCACCCTGGCGATCGGAGTCGCAGCGGTGCTCGGCGCGCTCTCACCCCTGCGAAGCCTGACGCACGAGATCCTCATCCGGACCAGCCCAAACCTCTTTGATCTGGCGGTTGCCCTGGCCTCCGGCGCGGCCGGCGCGTACGCCGTGGCGCGCAAGGATGTGGCCACCGCACTGCCAGGCGTGGCAATCGCCGCCGCACTCGTCCCCCCATTGGGTGTGATCGGGATCGGAATGGCCTTGCTGGACGGCAGTGTGGTGAGCGGAGGCTTCTTGCTCTTCACCACAAACTTGATCGCCATCATGCTGGCGGGCGCTGTCACGCTGCTTCTATTGGGCTTCCGCCCCACCGGCGGGCACGAGCGGGAGGCCCGGCTGCGCCTGGGTATCCTGACCTCGATCGTGCTGCTGATCGTTATCACCATCCCCCTCGCACTTGTTTTTATCGACGCTGTGCAAACCTCCCGTAGCCGCCAGATCATCGACCAGGTGCTGACCGATTTCGCCCAGGCCGATGCGGCCATTCAATTGGTCGATTACGAATTCACGCCAGGACCTCAGCAGATCCTCGATTTGGAGATCACCCTCAACGCCGCACGTCCCATTGAGCAGGCGGATGCGGAAGCGCTGGAGGCGGCCTTCCAGCATGCACTAGGGGGCCCTGTGCGATTGCGTCTGATTCGTGTCCCGGTGGAAACCCTCGAATGGCCTTAGCAGACCAGGGGTTAAATCCTGAGAGCCGGGGACGCCGACCCCGGCTCTCTCTTAAGGAGGAGAAGAAGAGATTCCGCCCTTCTCCCTATACTATAGGGCAACTCTCTTGAAATGCGCGCGTCGCTATCCTTACGGATTTCCTACGGAATCCCTACGCTGGATAGGATTAACGGGCTATCCGCCAACTCCACCGGCCCTCTTGGGCAGTGCTCGGGCCGAGGCGATATGGCGCGGTGCCTACCCAGCCGCGTGCTATAATCGCCGCATCCCCTGACCCCACTGCCCATGATCCCCGACTGGCTCCTGGCTTCGCTCCCCATCCTCGTCATCCTGGTCTTGATGACGGTCTTCCGCTGGAGTGCAGCCCGGGCCGGATCCGCTGGCTGGCTTGCAGCCATGCTCATCGCCGCATGCCTCTTTGGCGCCGACCTCCGCCTCCTGGCATTCGCCCAAGCCAAGGCTGCCTTGCTGAGCCTGGACGTCCTGCTCATTGTCTGGAACGCATTCTTGCTCTATAAAGTGATTGACGAAGCCGGTGCCATCGCGCTCTTCAGCCAGGTGATCCCTGGGCTCACACGTGATACGGCCATCCAGGCGTTGCTCATTGGCTGGGCCTTTGCCTCCTTCTTGCAGGGAGTGGGCGGCTTCGGTGTCCCTACGGCGGTGACCGCTCCTTTACTCGTCGGGCTGGGCTTCTCGCCCATGGCAGCGGTGCTGATCCCGTCCCTGGGCCACGCCTGGGCGGTCACCTTCGGCTCGCTGGCCTCCTCCTTCCAGGCCCTGATGGCTGCCACGGGCCTGCCAGGTGAAACCCTGGCTCCCCATTCAGCCGTGTTCCTGGCTTTGGCGGGGCTCGCCTGTGGCGTGCTCGTGGCACAAGTCGCTGGGACGTGGCGCGGCGCATGGCGTGCCTTGCCGGCTGTGCTCATCATGGGGATTCCGATGGGGCTGGTTCAATTCACGCTGGCGACGCGCGGTCTCTGGAATATCGCCGCTCTGGGCGCAGGTTCTGTGGGTCTCGCTTGCGGGGTGCTTGCCACCCGGCTGCGGCTCTACCGCAATCACTCACCCTCGCCCCGGGCCCCTGGTGCATGGCGCCAGGTCGGATTGGCACTTTCAGGATACCTTGCGCTGGTTGCAATCACGCTGGTGGTTCAGCTCACGCCCGCCATTCGTTCAGCGCTCGAGGTCATCACCCTGCGCGTGCCCTTCCCGGAACTCGTCACGCAACGGGGCTACGTGACGCCTGCCGGGTACGGCCGGCAGATCCCGCTGCTGCGCCATGCCGGCGCTCTCCTGGCCTATAGCTCACTCTGCGCCTATGCCATCTACCGCCTTGCGGGACGCTACTCACCCGGCGCGCTGCGCCGCATCGCGGAGAGCACCTTGCGCCGCATGCTGCCATCGAGCCTGGGCATCGCCGCCATGGTGGCGATGGCGGTGGTCATGGCACATGCCGGCATGACGGACGCCCTGGCCCATGCGCTGGCCCGCGGCGCGGGGAATCTCTTTCCGCTCGCCTCGCCCTGGATCGGTGCGCTGGGCGCATTCATGACCGGCTCCAACACCAACTCAAATGTAGTCTTCGCTCTCCTTCAGCTTCGAACGGCCGAACTATTAGGCTTGAGCCTTCCCATCATCCTCGCTGCCCAGACCGCCGGCGGGGCGATCGGCTCCGTCGCCGCCCCGACCAAAATCGTCGTTGGCGCCTCGACCACGGGTGCCGCGGGCCAGGAGGGTCGCATCCTCGGAAAGCTGCTCGGGTATGTGGCGGCGCTGCTGGCGATCCTCAGCTTGGCTGCCTGGATCAGCTTGGGGAGGGCTTCATGAGTCAAGGCCCCCCTATGAACCAAAGCCTCCGACTCAAGGCGCTGGCCTTCTCGCTGGTCATGCTCGCGCCGTGGGGACTCTACTTCACAGCCCAGGCCGGAGATGCAGCGGCGATGTGGATCTGGTTCGGGGTCCTATCCGCCGGCATGACTCTGGCGCTCTCGATCTCCTAGAGCCTGCCCCTAGGCCTTGGCCGACCAAGCCGGTGCTCCGAATCGCCCGGCGCTGACATCTCGGCCGCAGATAGCCGAAGGCAGGGTGCCTGCCGTCCCGGCCACCTACTCTGCAAGGCCGAGATACTGCGCAAAGGCGCGCATGGCCTCAAGGTGCTCATCGGGGTGCTTGAGACCGCTGCGCATCGTATTGAGGGAGAGGTGGGTAGCTCCCGCCTGTTCCCACGCTCTCACTCCCTCCAACAGCTGCCCCCTCTCTCCCTCATCGTACCGCACTCTGCCCTCCAGGCCCAATTCCCCAGGATCACGGCCTGCCTCGGCCCAATAGCGGCGCAGCTTTTCGATCGATGGCCCGGCCTCCTCGGCCGATCGATAGCTCGGCAGCCACCCCTCGCCCAGCCTGGCTGTACGTCTCAGGACAACGTCCGCATGGCCTCCGAACCAGAGCGGTATCGGGCGTTGCTGCGGCATCGGGTTCAATCCCACATGGGACAATTGATGCCAGCGGCCTTGATAGCTCACCACTCGCTCCGTCCAAAGCAGGCGCATGGCCTCCACTTGCTCCTCGATCCGCTGGCCACGGGTATGGAAGTCCCAGCCCAGGGCCTCGAATTCGGGCTTATTCCACCCCACGCCCACCCCTAGCCTCAGGCGGCCGCCGCAGAGCAAATCCAGCGTGGCCGCTTGCTTGGCCACGAGCGTCGTTTGGCGCTGCGGCAGAACTAACACCCCCGTCACGAAACCAATGCGTCGTGTGACGCTGGCCATGAAGGCGAACAGGACGAAGGGTGAGAGAAAGGGATCGTCAATTGTGTAGATACCCTCGAATCCGCCGGGGCGTCCTGGATCAACCCCTAGAACATGCTCGTAGGCCAGAATATGACTATACCCCAGCGCCTCGGCCGTCTGCGCGAAGCGCCGGATCCATCCTGGGTCGGCCTCGACCTCGATCTGCGGAAACACAACGCCAATTTGCATTCGACATCCTCCTGAACGTGCCTGCCCAGGTCCCGAGTATAACCCCGAGCCGACCGCTGTCGCCGCGCCGGGTCTGATGTACAATGGGCTCTATGAGCGACCAGCCCATTCACCTGCTAATGACGGTGTCCTTTCCCCAACCCCTCCTAGACCGCCTGCGTGCAATCTCGCCACAATTGAAGATTCAAAGCTTCCCGGCCCGTGAGGCCGAGGCCCTCCCGGAGGACCTGCTTCCGGAGATTGAGATCCTCTACACGATCTCCGCGCTGCCCGATCCGGAGCTGGTGCCGAACCTACGCTGGGTGCAACTCCACTTCGCCGGTGCAGACCACCTCCTCGGCCACCCTCTGCTCAGCAAGGAGGACTTGATCATCACAACCATGAGCGGAGCCTCAGCACCTCAGATGGCCGAATTCGCCCTGATGTGTATGCTGGCCCTGGGTCATCGGCTGCCGCAGTTCACCCGCGGCACGCCCGCCGAACGCTGGTCGGACGACCGCTATGCGCGCTTCCAGCCCCTCGAGCTTCGCGGCAGCACGGTGGGAATTGTCGGCTACGGCAGCGTGGGGCGGGAGGTGGCCCGCCTGTGTCACGCCTTCGGGGCGCAGGTCCTGGCCGTCAAGCACGATCTCAAACACCTGGAGGACGAGGGGTACCTGATGGAAGGGCTGGGCGATCCCCAGGCAGACATCCCTCAGCGGATATACCCGCCGCAAGCTCTCAAATCGATGGCCTCTCTCTGCGATTTCCTGGTGATTACCGTGCCACTCACCGGCGAGACGCAGGGGCTGGTGGATGAGGCCGTCTTCCAGGCGATGCCACCGCATGCATACCTAGTGGATATCTCGCGCGGTGGCATCGTGGACCACGGTGCGCTGGTCGAAGCGCTTAACAACGAGACCATTGCAGGAGCAGCTCTAGATGTCTACCCCATCGAGCCGCTTCCCGAAAGCAGCCCTCTCTGGAAGCATGAGAACGTCATCCTGTCCCCGCACCTAGCAGGGGCCTCGCCTCATTATTTCGAGCGGGCCGCCGACCTGTTTGCTGCCAACCTTCAGAGATACCTCTCAGACCGCCCACTGCTCAACGTATTCGATCCGGCACGGGGATACTGAACGCTGCCTTCTATGAAGATCAAAGGTATCATCTTCGACCTGGGTTCCACACTTATCCGATTCACCGGCGACTGGTCGGAGATCGGCCGGCGCAGCCTGGCGGCCCTGGCCGATGAGCTCGAACGCCGAGGACTCCGGTTGCGCCGGGAGCCTTTCCTGCGCGACCTCGACCGGGCGCTCCATGCCTATTATCAGCGCCGGGACGAGGATTATATTGAGCATACAACCGCCTCGATCCTGTGCAAGGTCCTCGCCTCCCACGGCGTGGATCGGCCCGGTGACGAATTCATCCGCCCGGCACTCGAGGCGATGTATGCCGTGAGCGAGCAGGCCTGGGAGCCGATGCCTGGGCTGCACGAGGTGCTTCAGGCATTGCGGGACTCCGGACGCCGCCTGGGTATGATATCCAACGCGGGCGACAGTCATAATGTCCAGCGCCTGATCGACAAGGTCGGAATCCGGCCTTACTTCGATCCAATTCTGATTTCCGCCCAGGAGGGTATTCGGAAACCTCACCCTGAGCTATTCGCACGGGTTCTCGCAGCCTGGCAGTTGCCGCCTGAGCGTGTCGTCATGGTTGGCGACCTACTGGAGGCCGATATCCTCGGCGCCCAGCGGGCTGGAATCCACCAGATATGGTTGAAGGAGGCCGCCACCATCCCCGAATCCTCCTCGATCGTCCCAGAGACCGAGGCCGAGAGTCTGCGGCAAGTGCCGGATATCATCCGCCAGCTCGAAGCGAAAGGCTGATTCCCTTGGATTTCCGTGCCGTAAGCCGACATATCCTGCGCCTGGAAGTCAATCTGAAGATCATCGGTCCGCTCTCGATCCCGGTGAGCGTGTGGTTGGTGCGGTCGGATGAGGGGTGGATCATGGTGGACGCAGGCCCACCGGCCACAGCCGATCACGTCGTTGCGGCGGTGGCACGCGCCACCGAAGGGCGCGGCCCGCGGCTCATCCTGCTCACACACGCGCATTACGATCACAGCGGCGGGCTGAACGCGCTGCGGCTGGCGTGGAACACACCCATCGCCTGCCATGTCGAGGAGGTGCCCTTCATCACCGGGGAGATGGAATACCGCGATCTGCAACCTCGTGGGTTGGCCTTCTGGCTCGGGCGATACCTCATGCCCTCCCCGGCCGCCGGCCTTCCGGTCTCGCGGGATTTGCAGCGCGGCGAGAGTATTGCAGGCATGGTCACCATCCATCTGCCCGGGCACTCACCCGGACAGATCGGGTTCTTGCATCCGCAAGACCAGGCCATCCTGTGCGGTGATGCGTTGATGAATCTCCGGGGGCAACTTTCCCCGCCGTTCGCCGCCGTCACACCCGACCCAGAACGAGCGCGGGCCTCCATGCGCCGCCTGGCAGAACTCGATTTTGTCCATCTATTGCCATCCCATGGTGAACCCATCCTGGGGCGCAGCCGGGAGGCCCTCCTGCGTTACCTCGGCCTGCCAGCCAATGACGTTCACACCGAGCCTTGGTGAAGCGCCACATACCCAAGACACCCCAATAACATGAGCTTGCCTATGGATCTTCCCGAGACACCTCTGCGCTATCCACGTCGCCAAACCATCCGGGGCACGCTGCGGGGCCTCATCCGCGCCGCCTTTGCCCTAATGGCCGATGTCGAAATCGAAGGCCGCGAGAATCTGCCGCAGAACGGCCCCTTGATTGTGGTGGGCAACCACTTCAGCTTCATCGACCCGGTGGCCATGATCCATGCCACCCCGTGGCCGCTGGAATTCCTGGCGGGCGTGCGCATGCCCAACGCACCACCGGCGGCGCGGATCTTTCCTCGGCTGTGGGGGGTCTTCCCGGTCCACCGCGGCGCCGTTTCGCGCGCGGCCCTCCGCTCGGCTGAGGCGATCCTGGGACAGGGGGGAGTGCTGGGAATCTTCCCCGAGGCGGGCAACTGGGCCAGTGTTCTGCGCCCAGCCCGGCCGGGCACGGCCTACCTGGCTACCAAGACGGGCGCGCCCGTCGTGCCCATGGCCTTCACCGGATTGAACGACATCTTCCCCGCGCTGCGCCAGGGGCGGCGGGCACAAGTGCGAATCCGCATCGGCCAGCTCTTCGGTCCCTTCCAGGTGGAGGGGCGCGGCCGGCGGCGGCGCGAGCAACTGGACAGAATCGGCCACGAAATCATGCGTCAAATCGCCCAGTTGCTGCCCGACCGCCTGCGGGGTCACTATGCCGAGGACCCCGCGATCCGCGCCGCCGCGCAGGGTACCGAGGTCTACCCCTGGGCCGATTCTCCAGACATCTGTGTCTCTTGCCACCTCAAACCGCGCAAATCGTTTGGGCCGTTTGGGTGTTTCCGGCAACTGGAAAGGTAGGTGTGTATGGAAAAGGCAGCTGCCATCCCCGCTATCAAGCTGCGGGCCAAATCCACCCGCCGCGAGCGCGTGGCCTGGTATCTTTACGACTTTGGAAACTCAGCCTACGCCGCCGTCGTTCTCCTGGCCATCTACTCTGCGTACTTCAAGTCTGAAGTGGCGGGCGGCGCCGAAGGCTCACGCCTTTGGGGCATCTCGGTCGGCATCGCTATGCTTATCGTGGCCATCACCTCTCCGGTGCTGGGAGCGATCGCCGATTTCTCTGGTGCCAAGAAACGCTTCCTGCTCTTCTACACCGCCATGTCCTGTGTCTTCACCGCTTTGCTCTTCTTCGTGCGTCCGGGGGACGTGGTCATGGGCATGGCCTTCTTCATCCTGGCCGAAGTCGGCTACCGCAGCGCACAGGTCTTTTACAACGCCCTTCTGCCCGAGATCGCCTCTTCCGAAGAGATCGGCAGCATCTCGGGCTTGGGTTGGGCCATTGGCTCCGCCGGCGGCATTCTCTGTCTGATCCTGATCCTTGCACTCATCATGCTCGTCGGCGGGACCTTCATCGTGCGCTTGTCACTGGCCATCACCGCCCTCTACTTCGCGGTCTCCAGCGTTCCCATCTTCCTCTGGGTCCGCGAGCGCGCCCAGCCGCAACCCTTCCCCGAAGGCGAGAACGCCCTCACCGTGGGCTTCAAGCGCCTGGCCACCACCTTCCGCAAGGTCAGGCGCTATCGGGAATTTCTGAAATTCATGGGAGCCTTCTTGGTTTACAACGACGGCATCCTGATGGCGCTCGACTTCGCCGCCATCCTGGGGGCAGTGCTGTACGGAATGAATCAGCAAGAGTTGATTATCTTCATGATCCTGGTGCAGGTCGCCAGCGTCGCGGGCGCCTACCTGTTCGGCATTCTGGCCGACCGCATCGGCTCCAAGCGCTCCTTGATGCTGTCATTGTGGTTGATGATTGGGGCTGCCGTATGGATGTTCTTCAACGATTCCATCACTGGCTTCTATTGGATCGGCGGTCTCGCTGGCTTCGCGCTGACGGGCGTGCAATCGGTGAGCCGGACTATGATCGGTCTCTTCAGTCCTCCAGGGCAGAGCGCCGAATTCTACGGCTTCTTCGCCGTCGCGGGGCGGACCTCCTCCTTTATCGGGCCCACAGTCTACGGTATCCTCGCCGCCGAGGCCGCTCTCTGGTTCCAGTCGCGGGGCCAGCCGGCGCTGCTGGCCGAGCAATCCGGCCAGCGGATTGCGATTCTTTCCATCATCGCCTTCCTTGTGGCTGGCGTGGCGCTGCTCCTGCTGGTCAACGAACGAAGGGCTCGGGAGCAGGCCGTCGCCTAAACGAGTCTCCCGGGCGCGCCCATCAACCCGGGCGGAGGCCCACCTTCCGTATCAACCGTCATGCATTATTGGTGCGGTTGTTGTGGAGCGAGAGTAGCCGTGCGATCAGGCGCTGCATGCGCTCGAAATGGGTGCCCCTCCAGTAGATTCGTCCGCACCCCTCACAGCGTTTGAAATGCTCCTGCGAAGCTTGCACGCCCCGGGGTAGGAGTTCCCATACCTGTTCCTTGGATACCGGAACCAGCGCCGCGTTGCAGCGCATGCAGCGGCGGAAGGGCTTAATCTCCGACCAAAGGTCGAACCTGTCCAGTACCTCTATGACCTGATCCAGCGGCCTGATTGCCCGGACACAGTATCCATGCGTAACCACGCTCCTCTTGAGCAGGCCGCGATCTTTGGTTAGCAAGATTCGCCCATGCTCGCTGGCCTCCCTGGCCAGTGCCGCATCGCCAGCCTCATTGGAGTACCATACGTCGAACCCGAGCATGCGCAGGTAGGCCGACAGGCGGCCCAGGTGGGTATCGAGTGCGAAGCGGGTCACCCGCAGGGGCTGCGGTCTCACTTTCAAGAGCGGCTCGATGTCGAGGGTTTCGAACATCGGGTAGACGCTGATGCGCTCACCGCCCAGGATTCGCTGCTCGAAGCCGACGCTCTCTCCGTCCACCAGGATCAGGTCCACTTCGGTATGCGGCACACCGAGCGCTTCGATCAGGTCCTTCACAGAGGGCGTCCCTTGGAAGACGTGTTGAAAAGGCCTGCCACGCCGCTCCGGCGGCAGGAAGTCGTTCAATTCCGCATAGAAGCGCAGGGTTGCTTCCCTCATCCTCAGCCCCTGCCTTAGATTCTACAACCGCATCCGCTGAAGGGTGCCTCCCCCCGGCGGGAGCAATTGTTAGGTATTCGCAAAGTTCGAGCGTCGCCCTGTGTGTCACAATAGGAATGCATCCGAGCAAAAGGTGCGCTATGGAGGCGACTCTGAACACGATGGATCCACGGGTTGCGGCGTTAACCGAAGGGCTGGCACGCCTCAACCACGGCGAGGTCAACCTGCGCTGGGCAGCTGTGATGGATTACGATGGCCTCATTCTGGCCAGCTATCCGCCCGACGATCAGGGAGCCATCGAGGAAGCCGTGGGTGCGACTGCGCATATCTTGCATCTGGGCGAGAGGGCCCAGTCGCAAGTCGATCTTGGTAAGTGGCGCTATTCCCTAATAGCCGGAGCGGAGCTTCAGGTATTGGTGCTGCACCTCAATAATGAAGTCGTTCTCTCTATGGGGATCGGCTCCCGGACTCAGCTCCACCGCATTTTCTCGGCCGTGCGCGAGGTGGTGCCCGTGCTTATCCGCTCGCTGGACCTCACGGCCCGGAAATTCGCTGAGCCGAACACCATGCTCATCCACCGCGAGCAACTCGACCGCTACCTCGAAGGTTCCTGATCTTACGCAGTCCGCCTTAGCGTTATGGCATCTCCGCCGAGCGGGCGATATCCGCCGTCTTCGCGGCCGTCAGGTGAATCAAGTCCGACGACGCCAGATGATCTCCAGTCCTGGGGCCCCGCCGCTCAGGCCCACTCTCGGCCATAGCTCAACGGTCTCGTCAATATAGATTGGCATGGTCCGCCGCAGCCCAAGCGGCGTCACGGCCCCGCGCGGGTAGCCGGTCAGCTCTCGGACCTGTTTCTGGGGGACCATCTCAACCCGCCTGTTCCCGGAGACCGCCGCGATGCGCTTCAGATCAATTTCGGTGCCGGCCGGCACCATGGCCAGTAATGGGCCACTTCGATCGCCACGCACGGCCAGAGTCTTGAAGATGCGTTCTGGCTCCACACCGAGTTCCGCCGCAGCCCGCTCCGCGAGCCGGCTACCCTCCTCGATCTCATACTTGCAAACTTCAAAATCCACCTGCGCGGCTTCGAGCATGCGTATGGCGTTGGTCTTCTTCCCCATCTCCCTAATCCATGCATCTTCGGCCTGATCGAGCTTATTGTCCTCTGGCGGCTCTCTTTTGCCAACGGACACTCGATCCGCAGGCCTGGTAGAATGGACTGCCTGCATCTGACCGTCATCGATGAGCGCACTGATGCACACCTGGATCGTCCTCTCTGTCCTGGCCGCTGCTCTGCTCCTATTTGTCACCGAATGGCTGCGCGTGGATATTGTCGCGCTGGGTGTGGTGGTTGCCCTGGCGCTCACAGGCGTTCTGACCGCCGAGCAAGCCTTCGAGGGTTTCTCCAATCCAGCCGTGCTCACGATTGCGGCCCTGTTCGTCATCGCCGGAGCGGCGACCCGTTCGGGGGTGGCAGCCACCGCCGCGCGCTGGATCCTGCACTTTGCCGGGGGCGAGGAGCGGCGGCTATTGAGCCTGCTCATGCTCGGCGCGGCGCTGCTCTCAAGCGTCATGAGCGACACGGGAACTGTCGCCGTCATGCTCCCGGCCGTCGTAGCGCTGGCCCGCCGGGCGCGCATCCCCACCTCCCGCCTGCTCATCCCGCTTTCCTTCGGCGCCCTGCTCGGCGGCGCGGCCACCCAGATCGGCACACCTCCCAACATCATCGTCAGCGACCTGCTTCAGGAAGCCGGGTTGCGTCCCTTTCACTTCTTCAGCTTCACGCCCGTGGGCGTGGCGCTTATCCTCGGAGGCACGGGGGTCATGGTTCTGTTTGGGCCACGGCTGCTGCCAACGCGTCAGCCTCAGCTCGATGGCCAACGCGTCGAGACACCCGAGGAGCTTGTCCGGCGATACCGCCTGCCTGAAGGTCTCTTCCGGGTGCGTGTGCGCCAGGACTCCAAGCTGGCGGGGCTGCGCCTTACGGATGCCGCCCTTCCCTCCACCTATCAGGTAAGGATCCTGGAAGTGCGGCGGGCGGTATCCAACGGCGTCCGGGAAGTGCTCCCGCCGCATCCGGGGCTGCGATTCGAGCCGCAGGATCTGCTGATCGTCCAGGGTGCCGCTGAGGATGTGGCGCGGGCGGCAGCCCGATGGGACCTGGCCGTTCAGCCAGCACAGGCTGCCGACCAGCAATCTCTGCTTAGCGACGAGGTCGGCGTCGCTGAAGCGATCCTCCCGCCGCGCTCCTCCCTGGTGGGGAAGACCTTGCAGCAGCTACGTTTCGGAACCCAATACGGCCTCACCGTGCTCGGCCTCCAGCGCGCCGGCGTTGGCTCCCTACGCGACCTGAAGATCACGCCGCTGCAATTCGGCGACATCCTGCTCTTGCAGGGGCCTTGGCGCAACATTCTGGCCTTGCGCGAGCGGCCGGTGGATTTTGTCGTGACCGGTCAGCCGGAGGCGGCCGGGGTGGCTTCCCGGCCCGAGAAAGCCCCCTGGGTCATCGCTATCCTGGCCGGAATGCTGGCGATCCTGATCGCCGGCATGCTCCCACTGCCGGTGGCCAGCTGGCTCGCCGCGCTGGCCATCGTGCTCTCTGGATGTATGACGATGGACGAGGCCTACCGCGCCATCGACTGGCGCAGCCTGCTGCTCGTGGCTGGCATGCTCCCGATGAGCACGGCGCTGATGAAGGTTGGGCTGGTGGACCTCGCCGCCCTGGCGCTCGCGCGCAACCTGGGCTCGGTCAGTCCACTGTTGCTGCTGGCTGGTTTGTTTCTCGTGACGGCGCTTTTCACTCAGTTGCTCTCGAACACAGCCACGACGGTCCTGATCGCACCGATCGCGCTGGCAGCCGCACAGTCCCAAGGCCTTGAGCCGCACGCCCTACTGATGGCCGTGGCCATCGCCGCTTCGGCCGCGTTCGCCTCGCCGGTGGCCTCCCCCGTGAACACGCTCGTGATGGCGGCGGGCGGGTACCGATTTGGAGACTATTTGAAGGCTGGCCTGCCGCTCATCGGCCTGGCTCTGGTGGCTTCGGTGTTGCTGCTTCCGTTGTTGTTCCCCTTCTAGACCGGATGCGAAAGCGCCTCCCATCGGAGGCGCTGTGTGCCCCAGGCGCGATTCGAACGCGCAACCTAGGCTTTAGGAGAGCCTTGCTCTATCCTATTGAGCTACTGGGGCTCGTCGGCATTATAGCACGAGCCTACCCGGCGCCTGAGACCTGAATGAGATAGGCTGGAATGGGCTCACGCCGCCCGATGACCTGGATAGGTTCCAGCGGCTCGGCCTCCACCTCCTTATGTGCCAGTTCGTAGGTGTGACGGCTGAGCAGAATCTGCCCGCTGCCGGCTTGCTCCTGCAACCGCTTGGCCACATTCACCACGTCCCCTACCACGGTGTAGTCCATCACCTTCTCCGAGCCGATGTTGCCCACCACTGCCTCTCCGGAGTGCAAACCGATCCCCAATCCCAGGCCGCGCAGCTCGTCGCCCGAGTTCTCGCGGAGGCCGCGGAACAATAGCTGCATCTCGATCGCCGTGTCCACGGCGCGCTTGGCGTCATCCTCGCCAGCCACCGGCGCGCCATAGAAGGCCATGAAGCCATCGCCCAAGTACTTGTCGAAGGTGCCACGGTGCTTGAAGACCACTTGGCTCAGCGACTGGAAGATGTGGTTGAGGGTCTCGATCACCTTCTCGGCCGTGTTCTGCTCGGTGAAGCGCGTGAAGCCGCGGATGTCGGCGAAGAGCACGGTCACGGGGCAAATGTCCCCGCCTAGCTTGAGATAGCGCTCGGGGTCGGTGAGGATCACATCGGTGACGTCTTCGGCCAAGAAACGATCGAGTACCTGGCGCAGCAGCCGGTTGCGGGCTTCCACTTCGTCGTGGAGTTTCTTGATGCGCAAGAGCGACCGCACGCGCGTGAGCAGTACCACTGAACTATAGGGCTTGGTTACGAAGTCATCGGCGCCGGCCTCGATGGCGCGCAGCTTCTCCTCCTCACTGTCCAACGCGGTGACAATCACCACGGGAACAAACTGGGTGGAAGGGTGGCTCTTCATCGCCCGGCAGAGCGAGAGCCCGTCCATGCGCGGCATCTGCACGTCAACCAGCGCCAAATCGGGAGGATTATCCATGGCCGACTCAAGTGCGACCCGGCCATCCGCCGCGGCGACGACCTCGCATCCGGAGGTGGCAAGGAAGGTTTGGAGCAAATCCCGATTGAGCCAATCGTCGTCCGCGATCAGGATGCGCGGAGGGCGATTGAAGATCTCCTTCAGGTCCATGGGTGCCAGTTCCAGCCGCTCACTCCTTTATAGTACAGCAAAGTGCCTTGCGGGCACCTAACGAAACCATTGCAGATCAGACCCGGCGCGCAGCGGCCACCCAGGCGGTGGCCGCAAACTGTCTGCTCTTGCTCCTCGCCGGTGCGAGGGATAAGAGGCTACTCGATTTTCCCGGTAGCGATGGCCATCTTGACCTCGCCCACCGCCTTGGTGACCTCGATCTCACGCGGGCAGGCATCCGTGCAGTTGTAGATATCATGGCAGCGCCAGATTCCCATGCGGTTGTTCAGGATCTTCAAACGCTCCGGGCCTGCCTGGTCTCGGCTGTCGAAGATGAAGCGATGGGCCTGCACGATCGCCGCCGGGCCCACATACTCTCCGCTGGCCCAGAAAGACGGGCAGGAGGTGGTGCAGGCGGCGCAGAGGATGCACTTGGTGGTGTCGTCGAAGCGGGCACGCTGCTCTGGGGTCTGGAGGCGCTCCCGTTGCGGCGGGGGGTCATCGTTCACTAGGTAGGGCATCACCGACCGGTAGTGCTCGAAGAAGGGTTCCATGTCGACAATCAGATCTTTGATCACCGGCAGGCCGAGGATCGGCTCTACGGTGATCTTGGTGCCCACATCCTTCACGAGTACCTTGCACGCCAGCCGATTCACGCCATTGATGCGCATGGCATCGGAGCCGCAAATGCCATGCGCGCACGAGCGCCGGTAGGAGAGCGTGCCGTCCTGATACCACTTCACGCGGTTGAGCAGATCGAGCACCTGGTCATTGGGCTCGGCCTCAACCGTATAGGTCTCATAGTGAGGCTTCTTGTCGGTCTCCGGGTTGTAGCGCAGGATGCGAAGCGTAACCTCCATGACACCTCTCCTAGTACGTGCGCTCCTTAGGCTTGAAACGCGTGATCGTCACGGGCTTATAGCGCAGTGATACGCCTTTCCGGTCGAGATAGGCCAGCGTGTGCTTCAGCCAGCGTTTGTCATCCCGTTTGGGGAAGTCCTCGCGGGCGTGTGCCCCGCGGCTTTCCTTCCGCGCTAGCGCCGACACCGCCGTGACCTCTGCGATATCCAGCATGCAACCCAGTTCCCAGGCTTCTAGCACATCGGTGTTGAAGATGTGCCCGGGGTCGCCGGCCCGGACATGCCGGAAGCGGTCCTTCAGTTCGCGGATCTTCTCGAGCGCCTCTTGCATGCCCTCCTCGGTGCGGAAGACGCTGACGTGGTCGAACATGGCCACTTGCATCTCGCGGCGGATATCGGCGGCCACCTCGGTGCCATCCGCGCTGCGCAGCGCCTCTAGCTGCTCGCGCACGTAGCCCTGAGGATCCTCCGGCAGGGGTGTGAAATCGACCCCTTGGGCGTATTCTGCGGCGCGGATGCCAGCTTCCTTCCCAAAGACGACGATGTCCAGGAGCGAGTTGGTCCCCAGGCGGTTCGCGCCGTGAACCGAGACGCAGGCCACCTCGCCGGCTGCATACAGCCCGGGCATGATCTTGTTTTCCTCATCGATCACCACATGGCCATGCATATCGGTAGGGACGCCGCCCATGGCGTAGTGGGCGGTGGGCTGCACAGGCATGGGTTGCATGACCGGATCAACGTCCATATAGGTGCGGCAGAAATCGATGATGTCCGGCAGCTTGGCGAGGATATCGGCGGCGGTCACACGATACGGGCTGCCATCCGGGAAGGTGCGTCCGTCGATCTGGGCGTACTTGTTGACTGTCTCGGGGCGCACATCCAGGTAAAGATAGCGCTGCCCGCCGATACCGCGCCCCTCGCGCATTTCTAGGTACATCGCCCGGCTCACCACATCGCGTGAGGCCAGGTCTTTCACGGTAGGGGCATAACTCTCCATGAAGCGCTCGCCCTCATCATTGATG
>Ga0190349_1000287_pt1 | contig 16533 bp, 11 predicted proteins | sample 48721378_MG_FD_179798 | JGI IMG/M metagenome (GOLD analysis project Ga0190349, IMG submission 179798) | Hydrothermal vent microbial mat bacterial communities from Southern Trench, Guaymas Basin, Mexico - 4872-13-7-8_MG | ecosystem: Environmental > Aquatic > Marine > Hydrothermal vents >...
TTGTTGTTCCTTTACCAAGAAAGTTACATCAGGAGAATAATGGAAATTTGATAGAACATTTGAATACAGCAAATGAGTGGGTAGAATTTTATTATAACATCGATGTAAACAAATTTCTTAATTTGGGGGGTGCTAACAAGTGACACGCCGATTTTCTCGTATACGAGAAAATATTTTTTTTATTTTTTCTTCTCTCCTTATTACCCAGAGACCCCTTTGTTTCATGTGGAAACTTAGAATAGATACAACAAAAATATTGTATTTCTTTTGGAGCAATATAGTGTGGTCTAAAAACAAAATAAGAACAACATATGTAATACGTAATGTTTATTTAAATCTTTCCTTTCTTTATGTTTTTTTGTTTCGGCGGGATAGGATGAAACAGATGATAGTGGATTTTTTCGATTCTTTGCAAGTTCTATTTTTTGTTTCATCCCCTGAAACCAAAATTAAGGATGTGATAAAGTGATAGTGGAAAGAGAGGAGAAAGTTGTTGAAAAACAGAAGAAATCTAAATCTAATACAATCTTTGTTGCAGTAGTTGTATGTCTTATTTTTTTGATGACGGTATCAGCGATAGTTGTGTTTTATATTGGTAGGATAGATAGTAGTATGGTGGATAACAATGTAACTGGTGATGATAGTGGTATAGATGACAATGATGTATTGGAGGATGATTATGATGATGATGTTTTTATGAGCTGGTGCAGGAGTTATTTGGAGAAGTATCAGATGTATTCTAACAATATTCGTGTTAATCTGGAGCAGGAGGATTGGTATGATATTGCGTATTGGTGTAATCTTAAGATTGATTCTGTAGAAAACGCAAAAAACGAGGTATGGGGTTTTAGTTTGTCATCAAGGATGGATGATGTTAGGTATGAGTTTGCGAGTTTTCTGAATAATGATTATTTGTCTACATATTATCTTTTAGAGGCTTGTGATTGTATGACTGGTTACCCTGTTGATTATACATCTGCTGCGGGGTATCTTGATAAAGCTACGATGTATACTTATCGAGCTGTTGATAATCTTAATAATATCAAGATTTTGTTAAACAATTAGGTGGTGATATTGGTTATGGTGTTGAGAGATAGGGTTTATGTGGATGAAAAGGATGAGAATACTTTGTATCTTGAGCCAGCTGATGATGATGGTTTCCATATTTGTGAGATAAACGGTGGCAAGGTATATGTGTATTATAGTGAGATTGGTAGGTTGATTGATTGTATCCGTGAGCATATACTAGTTGGTGTTCCACATGAAGTAAAGGGGTCTCCGAGGGGGTGATATAGATATGGATTTGGATTTGTTTAAAAAAATATTAATCCTTTCTATAATGGTTGTATTATTGTCTTTGTTTGTTTATTTTTTCTCGCATTGGATGTGGGATACATTTCATATTTGTCTTTCAGGTAATCTTTGTTGCCCTGATGATTGTTTCTGTGCTTGTAACCTCACAGAGAGTGTGATAAATTGAAAATGAAATATGTTAAAATTGTTTTAGAAGTTTTATTGTTACCATTTGTTGTATTGGTTTTCATGATTGACCATGTGTTTTCACGTTTGTTTCATTGTAAAAGTTTTATTGATATTTTCTGGGAGGAGCTTTTGTTTGATGAGGTGATATAAAACATGTATGATATAAACCAGTTCATAGATTGTTTAATATGGTTTGCCTACATATGGGTTGCTGTCTGTGTTGGTTCATATCTTGGGGGTTACCTGTATCTAAAAATAAAAAACCAGCAGGATGAATGAGTGATAAAGGTATGACTGGAAACAACAATTGTTATTTGTTCAAAATAAAAGGAAAAGATAATACAACATTGTTTACTGTTGATGAAGAACTCGCTAGGTTTGCATGGTTACTGGGTGGTGATGTCCGTGCATGTAGAATCAAACCATAACACAAGTAATAATGTTATGCGGAGGGGGGCGTTGTATGCTCGTGTCAGCACAGAAGAGCAACATCCGGAGATACAGATAGACCTGTTAAAAAAATATGCTGAAAGTCATGGTATACATGTTGTGAAGGTGTATGTTGACCGTGTTTCTGGTGTTAAAAGTAGTCGTCCTGCTTTGAATGATATGCTTTTTGACATGCGGAAAGGTTTGTTTTCTTGTATCATAATCTACAAGTTAGACCGTTTAGGTCGGAGTCTTCAGCATCTTATAAACATATGTGAGGAGCTTAACCATAAAAACATAGACCTTATAGTTACAAGTCAGAATATTGATACTAGAACACCTAGTGGTAAACTGCTTTTTCATATTCTTGGTGCTATTGCTGAGTTTGAACGTGAACTTATCAGTGAGCGGACTCGTATGGGTTTGAAACATGCAAAGAATGTGGGTAAACGTGGGCGGGATAAAAAACCCCGTCGTAAAAGTGGTTACTATCTGCGTTGGCAGAAAGATAAACAAAAAATGGGGGGAAACATTTAGAATTATGTTGGAAATTGATAAGATATATTGTATGGATTGTCTTGAAGGTATGAAACAAATACCAGATAACAGTATAGATTTAGTTGTTGCAGACCCACCATATAATCTTAATAAACCATTTAAAAACGACAATTTAACAGAAGAAGAATATATTTCGTTCTTAACACCAATTCTCAAAAAACTAAAAAACATTATTAAGCCTAAACATTCAATAATCATATTTTTTGATAGTGGTCAAAAACTACCACTTTTCTGGAAATCTATATTAAAAACAAAATTATATTTCCAAAAATCATGCACATTATATAAACCAAATGATTGTAGTATGCCACATAACAGAATACTTCGGAAGTCCGAAGTATTCTACATACTTTCAAAAACTCCAGAACTACACCACGAAGGAGAAAAATATATACATGATTGTTTAATAGCAAATCATACAAAAAAAGAAAAATGGTATCATCCAACAGCAAAAAACATAAACATAATAAAAGAATTAATCTTATCGCATAGTTGTAAACACGATTTGGTTTTAGACCCTTTTATGGGTAGTGGAGCAACAGCAGTGGCATGCAAACTACTAAATCGTCATTACATAGGATTTGAAATAAACCCTGACTATTGTAGAATAGCAGAACAACGATTAAAAAACATTCCAAAAAGATTAGACAACTGGATTCCCCAAGAAAACACCACAAAAAATGGGAGGAAACGGTTAGGATGATTAGAACAATGTTGTATCTCTGGGCTGTGTTTGTTGTAAACTTTATTATTTGTTTTTTGATTTATAATTTGTTTCTTAAAATAGTGTGTGTGAGGAGGAAGAAAACATGGATGAGGAGGATATGAACCGGATACTTAGGCAGTTGCAGGAACAAGCACCGTCTCTTTTTGAAAAATGGATGCTTGATAACATCTGCATATTTTGTGATAAAAAAAATTTTTTGTAAATGTTGGTGTTTTTTTGTTGAGAAGAACCGAAACACTCCTAAGGGGTTCTGCTCTACACCAACATCTACAATATATATATCTATGTATCTAAAAATATATATATTTATCCCCTTTTTTGGGGGAAAATTTAAAAAACAAAGAAAACATTTATATGATGCTTGGAGAGGTTAGAAAAAAAAAACGATGTAATTGATTGATTTTTTCTGATATGAAATGCATTCCCATTCTCTCCTCAGAAAACTACCTGCCTATCTGTTCTTTTCTAACCTCTCCCCCCTCCGCCACCTTCCTCTTTTTTTGTGGGGGGAAAAACTTATACGATAAGTTTTTATACTAATAATTATGCAACGTTTGAAAAAGACACTGGCCATGTTGTTGTTTTTGTCTTTTGTATTATTTTTTGTTAGTGATACTGCATCATCCTCATATAGTTCAGCACCAACAGGTTTCACAGCGTCTGCTGTTTCAACTAGTCAGATTAATCTTTCTTGGTCAAAAGGCAGTATGGCTGATACTACTTATATTGAGCGTAACACTGTTGTTAGTTGGAACAGGGGTGAGGGAACACTGGTTTATAATGATACTGGCACAAGCTACGGTGATACTGGTTTGAATGATAATACTCGGTATTATTATCAGGCATGGAGTTATAATGCCACAAATAATACTTTTTCATCTGTGGACTGGGTTGGGTTGGATTTCGATGGAGCAAATGATGATGTCCGGATTCCTGATGATAATTCATTGGATTTTACATCGTCTTTTTCGGTTGATATGGCATTGTTGGTTGAGGATACACCGGCTGATGATAAATTTGATGCTATTATTTCAAAGATGACAGATAGCACTACTGGTTGGGGTATTGCGTTATACAGTGATGATGGTATAGTCTGGGAGCTTCATATCTGTGTTGATGGGCATAACCAGTCGGTTGGCACAGCGTCGATACCAGTCAACAAATGGATATATCCCACCGTGGTATTCAACAATACTTCTCATACTATGCATGTTTATATAAATGGTAATGAAGTATATTCATACAGTGAGCCGAATACTCCAAGTGCCAATACTGCAGATGTAGTCATTGGGGAGTGTTCTTATGTTGGGAATGATAAAACCTTTGATGGGAAAATCGATTACATCAGAGTGTATAACACGGCTTTATCAGAGCAGGATGTAAAATATAATTTTTACTGGAAGGATTCTAACTGTATTTCAAATGGATTAGTGTCATGGTGGAAGTTTAATGAGAACACCGGCACAATAGCATATGACAGCCAAGGTAGCAACGATGGAACACTTGAGGATGGAACACAGTGGGTGAATGGCACAAAAGAAGTATTCAACTCAGCATATAACATTACATATGAAAAAACTTTGATGATAATCAGCGATGTATACCCTGTGAATAACAGTGTGGGTGTTCCATTGCAGCCTCATGTTTTCGCTACAATTAATCATACTCTTGGTTCTACTATGAACATCAGTTTTTATTATGGATTGTCTATAAATAACACAAACCATGTTATGAAAACGTTTAACAATGTGGGTAATAATACCTTCGATGCATTGTTTCTTAACGCTGTGAACCATTCTACATGGTTTTATTGGCGTGTTATGGTGGATGATGGGACTAACTATGTGAATAAAACCTATGTGTTTATGACTGAGAGTAGAAACATGCTTATTCCAAATGGTTTTAATAGCATACCTATGGTTTTTGGCTTATGCGGCGTTATAATGGGTTTTTATGCAGTTGTGCTTCATCTGAAAAAGAAAAAAATGTTTTAAAAAACAAAAAAGAAAACATTGAAAAATGCATTGTTTTATTTACTGTGGTTTTTTGTTTTATGATTTATCTCTTGTCCAGAGCTAAAAACATTTTAGATGTATACATTGTCATATTAGGTTTCATCTGCGTCTACCTGCTGGTATATGTTTTATCAAACACCATAGTTGATGGATAAATTTAAATAAACTGTAACACATTCACATTTGAATAAAAACACTAAATACAAAAGAAAGATATTTGAAAAAAATGAAGGAGAAAATAAAAGATGCCATATGATTATAAATATGAAAATCCTATCTCTAAAGCACTTGCAAAACCATTTATAGAGGGCATTAAAAAAATGGAGAACGAAGAAGCACTGAAGAAACAGCAACCATCTCCTCCTCAAAAAACTGCTGAGAAAACACCTCTTAAAAAAAGAATAGAACAACCAAAATCAACACATGAAACATCTAAAAAACATGAACCATCTAAGCATAAATTGATTCCTAGTAAAGTAATAGAAGTCGCTAAAAAAACACCACTCAAAGAAAAAATAGAAACAACCTCTCAAAAAGATTACACCCATCCACAACCTAGTGAGGGTAAAACCAAAGAACCACCACTTCTTCTAACACCAATAACAGAAAAACTAGCTGAACCATTCCTACAAATACCCACACAATATACGGATGTAACAGGAACACCACTAACCACAGGTGACATTGAAAAAACAGCGAAACAAGCACCACAAAACCTAACACCCACTCAAAAAAGAGAATGGGCAATAGAACAACTAACCTACACACCACCCTCCAAAACACCTGAACCCACCACAGCATACAAAAAATACAGGGTAACACCAGACCAATCAATATATCAAAAAGAACAACAAAAAATACAGGAAACCATAACACAAGGAAAAACCACACTAACACAACTACAAAAATTCAAAGAAGAATTCCCACAATATGAAAAACAATACAAATCACAACTATCACAAATGAAATCAAGCACACCCAGCACAATCTGGGGAGTGGACATAGACCAAAGTGGCACAATAGAAGAAAACGAACTATTCCCAAGAGACATAGCTATACAAAAATTCAAAGAACTACATTCCAACTATCAACAGCAGAAAAAACTATACCAAAACATCGATGAAACCATAAACCAAATGAGGATGAACATCGCCAACGCACAAGAACTATCAACCACACTCACAATGTATCAACAAGCAGGATACGGACTTGAAAAAACACCTGAAGGATACCAATTCACACAGCTCACACCCAAAGAAACATACAAAAAACTACACAAAGGCTCTGAGAGAACAGATGTTTTTGTTGCAAAACAACTCATGTCACTTGGAATACCCGCAGCGATAAACTATGCAATGGGCAGATGGGATAAATATGAACAAGAAGAATACGCAAGACTACTAGAACTCAAAAAACAACCCTCAGAAGAAACCACCAGTTATACAGCTCGTTTCTGGACATCACCAGAAGCAATAGAAAGCACATGGCTACCACTCACAACAATGGGACTAGGATACACCGTAAAAGGACTTGAAGCAGGATACCAAGTAGGACGAGGACTTACAACAGGTGGAAGAATAGCATCCGCCATCAGTGGTTTCGGAACAACCACCACAGGACAACTAATCGGTAAAGGCATCAAAATAGGAATGCTCACAGCAGGAACAGTTGGAGTCACAATGGCTGGAATGCAACTATACCAAACAGCACAGGAACAACCTGAACAACTAGGAACAGCAATAGGACATCTCACCTCCTCAACCATACTAGCCCTTGGTGGATACTATGTCGGCGGGAAAATGTTCACTAAACATGATGTCCCTCTTAAAACCACACCAGAGGGAAAACTTAAACCACAGGTTAAACTCCTCACAGAGGATATACAGGTAAAAACAGGAACAAGTGAAACCATTGGGATGGTCAGAGGATACGGAGAAGTATTCTTCGAAGGAGTAAAACCCGGAACAGGTAGAACCTACTACTTCAGATTAGAAGGCACAGGACGTGGTGGAAAATTCATAGGAGAAAATATACAGGTATCACGGTCTTCTGGTTTTTTCAGGAACATCGCAGGGAAAAAAATAGGGGCATTTGAAGCCTATGGTAAACACACCACGCCAATGGAGATACAAAAGGGTTTAACCATTAGTAGTGAACGTTTTGTATCCGCAACATATGGAAGGACACCACAGGTTTACACAGGAAAAGGTTTACATATTTCAACCACCACTGGTTATGAAACACCAAGAGTAATGGATGTTTCAATGGGTGGAAAAATACCTGTTTATGCCACTGCTGAAACAATAACAAAACCACACATAAGCATAGGAGAATTCCAATCTGAACTATTCCAAGGACGGTATTTCTCAAGAGGCGTCTCACAGCTGGTCACAGGATTCAAAAAAGGAAAAATAACATTCCTAGAGAAACCACCAACCTTCTGGGCAGATGAAACCGCAACCATGCCATTGTTCAAAAAACTATCAGGATGGCGGACTATACCAAAAACAAGCAGTATAACAGGAACACTAGTCAGTGAAACACTTAGCTCCACAATCCCAACAATCACACATACACCCACTCCAGTCTCCATTTCAACCATAGGACTGGGTGTTTCACAGGCAATATCCACTGTTGGTTTAACTGGTTTATCAGGTTTCAAAACCAGAGGCATACAACAACAGGTAAAACAACAATACCATGTAGGTTTAAAACCTGTTAAAACCCAAAGGATGATACAACCAGAGATACTCACCATACAACAAACAGAGAAAAAACTAGTTCAAAAACAAATACATAGAAACATTACCATAGCATCTTCTGTTAAAACCATTCAGAAACCCACTACGGTATCTGTTCAGAAAACCCAGAGAATCCCTGTTCAGAAAATGATGCAGATACCCACAGTGAAACAAATACAGAAAACACAGCTGAAAACCACAATGCCAAAAACACCATCTCAGCAGAAAATAACCATAACCAGTATCCCATCAACAATGATGCCAGATATACCCGTTGTCACTCCACCGCCGATACCTGTGATTGAACCACCTAGAATCAGAGGACAAGGTGGGGATTATGGTTATGATTGGTTCTGGGGTAAAACCAAAAAACACCGTGAACAAAAAATCATAAACCCATTCACTATGGATAAGTTTCTCAAGGATTTATTGACATAAAAACCAAAAAAAAGATAAATTGGATGGTGGTAAAAAAAAGTATGATTAAGAAAAAAAAAATTGACATTAAAAAAATCCAGAAATGGATACAAAACAACATCAACCCAGATGTATACCGTGGGACGTACACAGGGTTCGACCCATTGGGTCAAAGCTTTGAATTAAAAAGCATAGATGCAGAAGCATGGGGTGTTTCATCAAAGAAAACCTCTAAAAAGAAAAAACCTGTTGTTGAAACATCATCTGATGGCAGAACCATCATAATAAAACTATAAAAACATCATAATATTAGACTTGGGAGTGATTATGGCTACATCCGCGGTGTTAATATTTGAATACCTAGCAGGATTCTGGTTCTTCGGTCTCATCTACTGGATACTAAACGGGATACTACCAGAATTACAAGGAATGAGTCTTAAAACCAACATATACACACTGGGGAACTACCTCTGGACAGGTGCATTACTAATATACCTAGTATTCGGAATATGGTATCTGATAATCAAAATAAAAACATGGCAATACTTCAACAGAATGTAAAAAAAAATGGAATTGATGGTAAACATGTATGATGATGAAGTACATACGATAATACATGCAGGGTTGATATTCATAGTATACCTATTTGTAGCTATAATACTGTATTATTTCCTTTCATCACCTGTCTCACTCATATTTGATAGTATTAGCTCTGGTGCAACAGGGACAAACGCTGAAAGCTATATGGGTTGGATGCTTCCAAATATACGATGGGCGTTGAATGTTGCATTTGCTCTAGGACTGGCATTCCCAGTTACATGGTTCATAGTATGGGTTTTCAAACAGGAAACAGACTTTGGGATGTATAGGAGATGGTAACCATTATGAGATTAAAAAACCATACCATCATAATCATAATCCTGTTAATGATACTTTCAAATATTTTTGTTACTGTAAGTGTTCATGCTGATGGTGGTGGATGGTGGGATAGCAACTGGCAGTACTATAAAGTCTGCAACATTAACAATAATGGCTATAGTGGTTTTTATCAGATGAAACTCAACGTATCATATTCATCAGGTGGTAATGTTTCTTGTGAGGGTCATTGTCAGTCTGATTTTGATGACCTTCGGTTTGTAGAAGTTGACAATAGCACGGTGTTGCCTTATTGGATAGAGGAAAAAGTGGATGGTTCTTATGCATTGGTTTGGGTTAATGTATCAGCACAGGCTATGAGCGATGGAAAAATTTTGATGTATTATGGCAACAGTGGTGCTAGTAGTGCTAGTGATGGTAATGCAACCTTTGAAGAATATTTTGATTACACCACAACATCAGGATGGACATGTGCAAATTCAGGAACGATAGAGGCAATAGGTGATAGATTACGGTATTATGATGGTAATAATGTTGCTGGTGGAAAGGCATACCATGCTGTTTCAGTATCTTCAAATCAGTGGTGTATGGAAACATTAATACAAAGCTATGATAGAAGCACATATGTAAGAGGAGCAGTTATGATTACATCTGATACAGCATACAGCAACAGATATGCTTTAGTATGGATACCAAATCAACCTTCAAACGATATTGAGTATGAAGACGGTAGTAGTTATTACACATTATACACAAATTTTCAAAAATCAACAGATTATAAACTCAAAATTTTTGTAAACCAAACCGATAGTGCCACAGGAGTGAACTACTACATCTACAATTCTGATGAGAGTTCATTACTTGGGTCAGCAACAGGCAAGGCATTTAGAAATAATCCCACAGATGTGAATTATCTTTTTTTAGGTGATTTCAGTACGGATTATTATGTCGATTTACGGTTAAAATATTTGTTTTTTAGAAAGTGGGCATCCACTGAACCCTCATGGAGTAGTTTCGGCAGTGAACAATCACAAGGGGGTTGGACTAATACCGCACCTGTTATATCAAATGAGAACCCCTCTAATGCTTCAACAGATGTAAACATTCAACCTGTTGTTAATGTTACAGTGACTGATGCAGATGGAAACCTGTCTACTGTTGATTTTTTTATTTCAACAGATGGCAATAATTGGACACATGTTCAAACCAATAGTAGTGTTTTAAACACCTCTGTTTCATATCATTATACATCAGCATCTTCATATAGCACTGTTTATTATTGGAAGGTCACAGCCAATGATACACATGATAATACATCAAAGATTTATCATTTCACAACAATGAAAAAAGGTTTTGTTTCAAGTAATGGAATTTTTGAGTATCTCAACAAACCATGTGCATTTTACTATCAAGGAACATATAACAGAGCATATATATGTTTTATAGACAACACAGGAAAAGTTAAGATAAAATATTATGATTATGATGCTGGTGTTTTCAGTAATGAGGTTACGGTTCATGATATTGGTTCAAATGATGACCACGCTGCACCTACTCTGATTGTGAACGATACTGGTCATATTGTTGTATTTTGGACAGAGGGGCATAGTGACCCTTTGTACGTATCGGTTTCTACATATAGCGAAAATATTACAAGCTGGGAAACACCAGTTCTTATTCACAGTGGTGATTGTTCATATCCTAAACCATGGCAGGATAACAATGGAACATATCATGTAACATATAGATATACAACAGCAACATATTATAGATATGTTTATCATTCTTGGAGTACAGATTTATCATCATGGTCTACTGAAACATTACTTGATTTTGGAAGTGATTGTTGGATATATCAAATGCAGTATCAAGAACCAAGTAACCCAGATTATGTTCATATAGTTGCTACACGAAAAGATACTTCATTAAATAAACGTGAAAAACTGTATTATATGTACACAGATGATGGTGGAACAACATGGAAAAATGATACGGGAACAGAAATCTCTCTTTCTGCATCTACTTCAGAAATGTCAGTTGTATGGGATGAAACAAATTATTTACGGCAGTTTGATGTTTATGCTGATAGTAACCATAATGTGTATATTCTTGCAACTAAGGATATAAAAAGCGATAGCACACCTACTCTTCATATGATTTATAAATCATCTGGGACTTGGGCTAATGACTCAATATGTGATTTGGGAGAATTTTATAATGTGGGAGAAGGAAACGCATATGTTACAGGTGCATGTATAGACCGTGGTAATCCAAATGTTGTTTATGTGTCAGCGTATGATACTGATAATGATATGCAGGTATGGCAAAAGCAGACAGGATGGAGTAAGGTTGAGGATATAACAACTGATGGGACAACATGGAAGATTAGACCTATGCCTGTGTATAATAAGAGTGGAAGGGTGTTGTGGTGTGAAGGAAGCTATAATGGTTTTACTTCGTGGAATATGAAAATATATTGGCATCAATTCATCATATCTAACAATCCTCCAAGTCTGAGTGGAGAATCACCAACCAATGGAAGTACTAATGTTAATCCAATACCATCACTCCATGTTATCTGCTCTGATAGCGATGGAGACACAATGACGGCATACTGGTACAGCAACTCTTCTGGTAGCTGGGTTCAATTCGCCAGTAATAATAGTATATCTTCTGGTACAAACATAACACAAACCAACAGTAACTTCACCAGTCCTGGAACTACATACTACTGGTCAGTTAACCTAACAGATGGAACAGACTGGTGTAACGAAACATATCATTTTACAACACGTAACCAGTATATACCAGACCCACCAACAGGTTTCACAGCGACAACATATAACACTACACAAATCAATCTCACATGGACAAAGAACAATAGTGCAGATACAACATACATTGAAAGAAATACAGTATCCTCTTGGAGTCGTGGTAGTGGAACAATAGTCTATAACAACACTGGCACAAGCTACAGTGACACTGGTTTAAACCCTCATACTACATATTACTATCAGGCTTGGTCTTATAATGCAACTGATAATGTTTATAGTAGTAGTTATGCTTCTGATAGTGATACAACCTTGAATTCTGCTCCAACGGTTAGTAATCCTTATCCATCTAATGGTTCAATAGGTATAAGTCTTCAACCTGTTTGTCATATAGATGTAAGTGACTCTGATGGTGACTCTTTGGATGTTTATTGGTATGAAAATTCTACTGGTAGTTGGGTTCTTCGTCAGACCAATAGTAGTGTTGGAAATGGAACTTATTATTGGACTTTTACACAAGCAGATGACTACAATACAAAATACTGGTGGAAGGTTGCAGTAAACGACAGTGTAGACAATGTAACAAAGATATATCATTTCACCACAGAGACATCTGTTGGTTCTCCTGTTGTTATCACCAACGAAACAACGGGTGTGGAGGAAACCAATGCAACCCTTCATGGTTATCTTAGTGACGATGGTGGTGAACCCTGCACTGTATGGTTCGAATATGGAAAAAACACTACTTATGGAAATAATATTACTTTATCAAATTTACAATATGTTACAAATACTTCTGAGGTAACCTATGATGACATTGTGTATTCATATCCATATGTTTTTGTTTCTACTGGTGGAACTATTTATGTTTACATTTTCTCCGATAAGAGTAACTTAGTTCTAATTGATACTTATCATTCTAGTGCATATAGCGATTATTTTGAAGATATGGAATATGATAGCACCACAGGATACCTATACACAGCTAATACTAGAAATGCAACGGTTTTCTCTTTTGATGGAACAACTTTAACTCGAATAGATGATATTGCTCTTTCAGATTTACTTCCCTATTCATCATATATGAACACAGTTTCTTATAATGATAGTTATGTTTTTATCGGAGCTGATAGACCATTTATAATTGCTCTTTCATTTGATGGAACATCTCTTTCTTATATCTGCAATGTAACGTGTGATACTGCTGATGCTAATTATCAAAGAGACGTTTATGATATGACTTATCATAATAACATACTTTTTGTATTAACTATAGGCACTGGCGTTGAGGCATGGTCATTCAATGGAACTAGTTTTTCTCATATTGACACATTCAGAGATTCAGAGTTGCCAGTTTCATCATGGGATTCAAGTAGTTTTTATGTATACAACGATTATGTTGTTGTTGGAACTTATGAAGGATTGTATATATTGGAATGGAATGGCACTAATTTCAATTACAAAGAATTATATGATTATTATCCTGATAGTACATACAGTAATATAACATATATTTCAGGATACGGCAATTTAGTTTTTTCAAATAGACACCATGAAGCTTTGTCAGTATACAGTATATCAAATGACCAGATATTACTCATAGAACAACTTGAAACAGAAGCAGATTACACGGAAGCTATAGATGCAGGAAATGGATACGTATTTGCAGAGTATGGAGCAAATGATTATTGTTATGTATTTTCTTATCGTTTCTCAGCTGGAGACTTATTTACTTACAATTTAACAGGACTTAATGCGGGGACTCTTTATCATTACCGAGCTGTTGCAAACAACAGCAATTCAACAGTCTATGGAAGTGATAAAACATTCTTTACAAAACCTTTTCCACCTGCAAATGTAACCATTACAAGTTACAACAATACAACAATATCCTTCACATGGACAAAAGGACAGGGGGCAAACCATACAGTGATACTCCGTAAAACCACAGGGTACTCCACATCTCCCACAGATGGTATAGAGGTATACAACAACACAGGAACAACCTATACTGACGCTGTAACATCTGGTTTAAAATACTACTACTCATTCTATAGCTATGTAGAGGAAAACTCATTGTATCGTTTCTCTGAAAAAGTAGACATATCACAGGAGATACCACCAGAAATACCCACAAATATAAGCTACAAGGTTGTTCCACCTAATCAGTTGAACATTACATGGACAAAGGGTAACCATTCAGATGCAACAATCCTCCGAGTGTCATCTAGCTCACAACCCACATCTCCCACAGATGGAACATTGTTATACAATGGCTCATTGGAATACTACCTTTATACTGTAACAGAGGATTTCTATATCACATTGTTCAGCTACAACGCAACATCACATCTGTACAGCACTGGTGTACCTCTTGATGCATATTTCGTATGGTTGAACTGCTACAATGAAAACACAGGAAACAAACTGGATGGATACTCTGTTGTTTTCACCAACCCCACAGGTAGCTCTGTTTATGAAAAAGACAACTGCACATCTCCCACTCTCATAAATGTATCTGATATTCCCACAGGTGAAAAAATCAGTGTATCAGTTGAAAAAAATGGATACTCCCCTCGTTCATATGTTTTCAAAATACTCAACATCACTAGCAATTATTTCATTGATGTTTTCCTACTACCCATTGAAACAACCACTGAGGAATGCACTCTTATAAGCTTTGTAGACACCAAAATAGTTACCAACCCCAATATAGATAATGTTGTCAGTCTTTCTAAAACATTAGAAACAATCAGCGGAGTTGAAATATACAACAAATCCCTTTATCCCGAATACAACCTGCAATCATTCATAGACAGTAAATCAGTTACCAACACATCGGTTAACCTCACTATCAACCTTACATACCCTCTAGAGCAGATATACTCTGTTGAGGTTTACAATGAAACACTATATGGCACATATGGCGGATGGCTTTTTGTATCAAATGACAAATACACCTATAACACCACACAGGTTGAAATAAGTAGCTCAGTTTTTGATAGTAACACCACAATCGTAAGAGTAACCTACTACTATCTAAACAGTATCAGCTCAACAGGTGGATGGGTAACAGTTGACGCTGATAAATACACATATAACACAACCAGTGTAACAGTAAACCAGACCATATTGGATAGTAACATAACCACAATAAGAGTATCCTACTACTATGAATACTGCACAGAAGGAGCAGAACAAAAATATTTATATCAGATTGAAGTCATAAATCAGAACAACCTCGCAGTCCCAGATGTAAAAGTAACAATAGCACGGTACATAAATGAAACCTTTGGATTCAAAAATATTTCAATACTCTACACAGATGGCGCTGGACATATAACCATATACCTCAAACCATTCACACTGTATAAATTCATACTAGAAAAAACAGGATACCAGAATGAAACAGCTGACTGGACACCCAATGACGCGATATTCACACACACCTTCCTAATGGAATCAACACAATATGAAACACCATCAAACTACACACCACCACTCATAACCATAACAAGAAATGGGACAACCATCACCGTATCCTACTACGACACATTGGGTCTCACATTAGATGTAAACACCATTCTTTACTATTATAATGCTACTGGTTCACTAATACAGGTTTCATCTGTTCAGAACACATCAGAAAACAACATAAACATAAAATTCAAAAACACGAACACCACATACACATACCGTATAATCATACATTATAATCAAACCATTGGAAACATGATTTACACAAAAACAATAAACCCCATATATACTAGTATAACCACACCAGCAACTCTGAACACAATCCTAGTAGCAATACTCGGACAAGCAGGAGCATTCCTCTGGACAAACCTGATACTATTCCTAGCATTCGCTGTTATGATGTTCTCAGCAGATAAAAAACATGCAGGTAAATACCTCATACTAATAGGAGGCATCATGGCATTCGTAGCAATAATCGGATTCCATTCAGCATTCTCCGCATCAATACCAACATTGTTCGTAATAGTAGGAATAATACTTGAATGGATAAACGCTAGAAGAGGTGGATAAAAAAAAATGGATTTATCAAATTTTTTTAGAATATGTGTTTACTTCTGCCTTGTGATGATAACATTCAACCTAGCAGTCACATTTGTATCAGCTCTTAATCTTTTTGAACCAGTAGACTCAGGTATGGATGTAAACCTATCAGATAAGGATACAACAGCGTCATCAATCTTTGAAGCATTCTCAAGGTTCACAGGGGGAATGGGTCAGATATGGATTGTTCTCACAACCGTAACAGGTCTCACATCACTGGTGATAGCACGACTAGTAGGAAACTCCTCAATCATAGGAGTATGGCTCTTCGGAGAAGTATTCTGGACAAGCTATACATCAGCGCTTAATGTGACACATCTCGGCTCATACATCCCATTTGAATTCCTAATACTCTTCACTGTTGCACTCATGTTCATATGGGTAGGAGCAATAATTAGTATGTTAACAGCAGTATCATAAAACAAAAAAAGATAAGGAGT
>Ga0190349_1000290_pt1 | contig 16416 bp, 11 predicted proteins | sample 48721378_MG_FD_179798 | JGI IMG/M metagenome (GOLD analysis project Ga0190349, IMG submission 179798) | Hydrothermal vent microbial mat bacterial communities from Southern Trench, Guaymas Basin, Mexico - 4872-13-7-8_MG | ecosystem: Environmental > Aquatic > Marine > Hydrothermal vents >...
TTAAAAACTTTATTAGCTCCCACATAAAGAATAAAAGGATTATGGTGGGAAATGAGGAAGGGAGTCATCCAATTGAAACGGAGGGGAGGCTCTCCTTTTTTTGCCTTAGGTCTAATCCCTTTGATTTTACCAGTTTTCATATTTTTACGTTGGAGACTTCCGAATTGTTGTTCGAAATAGATGATATTGGGATCAATTGGGTCGACTAGAGTATAGTAAGAATCACCTCCACCCCAAATATCCACCCAAATTTGACGCCAGGAATCATCTATAACTGGGTCAAGCTCTTGTTCAGCCAATCCATAAAGAGCAGCGTTATCTTGAGTTCCACCGTAAATCCGGTAAGGCTTGTTGTTATCGACGGAAATAGCATAGAATTCGCCGATAGGCAGATTATTAATGTGCAGCCAAGTCTTCCCCCGGTCTTCGGACAAGTAAAGACCTCCATCATTCCCGAGTAAGAGTCGATCCGGGTTTTCTGGTGAAATCCATAAGTCGTGTTGATCTAAATGGAGAGCCCGTGTAGCATGATGATGAAGATGAATTACTTTCCCCCCAATTTTATGGAAAGTCTTTCCCCCGTCATGAGAAACAGCCAGGTTGACGCCGCAGACATAGACTTCGTTTTCATTATCGGGAGAGACCCGGATATCACCGAAGGAATAATTTATGCCCACATAGCTTAGATCTTGACTGACTTTAGCCCAGCTTTCGCCCTTATCGATTGATTTATAAACCTCACCTCCAATTATTTTTCTTCGTGATTTTTCAGAACTTTTGGCGGGGATAGGAGTTTGATTATCAACGACAGCATAAATAGTGTTAGGATTACTGGGAGCAATGGCTAGCCCGATTCGGCCAACATAAGGCCCTGAAGGAAAGCCATTGGTCAGTCTTGTCCACGTTTGGCCACCATCAGTGGTTTTGTAAATTCCTGATCCAGGCCCACAAACTTTGTTATTCCAGGCCTTACGGTCTCTTTCCCAGGCCGCGGCATAAAGGGTCTCAGGATCACTCGGATCCATCGCCAAGTCGATTACCCCTACTTTTTCGGAAATATAGAGACACTTTGCCCAGTTTTTTCCTCCGTCAGTTGTCTTGAAGAGTCCTCTTTCAGGATTAAACGTATACTGATGACCTAAGGCCGCCACGTAAACAATATCCGGATTCTCAGGATGAATAATTACTTTTCCAATGTGATGACTCTCAAGGAGCCCCATATTTTTCCAAGTTCTTCCTCCGTCTGTGGATTTAAAGACGCCCGTTCCGGCAAAAGAGCTGCGGGCCATTAGGTTTTCTCCTGTTCCGGCCCAAACAATGTTGGGATTTGATTTAGCAATGGCGATGGCCCCGATGGTGAAAGTTGATTCATGCTCAAAAATCGGCTTCCATGTCAGCCCCCCGTTAACTGTTTTCCAGATGTTGCCGGCCCCAACTCCCACGTAGATGGTGGTAGGGCTTCCTGGCGGACAAGCTATTGACTCAATTCTTCCTCCTTGGAATTTTGGGCCGACTGCTCGCCAATGAAGAAAATGGAAAGGAGACTCCTTTAGCATCTGGAGATGTTTTTTCCAGGAGAGAAGTCTTTCCGCAGCCGGAGTCGCGGTTGAACTCGGCTTAGAATATCCTAGGGTTAATCCTAGTGGAAACAAGAAGAAGAGAACAAGAAAGTTTTGTTTTAATTTTTTCATCGTTTTATTCCTTTGAGTTATTTACAATACTAAATTTTATTTGACTTTACTAAATTTTATTTGACTTTTTTTCAAGATGCAAATAAATAATAAAAATCAAAGTCTTGAAAACTTTAATATTTTGAGTTATTTTGTTAGCTTAATAAAGTTACTGGGAAAAAGATAATAAATTTAAAATTTCAGTAAGGCGATTTCAGATGATTGATTATTCAAAACCAAATGCTAATGCTTCCTATATTAATAAATTGAATAAGATAAAGATTATTGATCTTATAAGGAGTTCGAATGGTATTTCTCGAGCAGATATTGCTAAAAAGACCCACCTTAGCCCTCCAACTGTTTCCCGAATCGTTGAAGATTTGATCGAAGAAGAGTTGGTCATTGAAGTTGGAGAAGGGGAATCTAAAGGGGGGCGTCGACCCACTCTCTTGGAATTTTCTGGTGAAAACCACTACATTATAGGAATAGATTTGGGGACAACAAATATTTATGGAGTGTTAACTGACCTTAACGCTCGAATCATTGCCGAGGAAAAGATTCCCACTGAAGTTGAAACCGGTTTTCATCAAGTCATGAAGCGCACAGCTACAGTCATTCAGGACTTGGAGGAGAATTTAGGTAAAAAAAAGCAAAAGAAGATATTTGGAATCGGTATGGCCGTAGCGGGATTGATAAACAGGAAAAGAATGATAGTTGAATTTTCTCCTGATTTTCATTGGCATGAAGTTAATGTTGTCGGTGAACTTTCCAAATGGCATGATATTCCGATTGTTTTTGATAATGTTACCCGCGTCATGGCTCTGGGGGAGTTGTGTTTTGGTGTTGGAAGAGAGCATAGGAATTTTATCTGTGTTAATGTTGGTTATGGTATCGGGTCTGGGATCATCGTGGAGGGTATTCCTCTTTACGGGTTTAATGGAATGGCCGGAGAGTTTGGTCATATTACTTTGGATCGCAATAGTAGTATTCAGTGTGATTGTGGCAATTTCGGTTGTCTCGAGGCTCTTGCTTCAGGAAACGCCATCGCCAAGGCTGTCCAGAGAAAATTGAAAGATGGAAAATCTAGTATTTTAACTGAAATGTGCGAGGGTAATGTTGAGTGTATTACCGCCGAGATGGTAGCCAACGCGGCTAAACAGGGAGATGCTTTGGCTTGGGAGATCTTTGAGACAGCCGTGGAGTATTTAGGTATAGGAATAGCTGCTTTGGTGAATCTTTTTAATCCCGAAGTAGTAGTTATCGGCGGAGGAGTTACTCAAGCTGGTGATATCCTTTTTGATAAAGTGAGAAAGGTAGTAAAAGCCAGAGCCTTAAATAAGGTGGCTCAAGAAGTAGAGATAGTTCCGGCCACTTTTGGAATGAAAGCAGCCGCAATGGGAGCAGCGTCGCTGATTTTGAATAAAGTGTTGAGTTTTGATTTAGTCCATCCGAAAGTTTCCCCAATCCAATAAAAAAATTTTGAAGAAAGCATCCCCAAGAAATAGCTCAACTTAAACTAATGTTTCACCAAACAACAAAAGAAGTGAACGATGAATGAAATAAGATAATCCTTCTCTTTTAAAGTAATATGATGTCAACCGGATTGAGGAGCAATTATTACGACTAGGGGAGGAAGGGGGCGGATAAATGTTTGGCAAGAGAGGCGTCTAGAAGCAGTTTTTGATAAGGGAAGGGACTTACCTAAGGAGAGGGGGGAAGATCCTGAAGAGCTTTATATTCAGGTGGATAGCACAGGGGTTAATGATTGGAAGAGTGGAGAATGGATAAAATACCGAAGATATCGCAGTTTCCTGAGGATTCAAAAAAGAGGGAAGAGCTGGAATCCTCATAGAGAGAATCCTCTCCTGGAAATGCGGTTGCTAAAACTCAATGGAGAATGGAATACTTATTGGAATCAAAGAAAAGAAGATTTGTCCACTATCCAGCTTAAGTGTTCCTACTGAAATAAGGATGCTTTTATGATGATTTGATGCAAGCCATTTATATATGCCTCCTTTCTTTTTTCTTACCTGGGAAAAAATAAAAAAATACTTGACAAACATAAGTTGAATTTTTAATTTTTAACTGAAAGAAAGTATTAATCATAAGCAAAGGAGGACAAATGAAAAAGAAAGGCTATTTAACTCAGGTCTTATTTTTGTTATTGATTTTGGGTTTTATTTTTTCTGTTGAACTCTTTTCTCAAGAAGTGCAAAGTGGCTCACTTCGTGGCAAAGTAGTGGATGAAAATGGGCAGCCCCTTCCCGGTGTTTCCATTACTATTTCCGGGCCAGCTTTAATTGGAACATTTACTACTGTGACCAATGAAGAAGGAATTTTTCGAGCTCCTTATCTTCGTCCTGGCAAAGACTATGAAATAAAGGCTGAACTGCAAGGTTTTACAACGGTCATACGGAAAGGAATTATTATTAATGCTGGTACCACGGTTTCTATTGAGCTAGAAATGAAACAAGCGCCATTGGCTGAAGAAGTTACTGTTGTTGCTGCTTCCCCAACGGTGGATGTGGTGAGTTCGAAAACATCGACAACACTTACGAGTGAAATTATAACTTCGCTTCCATTAAGCAGAAATCCAAGTGCAATTATTAGTGTAGCTCCTGGGACACTCGGCACAAGAGTTCATGCTTCGGGCAGAGGTGAAATAACGATGGTAATGGACGGGATTCACATGAACGATCCAGACCAAAATGCGACTGCATTAGGAGGAGATGTCTCTATGGCCTGGGATATGGTTGAAGAAGTGGAGATTATAACTACCGGAGCTTCTGCACAATTTTATGCACCCGGAAGTGGAATTGTTAATGTTGTTACCAAATCAGGGGGAAATAATTTCTCTGGAGAAGCTTCTGTTTATTACACGGGTGAAGATCTAGTGAAGTCAGCCTTGTCCAAGGAAGAGCTGGCGGCCTTAAATCTTCCAGAGCCTTCAGCGTATGTTTACTCCTATGATGCTTCTTTTTCCTTAGGTGGACCAATTATTAAAGACAAAATATGGTTTATGGCTGAGTTTAGACATACAAGGAGCAAACGGACAGGGGATTTTAGGCCGACTATCATCAATGGCAAGGAATATAAATCTTACGACAGAGTTTTTCCTGACTATGTAGGATTTCTGAAGGTGTCTGGTAGAGTTACAAACAATATACGTGTTTATGCTATGGGACACTTTTCAATGGCAGATGTGCCATACTATTATGGTGGTTGGTGGCTGACTAATGAAGCTAACAGACATAATACACCACGCAGATTTAATTATAGTGGAGGTCTAAATTGGGTAATTGATAACAATACCTTTTTTGATATTAGAGCTGGCGGACTTTATTTCAAATGGGAAGGACGCTATACGAAAGAAGCTGATCCAAATAGTCCTTATTTTACTGATTCATATACAGGTTATGCCTGGGGTAACTGTGGTGCGGAACAATATACTTATAAACCGACGTTCCATATCTCGGCCGTGCTTACTAAATTCCAGGATGATTTCCTTGGTGTGGACCATGAGTTTAAGGCCGGAATAGAGGCGGAGAGGAATCGTGGAGATTGGGGATTTTATATGAAAAACCCAATTACTTGGTATTGTTATAACGGAAATCCTTATTATTACCGTGGCCTTTTCGGAATCGACCACCCTGATCCCGTCTATGGAGATGGAAGGTTGACTCTTCACGCGATAGGAGCAACTGAAGGTTCTTCTTATGAATGCGGAATTACTTTTAGGGTTGGAGGATTTTTGCAAGATACTATTACTTATAAAAGATTGAACGTGAATTTAGGTGTAAGGTTTGATACTCTGCGAGCTTGGAGTCCAGGTCGAACTAAAGGAGCAGCTGGATCAGAATTAGTTCGGGCAATTGGAGAAGCTTGTTTTGTACCCGAGTATGGGCTCAATCCGTTTGATGAAATTGAGTATGAGACTTGGGATGATGCTTTTCCTTACGGAGTTTTCATCTCTCCAAGAATAGGAGTATCTTATGACTTGTTTGGGAATGGGAGAACAGCCATTAAAGCATCCTTTTCAAGAAATCAGGTAGATTTCCCGACGGGGATGTTTTCTGGCATGTATCCTTTAACCTATCGCACATATGGTTTCAACTGGTGGGATCTTAACGGCAATGGTCAACCAGACATCCCGGGCATCGATAAATACGAATCAACAGGCGGTTCTCCCTTAGAGATGCTCTCAGATGCGTATAAGTATTCGATTGACCCGAATGTTAAAATACCTTACATAAATGAATTTACAGTTGGAATTGATCATGAGCTGGTCGAGGATTTTAGACTTTCGTTAAGATACGTGAGGAAAGAAAGAAAAAGGATGATGGGAAGTGTTCTTTATGACCTTGAATCTGGAAGATATTGGTATACTTATGAGAAAGCACCTGAGTGGTGGGTTCCTTTTACTACAACAGTGCCAGCCTATGGCATTTATCCTGAGAAAACAGTAACCATGTATTTTCAATCAAAAGATGCGCCTGGTGAGTTTTACAGATTGACCAATATCCCTGAAGCCAAGTCCAAAATTGACACCTTGCAAATTGCCTTTGATAAACGTATGGCTAAAGGATGGCAACTGGGGGGTTCCGTAGATTTTTATTGGCACAAGGCTAATTATTCCATGGGATATAACACCTCTTTTTCTTTATGGAAATTTACTAATCCTAGTGCTTTCGTTAATAGTTATGGCCGACAATATACTCCGTTGGTAGCTAAATTATATGGGACGATTATCTTACCTTATAATATTATGATGGCTTTCCGTTATGAGCATTCTGATGGATGGTTCTGGGGAAGAAGCGTAACTGTTGTTCCACCATCTGAGTGGGCAGAAGCTCATAATTGCAAAACATGGTCATATGGAGTTGCATTAGAACCACCTGATACTCGTAAAGGTCAGTCGAGTGAAAGACTTGATGTGAAATTACAAAAGAACTTTAAGCTTGGTCCTGGTGAGTTAGGATTTTATGTGGATATTTTCAATGTATTAGCTAGATATACGATTAACATAAGCACTGGTAGTGGTGGTACGTGGAGACCAGCCGATGAAAATACTACCGAAGGTTATTTTGCCCGTAGTGCAATGCGCTTAAATTCGATTGGAGGAACAAGAACCCTTAGATTCTCAATTCTTTACCGATTCTAAAAGTATTTTACTTTTGTAGGGGGGGAAGAGAGGAGTTCTTCCCCCCTTACTTTTAAGTTGCGATGCGCTTTCTGCATATGTCTAATCTATCGTTATTAATGGGATATGCCCCCCCATTTTTTGGACCAGTTTTAGTGCTCACTTTTGCTAACATCTCAGAGGGTTAATTTGCCCTTATCTTTAAGATATTGAATCGGCGACTTATGACCTAAGGCCGAATGTTTGCGACGAAAATTATAGTATCTAACCCTTTCTTCGACAACTTTCTTGAGCAAGTCAAGATTTTCCTGTTCCCAGAAAAGATCATGATTCTCTTGTTTAAAGCGACCGATAAAAGATTCCATATAAACATTTTCTTTGGCCCCATTTTCCGAATAGGAAAGCCGAGCTTTGGAATTGACGAGAATTTCATGAACCCAGCGATGTCCCAGGTAAACTCCATCCTGGTCATGATGAATAATGATGTCTTCTACTTTTTGACCCAGTTTCTTTAAGGCCCTCTTGGCCGCTCGCCAAGCCTCTAATGCCAGTTCTGTATTATCACTTGGACCAAGGGCATGACCAATGACCAAGCGACTTCCATGATCGAGAAGTGGCATGAAATAAGCCTTGGCTGTGCCTCTCTGAAAAACGATCCCTGTAAAATCCGTATAAATAACTTCAAATTCTTTGATTTCCTTAAGTTGATTCACCAAATTTATCCTGGGTCCAACTTGTTTGAGGAGCCTTTGAATCGGATTAGCTCGAGGCTTCCTGGCTTTTCTCATCACGGTTAAATAAAAACTCCGATGAAGCCGCTCTACTACCTTATGGTTAACCTTATAGCCCAGCTCCCACAACTCAGCCGTCGTTCTCCGATACCCATATTCAGGATGTTCTTCGGCTATCTCCATAAGGGGCTTCCTTAAATACTCATATTTAGCTTCATAACTCTTCCTTCGCTGCTCATAGTACCAAGTGCTTTTCGCCAATCCTATTACCTGCAACACCTTATTAAGTCCGTACGTATCTTTGTGTTCTTTCACTAAAGCGAACTTTTCTTCCCGTCTGAACTCTCGGTTAAAAAATTTTTGAGCAGTGTTATCTCCACCTCCTTATGTCCAATTAACCGCTCTAATTCGCGTATTCTCCTCTCATAGTCATGAATCGTTGTTTTCTGGGAGAATATCTCAGGCCCCTTCTCCATAAATTCCTTCTTCCACCGAAGAATGGAGATGGGATGGACGTTATAGCTCCGGGCCAGCTGACCAACACTTTTTTCTCCTTTAATAGCTTCCATCACAACTTGAAACTTAAAATGAGCTGTGTAGCGTTTCTTTCGTTTTGAAGACATCATCAGCCTCCTTCAGGGCTCTCTCTACCCTCTGATGATGCCTATTATAACACCTAAACACTAACATTACCGGTGGTACAAATTTTGGGGGGCGGTTCATCTCCTAGGTGAAGAGATAAAAGCTGAAGCCCAATGAAAAACAGGGCATTCATTAGAATCAAAAATAACATGAACCCGATCGCTGAATAGGTTAGATACCATTGCAAAAATAAAAATGATGACTTTTAGTATTGACAATTAGAACATTTCCTCTTATTGATTAAAATACATCAATTTTCCTTAAGAAGATTGTTACAATAGATAGCGAAGAACATAAAATTTTTAGGTGGCAGAAAAAGATAGTTATTTTCTTGGAGACAAAGAATCAAAGGATGACACTTGTCATAAACTCTTCTCTAAAATTCAAAGAACTCTCTATTGTAAATTTATCTTGGAAAGGCTATTTTTTATAATTTAAGAGAGGTAATTAATAGAGTATGAATAAATCAGAAATTGAAAGAGAAATTTTTTTATCGATTGTAGCCCCTGCTTATAATGAAGAAGACAATCTTGAAAAAGTTGTAAATTACTGGAATAAAATCCTAAAGGAAAACAAAATTGTTGGGGAAATAATTATTACTAATGATGGGAGTACCGACCGAACTAAAGAAATATTAATTAGGCTTCAAAAAGGCATAGAAAATCTTCTTGTCATTCACCATGATACCAACATGGGATATGGCAAAGCATTATCTAGTTCAATTAAAGCTTCTTCCGGAAAGTATGTTTTAACTTTAGATTCAGATGGGCAATTTGATGTCAGTGAATATAGATATTTATTAGAAGAATTAGTGCGTAAGAAGTTAGATCTAGTAACAGGGTTTAGAAGAAGAAAGCAAGACAATATTTTCAAAATAGTTGGAGATAGAATTTTCAATCTGATAGTAAAACTTATGTTTCAGGTAAAATTAAGAGATACAAATTGTGCGATGAAACTCGGAAAAGGGGACTTACTCAGGAATATCAACATTGAAGCAAAAGGTTATCCTGCTCCAACTGAAATAATAATCAAATTGAAAGCTCTAAATAAAAAAATAGGAGAAATTGGAGTGTCTCATTATAAAAGAGAAAAAGGAATTTCAAAACTGAAGTTTTTAAAAACTGCTCAAAACATGATGAAATTTCTTGTTTATTTAAAAATAAAAATATATTTATATAATAAGAAAATATTAAACAATATTTAACTGTGGAGTACCAATGAAAAAAGGAATTGTTGGAGTAATCCTTGCAGCAGGAAAGGGAGTTCGGATGGAATTTCTAAGCTCCCATTTCCCCAAAGCCATGCTTCCGATTGGAAACAAACCTCTTGTGTTTCATCAAATTGAAAAGATGAAAAAATTAGGAATACGAAAAATCTACATTGTTATTGGACATCTAGGCCATTCTATTGTGAAATTCTTAGGCGACGGGAAGAAATTCGGAATTAATATCGAATATATTGACCAGGGAAATACTCTAGGAATAGCTCACGCTGTTGGCAAATTGGAACCTTATATTACAACACCTTTTCTTCTATTTCTAGGTGATATCTTTTTTATAACTAATGACTTAAACCAAATGATTGAAATGTTAGATAATGATACAAACGCAGTACTTGCAACAAAGTATGAACAAGATAAGGAAGCTATAAAGAGAAATTTTGTTGTGATTTCAGATGAAAATGGTAATGTAAAAAGAGTCATAGAGAAACCGCGCTATATTTCTAATAATGTAAAAGGATGTGGATTATATCTATTTGACCTTCATATTTTTGATGCTATACGTAGAACTCCAAGAACAGCTATGAAGGATGAATATGAACTAACTGATTCAATCCAAATACTTATTAACGATGGATTTAAAGTAAAAAAGGCTAATGTAATTAGAGAAGATATAAATCTCACCTTTCCTTGTGACTTATTGGCTTGTAATATCAAATTACTGAAATATCTCAGGTTAACCAAATTAATTGGTAATAATGTTAAAATTCCTGAGGAAACTAAGATTATTAATTCAGTTATTGGAGATAATGTTGAAGTAAATTTCCCAATCAAAATATCAAACTCAGTGATCCTACCCAACTCAACACTTTCAACTAAAAAGAACATTGAAAAAGCTATAATTACTCCTGAAAGAATTATAAATTGTGACAGCCTCATATTATTTTGATAGGGAGAGAAATGAAATACAAAAAGGCTCTAGTTACCGGGGGGGCGGGTTTCATCGGCTCTCATATCGCCGAAAAATTATTAGAATTAGGAATAGAAGTCACAATTATTGACGATCTTTCAATGGGAAAGTTAGAGAACGTTCCCAAAAAATCTCAATTTATAAAAGGAGATATTACAAATTTTAATCTTTTAAAAAATGTCATTCATGACAATGTAGACATAATATTTCATGAAGCTGCAAAAGTAAGTATTAGAAATTCTATTCATAAGTTTTATGACGATGCTCAAATAAACTTATTAGGAACATTGAATATTTTAAGAGCTTGTAACAATTCAAAAGTAAAGAAAATAATATATGCTTCGTCCATGGCTATATATGATGACTCAAAATTCCCTACCCCTTTGAATGAAAATTACAGAAAAAACCCTCTTTCTCCATATGGTGTATCCAAATTAGCAAGTGAGCTTTATGGTTTTATAATCGCGAAAAGATTAAGAATTGATTTTATTTCTCTGCGTTACTTTAATACTTTTGGTCTAAGACAAACTTATACCCCTTATGTCGGAGTTATTACTATATTCATAAACAGACTGCTACAAGGAAAGCCACCTATTATCTTCGGTGATGGAAAACAAAAAAGAGATTTTATTTATGTCAAAGATGTAGTTCAAGCTAATATAAAAGCAATGTTATCAAACATTTCTTCAGATGCTTTTAACATAGGAACGGGTATTAGCACGTCTGTCAATGAAATTGCTGAATTATTATGTTCTAAAATTAATCCTCATTTAAAGCCAATTTATTCGAAAACACGCCCTGAAGAACCAAGAAATTCAATAGCAGACATTTCAAAAGCTCAATCTTTATTAGGCTTTTGTCCTAAATACAAATTGGAAAATAAAATTGATGAAGTTATTGATTATATAGCTTTACAGAAAAAAAATAATGTCTAACTTAAATATTAAAAACAAGTATACAATTAAAAGAAAATTGGATAATTACTTAATATATCCTAATGATCTTAATTCTTCCAGTATTTTTTGGTCAAGCTTCTCATTTCTTCTTCTTTTAATACTCTCTACTTGGATATCTGATTCATAACTTTCAATCCACCGAATCTTTCTTTTAGAAGTTAACTTCTTGTCTAAAGCCTCAATTAACACTTTACCATCCATATCTTTTGCAACAGGAAGATCATACAAATATAATAAAGTAGGTAAGATATCATAGATATGGGCATCCTTAATAAAAAAGTTCTTCTTAACTAAGGGTCCTTTCATTAGAATTATGCCATGAGGTGTGTTTTTCATATTTGTGTGCCCATACCCACCATTCTCGAAAACAAAAGAATGGTCTGATATAATTATAATGTTGTCATTCTCATTCATAGAACTCAAAAATCGATTCAAAATTCTGTCATAATACGATAAAACTGGCTCGAGGATCAAAGCAAGTGCCTTATCAATCTGATTAATAGTCTCAGTTGTAACCACCCCTTTCTCTTCCTTTTCTTTTTTTGCCTTATTTAGGAGATTGGGATCAATAAGTCCTGTGGCAAAATGAGAAACAATATCAACTAAGCGAAAGTAAGTAGCATAAATATCCGTTGGCCAATTGAAAAATAAGAAGAAACTTATATCTTCAATAATTTTTTCTTGAACAACAAAAATATTATAAACCCGAATTAAACTCCCTTTTCGACTATTTTTTGCCTTGTGCATGAAATCTGGGAGACAAGTTTGTTTAAGGATTTTTTTATAATCTTTTGTGGTTTTTTTGAATGGAATTAACTTTTTCTGCAAAATTCTCGGATAAACAACATTCTCATCTTTAAAATTAGGGCTATATATTTGTTTAAATGCTTCTGAAACCATATAGCCGGAAACTTTCTCAGGAGGATAAGTTATAAACCAATTGATAACACCAACTTTATATCCAAATTCTCCAAAGATATTCCAGAAAGTTTTAACCCGCCTTTCACTCCGACTATAAGGTAACTTAATATTGTTTTTGGAAACAAATGTCCAATCAACAATTCCATGTTTAATCATAGACTTACCTGTAGCTATTGAAGTCCAAATAATAGAGGATTTTGTTGGCTTTATAGTTTTTAAGACTCCATAGCTCCCAGTCTTTTTTAAATGTTGAAAAGTAGGAAGACATTCTCTCTCAAGTAACGGATTCAAAACATTCCATCCTACTCCATCTATCCCAATAATTATCGTCCGCGAAGGAGAAACAATTTCCTTCTTCGAGCATCCATCAGAAAAAACTAGGATATAAATACCAATAATAAAACTGAATAAAATAACCCTCCTATATTTCATTTGTTATAATTTTCCCAATTATTAAGAGTTAATATCAATATGTACCATCGCAACAACTAAATAATTTCTAGAAATGCTTTTTATTCACTTTAGTAAACAAGAACATTTTTTAATTTTGATGAATCATAACCCGGTGAAAACATATCGTTTGATTCAATTAATCCCCGTAAGCCAAATGATATTTTTACCTCCTCTATTAACTCTCATACTAAAGCTTACCTTAATTCTACTTTATCTAAGTAAAAAGGTTCATTGCCTAAAGTCATTATCTCTAAGAAATAATCTCCTTTTTCAGGAAAAAAAACTTTTGTTCCAATTGACTTATAAAAATTAGAGTTTTCTCCTTTATTCATTTTAAAACTTCTTTTGAGAATCACTTGCCTTTCTTTTGTAATCCGCAACCCTAATATGGGAGCCATCGAATTTATATTTCTATCCTTAAGATATAATAAAATACTCATAATCTGCTTCTTTTCAATTGAAATAGGAACCTTACAAACTATCCCCTTTTTGCTTTTATCTACAAATACAGAAAATCTGTTACTAGCTTGGGGATCAAACAAAGGAATTCCTATTTCCCGATCCATTTTTTCAGCTTCGAACAATCCTTGTGGTTCTTCAAAAGATGCTTCCGTTAATTCATAAAGTAAAAACCAACTTCTCCAGATCCAATATTTGGCGATAAATTTTGCTCGCCTCATCTCATCTGGAAAATTCTTTTTATAATAATCATGTTCTCTATTAAACGTGCCTAGGAACAAATATTTTACTCCCATCTCTTTTAAAAAGTTCTTATTATCGTTTACAAAATTTTGCCAGGAAGTATGAGCAACATTTTTATTTTCCATAGATATACTGGGAACAAGAAGCCCACAAAAGACAGAATCTGGAAATGCTTTGCCTAAATCTCTGGAAATTATTTTTAAATTAAAAGTTTGATGTCTAGTCCAGTCGGCATATTCTTTAAGGTTATGAACTCCATATAAGCTTAACAAGAGAAATAATAATCCAAGACAAATATTTTTATTTAAAATAATTTCTTTTCTTTTTAGCAAATAGATAATCAATGTAAAAAATATAAATAAAATAAAAGATATTAAAGAAATAATGATGACTACATTCCATAAATTATTTTTTATATTCTCTGTTACAAATATGAATCTGATAAAAGATGTAGAGCTAATCCAAATTAATAAAAATACCGATAGAAAGTATAACCACAATACATTTCTTGTGAATCTGATGGATAATTTTCTCTGGAGTTGGGACAAGACAAGACTAGCCAGAATAAATATAGGTATAGAGAATTCAATATAGTGACGAATGGGGCGGTAATTTAAAACAGAATTAATTAATAAACCTATAATGAGCCAACACACACATAATATTTCTAAGGGAAGAATATCGCTCCCATGCCTCTTTTCTTCTTTTTGAAAATAGCGAAATAAGAAGGTTAAGAAATAAACAAATAGTAAGACACTTAAAATTATATTAGTTGGATAAAAAGAAAAGGGAGGATGAAGAAACCAATTCTCAATCATTTCATGCATACTTTTTGGCTTCATTATGTTTAAATTCAGAAAGCTGAAATCTTTAAAAAGTGTGTGGTGGGGAGAATATAACAAATAATACCAAGGAATTAATAAGGAAATTACACCCAAAACCAAATACGTAATTCTTTTTATGTTTAATTTTAATAAGTGAAGTTCATCTTTGATTATGATTGTTAAAATAAATGAAATTGGAATTACTAACACAATAAAATAAATAATTTTCCCTTTAGACATGAAAGACATCCACAATGAAAACCCACTTAAGAAAAAATATTGAGGTTTTTTAAAGCCTTCTAAATAAAAGAATACGGCTAATAAAGCGAAAAAGGTCATAGGCATAATTCGTGTGGCAATTCTACTATACATAATAAAAGGGTAATTAATTGCCAGAAAAAATAGAAAGATAAACTTCGCATTAGGAAAGTATTTATCCGCAAGATAATAACTTAGTATAAATATAAGGATTGAAAAAAATACTGGCACAAGATTCATTTGACATATACCTGTCCCAAATAAAACAAACGAAAAATAAGTAAATACATGAGGAATCGGACTAATATACATTATATTAAATTCATCTATTTTCCACCGACCAAATAAAACTTTATTTCGAGCGTTAAAAGCATAGTTGCCCGGATCTCCATATTCTCCGCAACTTGAAACACTTAGATTATTTGGAGGATCAGCTGAAAGATTAATTATTCTTAATGAAATAAAAAGAAGAAAAATGACTAGTAATATAAGAAAATTGAAAGAAAGTTTATATTTCATTTTTTAAATTGTATTAGAAAAAATTGGTCTGATTTTAGCACCTTGAATTTACAAAGTCAATAGAGCGAATCAAATCATCTAAAATCTTCTATGATGATTTAACGCAAGTAAAATTTATAGCCTCCTTTCTTTTTTTCTTTATATTCTTTTAGCCTTAGGTTTTTTGAACCAATCTTCTATCCGTGTCCCTAACATTTCTGTTAAGTCCGCACACACCGTAATATCAGGTCTCGGTTCCTTAACCTAACCGCGAACGCAACCCGTTCAAAGGTCCGTTAAGATTTTAAGAAGGCAACCGATCATATTCTTAAATTTCATCTTTTGTAGGCTATATAACGACGACCATCTTTTAATACTCTATAAATGATCGTTATTAAGCGCCTTGCGGTAGCCACTTTAGCCATATTTGCTCCCTTCCTTCTGGCGCGCTTACTGTAAAATGACCATATATCAAAATCTTTTTTGCAAGCAGGGTAAACTGCTTCCACAGCTGCCCATCTGAGCCAGGTATTGCCTGCTTTAATGATCTTTCCGTGATACGTCCTCTCCCCAGAACTGTAAGTCGATGGAATGACCCCCGCATACGAATGAAGTTTCTCCACTGATTAAAATCTTCCTATATCAGCTATCTCTGTAGCCACCAAAACGGATAAAAATTCCCCAAAACCAGGAACCGTGCTGATAAGTTGGGCTTCCTGCAGTTGTCTATATAAATCCCTTACAAGCCCATCTGACTCCTTTATCCTCTCCTCTGTATCTCTGTACATTTTAACCAAACTCTCTAGCAGATCCTTGTCCGGTGAAGGCAAATCAACTTCCATCAAAAATAAAAGCCCCTTTTGGCTGAATATATTCTTCATCCGACTCACCTCCTCCTGAAGCTCTAATCTCTGCTGGGCTAACAACACCCTTATCTTATTCTTTACCCGAGTCCTAATCCCAACGAAGAAGGCCCTGTGGCGTATAAGACCCGTTGAGAAATACGATTCTCCTCTGAACGGGCATAAACCTCTGGGATAAAATCCATACGCAATAAATGGGCCAATATCCTCGAGTCACGCTTGTCTGTCTTGATCTTAGCTTTGGCTATCGCTTTGACCTGTGCAGGATGGGCAATCCTTATATCAACCCCAAACTCTTTCATTAAGTCCACCATAACATAACTGGAACGCCCAGCCTCTATCACAGCCTTGATCTCTTCCCCTCTCCCATCAAGAAAAGTTTCAATGTCGTGACAGGTGTTCCTCACATTCCCCGACCTCAGCTCCTTTCCGTCCTTATCCACGATGGTCATGTGGGAGTATTGCTTGTGATGATCAATACCCATATACTTCATATGAGCACCTCCTTTGTTAATTTGTTTCCTGGGTAATTTATCACAAAATAAACACCCAACGGAGGTGCATTAAAT
>Ga0190349_1000292_pt1 | contig 16405 bp, 6 predicted proteins | sample 48721378_MG_FD_179798 | JGI IMG/M metagenome (GOLD analysis project Ga0190349, IMG submission 179798) | Hydrothermal vent microbial mat bacterial communities from Southern Trench, Guaymas Basin, Mexico - 4872-13-7-8_MG | ecosystem: Environmental > Aquatic > Marine > Hydrothermal vents > Microbial...
TTTCTCAACTCTTTTTTCCAGTTCATTGGTCAATTTTTTTAGCTCTTCTTCAGCTTGTTTTCTTGATTTAATTTCTTCACCGAGCTGAACATTAATCCTTTGCAGTTGTTGTTTTTTTCCCCTGATTGCTTGAGTCCGGATGAGATGGACAACCAGGCCAAGCCAAATTACAGCCAAACCAAGGATAACTTTGAACCACCATGTTTGCCAATAAGAAGGCTTCTTCCAAATTTTTAAGGATAGCCCCTGTTCATTCCAAACGTAGTCATTATTAGCCGCCTTAACTCGGAAGATATAGCGCCCTGGAGGCAGATTAGTATAAGTGGCCGAAGATTGAGAGCCAATATAATTCCATTCTTCATCGAATCCTTCCAGTTTGAAGGCATACTTATTTTTTTCAGGAGCCACGAAATCTAAGGCCGCAAATTCAAAAGTAACAACTCGGTGGGAAGGAAAGAGAGTAAGTGTTTTCGCCACCTCAATCGATTCTTGGAGGATTTTCTTGGAGGTGTCAGATGGGACCGAAATGGGCTGGTGTAAAATTCGCATACCAGTTAAGACTACAGGCGGGGGAAGCTGGTTGAGAGGCATGGTCTCAGGATGAAAAATATTAAGTCCGTTTACTCCCCCAAAGAATATTTCTCCTTTCTTGTTCTTGAAGTAAGCTCCGGAGTTAAACTCATTGCTTTGTAAGCCATCAGAAGCATTGTAATTTCGAAATGTTATTTGGTTGGGATCAAAGCAACAAAGGCCCTGATTGGTACTTATCCATAGCCTCCCTTGGTCATCTTCGACAATGCCGTAAATTACATCATTGGGCAAGCCATCTTTTTGGTGATAGGCTCTAAATTTATTGGTTTTTTTATTAAATAAATTTAAACCGCCTCCGTAAGTACCAATCCAGAGACGCCCCTTGGTATCTTGATAAAGACAAAGAATTCGATTGTTACTCAAAGACTCAGCATCTCCAGGATCGGAAATAAATCTGACTACATGCCCCGAATGGCGGTCAAGTCGGTTGAGTCCGAAACTTGTTCCCACCCAAAGATAACCTTCCTGGTCAAGGAGAAGGGAAGTGACCCGATTATCACTTAAACTAGCTTGATCAGATGGGTCGTGACGGAAATGATGAAAGACTCCCTTCTGAGGATTATAACAGTCAACCCCTCCTCCCATTGTTCCTACCCAGAGTAAGCTTTGATCATCTTCAACTAAGGCCCGGATGTAATTATGCCCCAAACTCGAGGGATTATTCGGATCGTGGCGGAAATGGGAGAAAATTTTCCGGCGGGGATTAAATCTTTCTAATCCTCCATATGTTCCAATCCAGATAAAGCCTGAGCTGTCTTCCAAAAGGCATCTTATGTGATTATTCTCCAGGGAGTAAGGATTTCCTGGTTGATGACAGTAATTTATCTTGGTTCTTTTTTCCCTGTCCAAGCAGTCAAGTCCACCGCCATAAGTCCCCACCCATAATTGGCCATGGCTGTCTTCTAAAATGGCGAAAACAATATTGGCGGAGATAGCTAATCCCCCTCGGGTTTCCTGGTTGATGTGAGTAAACTTTTTCTTGATAGGTTCGCAATATTTGGCTATTCCTCCACCAAAAGTGCCGATCCAAATAACTCCCGTTCTATCTTGGATAATACAGTTAATATAATTATTGGGAAGACTTGAGGAATCTTCAGGCCTGTTGATAATTCTATAGAATCTTTGCTGGCGGCGATCGAACAAATGGAGACCTCCGCCATAAGTGCCAATCCAAAGAATTCCACTTTCATCTTCCCATAGGCAGCGAATATAACTGAAACTGAGACGGGATGGGTCAGTTGCTTGGGGAGAAAAAGATGTAATTTCCTTGGTTTGCAAGTTATAACAAGATAAATTTTCATCTGTTCCTATCCATAAGCATCCAGAGGAATCAAAGTGAAGGCAACGGATTGTTTGTTGAGCAAAAAAGCGGCGACTTTTTTCCGGGAGAAAGGATTGTTTGAATTCTTTCGAGGAGAGGTCCAAAACGTTAAGGCCTCTTTCAGTTCCAATCCAAAGATGACCTTGCTTGTCTTCAGTTAGAGATAAAACTGAGTCATGAGTAAGACTTAATGGATTTTGGGGGTCATGCTGAAACAACTGTGAAGTTTCACTTAAGGGCTCAAAAAGAACTAAACCTGATGTTGTTCCCAACCAGAGACGGCCCTGATTATCTTCGTGAATTACCTGGATACTGAGAGGAAGAATTTCAGCCGGAATTGTGGTTGTTTCAGATTTGTAAAAATAGGAGGTGAATCTGTCTTGGCGGCGGTCGTAAAGATTTAACCCGCCAGATAGAGTGCCAATCCAAAGATTCCCCCGGCGGTCTTCGTGAAGACAGAGGATGTAACCATCGGAAAGGCTGTTTTTATTTCCTTGTTCAGGGCGATAAATTCTAAAACGGAGGCCATCGTAGCGATTGAGGCCATCTTCAGTTCCGATCCATAGAAAACCTAGTTTATCTTGAAGAAGGCAATTTCCCGTACTTTGGGAAAGGCCGTCCTCGATGGTGATTCGTTCGAATTGCATCCAAGAAGAGATTTCCGCCAGTTCGGAGGCGAAGAGATCGGAGGCGAAGAGAAAAGAATAATTAAGAATGAGAAAAATAAAAATAAATAACGTAAGAAAAAATATTTTAAAAAGAACTAGCTTTTTGTTGGTAATTAAAATTGATTTGCTTTGAAGAGAGGACCTTGAATTTCCTTGATCAATTGGAAACAACTTACATTGAACCAAGGAAAATAACTTCAACTGAACAGGATACATTCTCCTCTATTTTGCTTCCCCAGATTTTAGAAAATTAACCTATAGCAGCGAAAAAAATATGTCAAGTAGAATTCCCGGTTTTTTGATTAGACATTACATTTCTTCAATTTTTAATTGGGAGCTAAAAATAACTGTCATCTTGGTCGTTAGAATTCGTTCAAGATTGATGACTATATTTACGATTTCACAATTCATCTCTAATCTCCTTTTGGGAGAATGGACGACAAGACCTGAGAAGGTAAAAGGAAGGAAGCGTAAAGAAAGGACTTGCCGCAAATCGTCATCAAAGCCTCTCCAAACGGGTTTTGATGGGGAAAAAGTATAGAGCCTGGGAGCGAAAATTGTCTCTGCTTTGATTCACCAATTAGAAGGAGAAATGGAGGCAACTCAAGAACAAGGCTTAAGATTCATTATCAATTTTCAGGATAAGGAAGCGCTAACCGCTGGATAAGTGGCTTATTGAGCTATAATTTGTTTTCTAAAGCAACTTAATAGGTGGTAGTAATATTTGATTTTTTTTCATGATAATACCTTAGGAATGAATAGCTGAAAATTAAGCTAGAGAGGATTGTCTCCAAGCCCTAACTAAAGCCTTATTAAGAGTTGGATTTAGTCCAAAAAATTGGATTTAGTCCAAAAAATTGGATTTATAGTAATGGCTAAATTCTAATAAATCATTGAAATTACAATAAATAAGTAAAACAGCAGAGTTGGCATAAAAATTGCAGTTTAAATTTACAGATTTTTCTAAATTTTAAGAAGGAGGTGAAAAGGGGGCGAATCGGAATATTTGGTTAAGGGTGGAGTGAAAAATTTCACTCTAGGGTAGAGGATCAAAGATTAACCTCGAAAAGAGGAAAAAGAAAGGGGAAAGGATTTGAAAAAATTTTTAATCTTAATGTGCTTAATTCTTTTGGTGGGAATTTTCAGTTTTGCCCAAGAGTACGGAGCTATTAAGGGAAAAGTTAAAGATCCTGAGGGAGTCCCCCTACCTGGGGTAACTGTAACTTTAACAGGATCAAAGATTGCCACTATGACCACCATAACTTCTGAGGAAGGAAACTTCCGGTTTCTGAGTCTCCCGGTTGCCAGAGATTACACTTTGAAATTTGAACTGCCTGGATTCAAGACCCTCATTCGGGAAAAGATTAATATTTCCTTCGGAAGAGATGTCGTACTTGATATTGTTCTCGAGCAGGCGGCTATTGAAGAAGAAGTAACGGTAATTGGAGAAACGCCAGTTATTGATACCAAAAAAACTCAAGTTGGTGTTAATATCTCCCAAGAGATGATCATGAGCCTGCCTACAGCCCGCAATCCTTGGGTTATCATGTCTCTTGTCCCAGGCATGCTCATTGACAGAGAAGATGTCGGCGGCAACGAGGCTGGCCAGCAATCTTCTTATTATGGCCATGGCTCAAGAGATGGAGATAGTACCTGGAGCATTGATGGGGCTAATATCACCGATAATTCTGCTTTAGGAGCGGCTCCGAGCTATGTTAACATTGCCAGTTATGAGGAGCTGCAGATCAACTACGGCAACAATGATGTCAAGTCTCAAACCGGCGGTGTCCAGCTCAACATCATCAGCAAGCGAGGCGGCAATACCTACTCTGGAACTTTTTATTTAGATGTAGAAAGAGGCGAATGGCAGTCGGATAACGTCCCTCAGTCTCTGAAAGACATTGGCTACTCATCAGCAGGAATTAATAAAGTCTATCTTTACGGCGCCAATTTTGGCGGCCCTATTGTCAAAGATAGAGCTTGGTTCTATGCTTCTTGGGGAGTTCAGGATATCGACTCTTTGACTTTGGCCGGAACTTCAGATAAGACCTGGTTAGTTTCTGGTTACGGAAAGGTTAACTTGCAGTTGACTCCGACTACCAGAATGGAAGCTTTCCTTGAGTATGATAACAAGCTCAAATGGGGTCGATCAAATTGGGGTTACACTGTCCAAGCTCCAGAGACACTCTGGAATCAGGATGGGCCTGGCTATATCTGGAAGGGAGAAGTGGAGCAGATGTTCGGCAACCTCTATCTCAATCTCAAGGGGATTTTCATGAACGGTGGCTTTGGCTTACATCCAGTCAATGGCCCCAGGACCCCGGATGGTTCAGGGCCATACATGATTCGCCGGTATTATCCCACCTTTTATGTTTCTGGTAATATCGATGATTACGGCTGCGACAGAGACCAGCTCAACATCAACTTTAGCGGTAACTACTTTGCCGAAGGCATTCTCGGAGGAGATCATGAGATAAAATTTGGAGTTGACTATGTAACAGCTATAGTTACTACTTATGATTATTATGAAGGAAACCTTTGTCTTGCCTATTGGGGACCTGACCCAAGTCTTCCCACAGGAGAGTGGTGGGAAGCCTGGCTTAACAGAGACTACTTGATAAACGAGTGGTTTGCTCGTTATTCTGCTTTTATTCAGGATACTATGACCTTCGGGAATTTGACGGTCAATGTTGGGCTCCGTTATGACCAGGAAATGTCTAAAATTAGGGATGAATCACAGCCTGCTTCCCCCTGGCTTCCCCACTATATGCCAGAAGTTACTATTGCTGAGTTAGATCCGGGTGTCAAGTGGAAAACGTTGTCACCTCGATTCAGCTTGATTTATGATATTTTCGGCAATGGCAAAGATGTTATTAAGTTGTCTGTTAACCGCTATGGTTCGCAGTCGGGATTTGGCCTAGCGGACTTTGTTAATCCAATTGGCTGGACAGAAATTGACCTCATCTGGCAGGATTTAAATGGCGATGGCCGGGTAACTTCTGATGAGCTTTTTGGTTATGATTGGGACACCGGGGCCTTGATGGATCCCAATAATCCTTCTGGTTGGCTCTGGTATGGCGGCATTAATATCGATGATCCAACCAGTGTGGCGCCCCGCAACAAATATGACTCTAAGTACAATTCGCCTATCCTTGATGAGCTAACGGTGTCTTATGAGAAGGAATTATTGACAGATTTTGCTGCTCGGGTGGAATTTTTCTACAAGAAACAACACAACTTAACCTGGACAAAAGGCATGCTTCCTGATGGGACCATCGAAGATTCGAGCAACTACTTTCTGGCGGGACATGATTCAGTTGTTGATTATGATTACTACGGCCGCTACAGATATTATCCTTATAGATACAGAACTAATTATAAGAAGAGATATCAGCGCTACCTAGCCGGGCAGCTTGTTTTAAAGAAAAGACTTTCCAACCGCTGGATGCTGGATGGCTCCTTCACCCTTTCCAGCTGGACTTCGCATTGGGAAGGAGAGTATATTGATCCTACCTATGTACCTTATTATGACGGTGGAGTGGTTGCGCCCGAAAGCGGTGGTTCTGGCGTCCAAGGGATTTACGTCAATTCCCGCTGGCAGCTCAAAATCTCAGGTCTTTACCAGATGCCTTTTGGAGTAAATGTTAGCGGTGTTTTTAGGGCTCGAGAAGGATACGTGATGCCTACTTATGTTGATGTTTACAGACCTGGCATTGGTTGGGGAGAGCTTTACGGGAATCCGGATGGCGGCGGCAAATTTGGTGACCAGCGTTTGCCCACCTTCTGGGAACTTGATTTTAGGCTGGAGAAAGTCTTTCAGGTAAGTGAGACTTCCACTGTTATTTTAGGTGTAGATGCTTTTAATATTACTAATTCTGCTCATTCCTTGAAGAAAGAGACAAAAATCACGGCCAGCAATTTCGGTCAAGATCTTAGAATTCTAAATCCCAGGGTTATCAGAGTCGGTGTGAGGTTCACCTTCTAAGCGGCGCTTCGGCTACGAGTTCAAAGCCCTTCTCTCTGTGGCGGAGGGAAGGGCTTTTTTTTCCTGTTGGCAAGTGATAAAATTTTAGTGGAGGCTAAAGATGAAAAGAGTAGCTTTTTTTATAGCTTCTTTGTTGTTAATAGTTAATTTAGCCCTGGCTCAGGGCTACAGAGGGAAGGGGAAAGTAATCGGTTATGTTTATGATGAAGAGGGAAATCCTCTGGAAGGTGTTAAGGTTAAACTCTACTCCTTGAAAGCTCATTCAGGCTTTGAAACGGTGACTGATGCCAATGGAAAATGGAAAGCATTCTGGATCAGAGGAGGGAAATGGAATATTGATTTTGAGAAAGAAGGATATATGCCTAAAAAAATTAATGCTGAGATTAAGGAATACAGTAGGAATCGGGATATAGAAATTACCATGAAGAAGATAGAAGGCATGGTTATTACTGATGAGCTGAAAGATGAGTTAAAGAAAGGCAATGAGCTTTTTGATCAAGAAAATTATCAGGAAGCCATCGCTTTTTTCACTAGAATTACGGAGGAATTTCCTGATGCTTATGTGATTAATAAAAACATCGGTAACTGTTATTTTGCTCTGGAACAATATGATAAGGCTGAGGAGTATTATCTTAAGATCTTGGAGAAAGAGCCGAATAATAACGAGATTATTCTTCTTATTGGAAACACTTATGCCAATCGTGGTGATAACCAAAAAGCTATGGAATGGTATAATAAAATAGATTTTGAGAAAATTGGTGATCCCATCGTCCTTTATAACATAGGTACCAGTTTTTACAATATGTCCAGATTTGAAGAAGCCCTGAAATATTATAAAAAAGCAGTTGAGATTCAGCCTGACTTCCTAGATGGGCTTTACCAGCTAGGCTTAACCCATTTGACTATGGGCAATTATAAACAAGCGATAGAAGTCTTTAATAATTATCTTAAGCATGATCCTGATTCCCAGCGTGCGTCCCAGGTGAAAAGTGTCATTGAATCTCTGAAAAAGAAAATTGGGAATAAGAGTGACCTTAGCTCTTTGTGACCTTCTTAGCTTAAAAAGCCATATAAAATTTAGGCAAAGAATATAATTCAATGAAAAAAAACAGATTGGTCCCTTTGTTCCTCATCTTGTTTATACTGAGTTTTCTTTTTTTGACTTTTTTTTCAGAAGCTAAAACCAGTTCTAATAAGCAAAAATTAAACTTACTGCTGATAACCATTGATACTTTAAGACCAGACAGGTTGAGTTGCTATAGCAGTGAATACCTGCCGACCCCACATATTGACCGTATAGCCCAGAAGGGTATCTTATTCAAAAGGGCCTTTGCTCATGTTCCTTTGACCCTTCCCTCCCATGTAAGTATTATGTTAGGCACAATTCCCCCTTATCATGGAGTTCATGATAACTCTCATTTTATAGTTAGGGATGAATTTTTAACTTTGGCTGAGCATTTAAAAAGTTACGGCTATGCTACTGGAGCTTTTGTCGGGGCTTTTCCCCTTGATTCAAGATTCGGGCTTACTCAAGGTTTTGACGTTTATGATGATCATTATGGCAGTAAAAGCTCCCAGGAATTTTCCTTCGTTGAGAGAAGAGCTGAAGTAGTAGTGGAGAAAGCAGTTGATTGGCTTGGAAAACAAAATAGACCTTGGTTTCTTTGGATTCACTGCTTTGATCCTCATCAGCGCTATGACCCACCCGAGCCGTTTAAGAGTGAATACAAAGATAATCTGTATAACGGTGAGGTGGCCTACGTTGATTTTGCTTTGGGGCAGTTGTTTGACTTTCTGAAAGAGGAAAACCTTGAAAATAATACTTTGATTATCTTCACTGCCGACCACGGCGAGTCTTTGGGTGAGCATGGAGAATCAACACATGGTTATTTTGCCTATAACAGCACTCTCTGGGTGCCTTTAATCATTTCTTTTCCAGGAGCTACAGCTAAAGAGATAGAAGATGAAGTCTGTCATGTTGATATTTATCCCACTGTTTGTGATATGTTAGGAATTAAGAAGCCTCCCTTTCTCCAAGGTTTCTCCCTCTCACCTCTTATAAAAGGGAAAAAAATTCCAAAGAGAGAAATTTATTTTGAATCACTTTATCCGTATTACAGCCGGGGATGGGCTCCTTTAAAAGGTTTTATTCGAGAAGATGAAAAATTTATAGATTCACCTATTCCTGAATATTATAATTTAGCCCAGGATTTTAGGGAGTCGCTTAACCTGGCTTCGAGCAAGAATCTAAAAGAGTTGAAGGTCAAACTGGAAAAAATAATAAAGGAAAAATCTTATGCTGATAAAATAGAGAACGAACCTAAGATCGACCGGGAAACACAAGAAAAGTTACGCAGCCTGGGTTATGTAGCCAGCCTTCAAATATCAAGAAAAAAGGTTTTCACGCCCAAAGATGATTTGAAGACTCTTCTTCCTTATCAGAGTATGTTGATGAAAGCGATGGGTGCTTATCACCATGGGAGAATGGATGAGGGAATAAAATTATTAAAAAAAATTATTGCTGACAGAAAAGATTTTGATCTTGCTTATACTTATTTAGCTACAATTTACAAAGACCAGAAAAAATTTAGACTGGCTGTAGAAACTCTTAAAGAAGGACTTCAAAATAATCCTAACAACTATAAAATCATTACAACTTCTGGCATTTTCCTAACAGAAGTTGGCCAATATGATGAGGCCATTAATGTTCTTCAAAGAGGTTTGAAGATTATAGATTATGACCCTGAGATCTGGAATTATTTAGGGATTGCTTACTGGAGAAAAAAAGATTACGACAAAGCTTTAGCGGCTTACCAAAGAGCTCTTGCTCTGGATAGTGATTATCCTATTGTTTTTAATAATTTAGGCTCTCTTTATCTTTCTATTTTTCTAAAAACAAAGGAACCACAGAAATATCAGAAATCTATAGAGAGCTTCAAACGCGCGCTTGAACTCGACCCCAATTATGCTTCAGCTTATAATGGGTTAGGAGCAGCCTACAGCCAAGGAGGAAATATAGAGAGGGCCATTTTCTGCTGGGAGAAAGCTGTTGAGTTAAAGCCTGATTTTACTTTTCCGCTTTATAATTTAGGTTTAGCCTACTTAGCCAAAGGTAATAAACAAAAAGCACTGGATTATTTTAATAGATATAAGACAGCAAATTATCGGTTTCTATCTCCAGGGGAAAAGAGAGAACTTGATAATTTGATTCGAAAATGTAAGGAGTCACCTTGAAATATATAATTCAAACTTCTATGGTGGCAATTCTATTTATTTCAATCAGCTGTCATCTGGGCCGGGGGATTGCTCTTGACCCCCAAAGTAAAAGTTTTTATGAGAAAGCTAGGCTGATAATGACCAAAGAGGAGAAAGATATTTTTAATCACCTCCCCGATATTGAATCCCGCCAGGAGTTCATCAAGGATTTTTGGGCCAAAAGAGATCCAGATCCAGATACAGAAGAAAATGAATTTAAAGATGAATTTTTCCGCAGGATTGAATATGCCAACAAACATTTTAAAGAAGGAATACCGGGGTGGAAAACTGATAGAGGAAGGATATATATTTATCTTGGTCCTCCTGATAGGGTAGAAGAGAGACCATTTTTGAACTACCCTGGAGCAAAGGGGCTGATTTGGTGGTCTTACTACAAGTACAGATTGGCGGTGGAATTTATAGACACAAGAGGAGATGGTTCCTACGACATCAATCGCCATTATGGGGGATTAGGGAATTTACTGTGGGTTATAGACAAAGCCAAATTTGGTCAAATATTTATTCAAGCTGATGCGGTCTTCATTGATTTTGATTTGCTATTTGATAGAAACCAAAAAAAGATCCTGATAGAAGTACCAGTAACTAATTTATCTTTTAAGAGTAAAGAGGGCCTCCTTAGAGCGGATTTTGAATTCAAATTTTTTATTTACACAAAAAACGGACTAAAAAAAGATGTATTTACCCAAAATAAGTCATTGAATATGCCAGAAGAGAAGGTGCTTGAACTAAAAATGATAAAATTTGAATTTCCCTATGATATTGAGCCTGGCCAATACTTTTTTGATGTAATTATTACCATAAAGCCGAGTCTGGGCAAAACCAGGAAAATTTTTAAAGTTAAAGCCTGAGCCTATTATAATGTGCTCCCTGTTAGAAAATAAATTGGGAAAATAACTGTGCGAGCAATTCTGCCAACAATCCATAAAAGAGGCCTAATGTTATGAGAAATAAAGCAACGTCTTTTATTTTCCTCTTCATCTTTTTTGCGTGCTCTCTAAATTTTCAAGCGAAGATAAAGGAGAAGGATCTTCCTCAAAAATACAGGGATTGGCTCAAGCTGGTGAGCTATATCATTCTCCCTCAAGAGAGAGCTGTTTTTATGGAACTTACCACCAATCGAGATCGAGACCTTTTTATTCAAACTTTCTGGAAACAGAGAGACCCTACCCCTGGAACTCCTCAAAATGAATTTAAAGATGAACATATCAAACGTTTTTTATATGCTAACAATTATTTCCGCCGGGGAACTCCTAGGGAAGGCTGGATGACAGATATGGGAAGAATATATATCATTCTCGGCCCACCGGTTAGTATAGAAAGATTTGAAGGGGTTGCGGGGATATATCCTGCTCAAGTTTGGTATTATTATGGCGACAGGAAAAAAGGCCTACCTACGCATTTTGGCCTTGTTTTTTATCAGAGAGAAGGTTCAGGTGAGTTCAAGCTCTACAATCCCACCTCAGATGGTCCAGAGAGCTTAATTATTGATAAAAGAGGCTTAGATACCACCAATTATCCTCAGATGTATGAAAAACTTAAAGAATTAGCTCCGACTTTAGCCAATATGGCTGTTTCTTTAATTCCAGGCCAAATTCCATATAATTATCAGCCCTCTCCCCAGGCTAATGTTATCTTAGCTAAAATTTTAGAATCTCCAAAAAAAGATATAAATCCTTCTTATGCTACCCATTTTCTGAAGTATAAAGGAATCGTTACCACTGAATACCTGACCAATTATGTTCAAAGCGAAGCAAAAGTCGCTTGGAGTTATGACCCCGTTCAACAGATACATTTCTTGCATTTTTCAATTGTACCCAAGAAGATTTCCGTTGATTACTTTGAGCCTAAAGATCAGTATTTTTGCAATTTTAAGCTGAATGTCAGCCTCAGAAAGGGAAAGGATATTATTTTTCAATATGGGAAAGACTTTCCTTTTTATTTTTCTCCTGACAATCTAGATAATATAAGAGCAAACGGTATAGCTATCCAGGATTCTTTTCCCATAATTGAGGGAGAATATGAATTAAACATCCTTGCCCAGAATTCTGTGGGTAAAGAATTTACTGTCTTTGAAAAAACAGTGTCTATTCCCGAGCAGTCTTCCTTGACAAAGCTTGTTAATCCTATCTTAGGCTATGATTTACAGGAATATAAAAGCCCCATGCAGATGCCTTTTAAATTTATGGACAAAAAGCTTGTGGTTGATCCTAAAAATACTTTTTCTGCTTCTGATAAAATAGCCTGTTTTTTTACGATTGTAAACTTGAATGAAGACCTTTGGAAAAAGGGAAAAGTAAAGATTACTATTATCGGGTTAAAGAAGAATAATCCATCCCACCAAACCTATGTGCTGGAGCTTAAGAATTATCCCTTTAGTCCAATCTTTAGTATTAACTCTTCTTTCCTGGCAAAAGATTTGAATCCAGATTATTATGATATGAAAATAGCTCTAATAGATGAATCAGGTCAGGTCCTTGATGAAAAAGTCACCAATTTTATTGTTTCTCCTCAAGTCCAGATTTCTCATCCGGTGATTTTAGCCAAGGCTTTTCCTCTTTCCAATAATTTTTTATATTATTATGCCCTGGCTTATCAGTATGATAAGGTGAAAAAATATTCTGAAGCTGAGCAAAATTACAGAAAAGCTTATGTGCTAAATCCTAATCATCATCCTGGCCTGATTGAGTACGCAAATTTCCTCTTGAAGGTTAATAAATTTGATCAGGCTCTTTCTTTGGTGGAGAGCATAAAAAATAACGAGAAGATGATGTTTGATTATTATCTGGTCAAGGGCATCGCCTTGATGAAGAAAGGGGAGTTTGCTGTAGCTATTGAAAATTTGCAGGAAGGAAATAAAATCTACAATAGCGATACTCGTCTTCTCAATTCTCTCGGTATTTGTTATTTTGAGATTGGTCAGACAAACAAAGCCTTAGAAGTGCTGAAAGCATCCTTGCGCCTTGACCCAGAACAAGATAGAGTAAAAGAAATGATTAAAAAGATAGAAGAGGACTCTAAATTGCATTAGTATTGGCAAGTAAAAATTGACATGGGAGGGAAAAAAATTGGTGTTTGAACGATCGTTCGATCAGCGCAGGGGAAAAGTGGATTTCTTATCAATAGACTCCTGAAGGAGTGGAGGTGCTTTTGCAGGTTAATCAGATTTATAATAGTGATATTTCCTTTCTATTTAGGTTTTTATTGTTAACAATGGGGAGAGGTTGAGGTAGATTTTCGGGTACTGCGGGCCTTTATAAGCTTCAATCCTGTCCAATCTTCAATTGAGGAGATGATAAAAAGGCTGGAGAAGATAAAAAAGTAATGTTAGAACTCCCAGCCATTAGCTCACAAAGGAAGAAGTGACGTTAAAATGAAGAGCGGGTATTTATTTTTGGACTTAGACATGAAAGGGACGAAAAAAATTGCAATCATTCTTTTGGTTATTATTTTTCTTTTAAAGTTAGATTTTAACCCCGCCTATTGTCAAGCATTGGTAGGCTCTATAGCAAAAAGGGTGATGGTATAGGTAGTAAATCTATTGGAACAAAAGACAATACGATTTTCTGACATAGGCCTCTACGTTTCGGAATCCATAGCTTACTCTCTTAATCTTCTTGATTTTGGTCTGAACTCCTTCCGTATAATCTCTGCCAATCTATCTTACTTATAGATTAAATGATAGTTTTAATTTTAACTAAAACAGATGCCTTCTTGATTGGGTCGCTTTCAGAGACAGCTTCCAGAGAAATTGTCGCTTCCTTAGATGATCCTTCATTCTTAACAAAGTAAACCTGGATGGGCTTAGTCTCCCCGCATTTAACAGCCACCAGGGCATTGAGAAGTTTTGCCTCGATGCCTTGACCTTTAACGGCCACGGCTAAACGGTAAAGGTCGTAGTTGAGGTAAGAGCTTACTGATGAAGGGTGAAGACCTGGATCTGTCTCGGCCGGTTGCCCAGTGTTGGTGATCTGGAAAGTAAGGGTGTTTAAACCCTCTTTAGCTTGAGTTGAAGATGGCCCTTGAATCCTTAATCCCCGCTGTTGAGGGCCGGAACCATCAAGAGACTTAATTCCCACTTGATAGATGAGAATTCCGTCTCTGCGTTGCTCACGATCGATGACATAAAAATGAAGCCGATTGTGAATGTCCTCCCATTCGAACTTGCTTCCGGAGTCAAGGCCAGCGTGAAAAAGAGCATCGTTTAGTTGGCGATAGTCGGCAATGGTGCGCATCACTTTTTCTCCGTTGGGTTTGACAAAGTCCACCATGTTGATATCTTCTGGATGGGCATCGATAACCCAAATGTAGCTGTTAAAGGCATTTGGCCCCCCGTTTCGGCCTCTTAAGTTATCTTTATTTTTAGCCAAAAGGACGCCGTTATCAGGGCAAAAAGAATCAAAGCCGATCCGCTGAACGACTTCGATGGAGTAAAAATTGTAATTGGGAATACCGGAGGAGAGAGGATTGGTGACCGGATCGTCAGGTGGAGTTCTGTCGCCTGGTTCTGAACCGTCAAGACGGACATTGATACCCGTAAAAGTCCCAGGTAAGGGGTCAACCGCTCGGGCGGTTATTTTGGCCACCACTAGACCGGATTTGGCCAATCCCTCCCGGCTCAGAGTCAGCAATTCACCATCTCTGAGAAATCCACAGGCCATCCTGTTTCTGATCATTAATCCGGCGGGCATGGCTGCTCCGCGGATGGGTGGGACTACCCAGCGCATATGAGGACCACCGGGGCCGTTAAAGCAACCGCGATCCATCAAATCCCAGGGGCCCACGGCTGCTCGGCGGTAAGGTTTTACGTAAGGATTATTATTTAAATCAGGGAGGTGGAAAGCAAAATGACCCAGCTCATGGGCGATGGTCCCTGAGTTTTCACCTTGGCGCATGGATGAAAGTCCCCATTGTTGCGAACCGGCCAGCCAGCTGGTCCACTCCACGTAGCGAGTAGGCACCCAACGAGGCATCTTTGGGTTGGGATTTCCCCATTCGGGTGGGATTTCGTCTTTGGAATTAAACTTCATCTTCCCAAATTCTTGCCAGACACCAGTTTCATCATAACCAGCATAAATGCGGAGGATGGCATTGTACTTGGAGCGGACGTCATCGCCGATGTCTTCTATCCATATGGCGTCACAATCTCTTTCTAACCGACCTCTAGCTTCACTACCATCAGGAGTGAATTTGTTTTGACCGTATTCATTTAGACCATAATACCAATGAGGGTGAGGTAAGTGATAGGGGCCAAAGGCGTCAACTTGAGTTATGCCAAATCGACCTCGAGATTGTTCCATCCAGTACCGGTGAATGGTTTGCCCGTGATTAATCTCATTAGGTTTTGTGAAGAAATCAGCATAAAATTGAGCGACCTTCTCTCTTGGAATTGGTTCAACTTGAGGATTTCCGAAGGGGTCGGATTTTTTGGGGAGAGTAATCACAAAGGGTTGATTGGGGAAATCCACGGCAACGACTGCCAGGCTAAATCCTCGAGCAGGTTTTAGGGAAGGAGCTGACCTATCTTTCCCCGGAAGGGGGCGATAATCATCCCAGCTCATCTCATCCTGGTCTTGGACCTGTTGAGGATCGATGGGAGGAGGAAAAAATGAAGCTGAAAATGATGGAGAAGGAGTGGAAGATGAAGAATTCAGGGCTAGGAGAGTTATGGTCCCGGCCAGAAGAATAATCCCCAAGATGATGAAGGTCAAGAGAAAGGAATTCAAAGGGCAGGATGTAAGGAAGAGGCTATTAGTTTTTGATTCTTTGTTTTTACATTGTTTTGACATTTGATATCTCCTTCGCAAAACTCTGGAAGTTTAAAAGTTAGTTTGAAAATGAGTTGGCCAAGGATAATAATGCCCAAGGAGAATTCTAAAGGGAAAAAAAGGAAAAGTAGATCTAATGCATTCATGAGTCATTGAAGAGAAATTTAAGCAATCATAGTTATGGAAAGCAAGGGAAATTATTATTCTTGGTTGATTGTCTTGCTTGTCTTTTAAGTTTTTCCAACCGCGTTTTTTCTTTAATAAATTACAAAGTATCATAATTCTAAACAGTGGATATTATAATATTTCATATATTACATATGTGTCAACAAATTTAGAGGAATGGTTAGGTCATAATTGGTGCCTTCTGAGATGCTGCCAACGCCTTTATGACTGTGTTGTTTTAACAAAAATGACTTAAAGATTTTTTTGAAACAATGATAAAATTTTTTGTTCTTAAATCGACCTATAAAGCCAATAAATAATCCTTATGGTTTCCACCAATAAAAATAAAGACAATTAGCCTGAGCTATTCACAAATTGTGAATAGCCTGATCTATTTATAACCTGGTCTATTCATAAATTGTAAAAACCGGGAAAAATTGATTCAAGAACAGCCAAAAATCTTGGCCTTTGATTGGTCCAATTTTTCATGGCTGTTTCATATTTCTTTTATTCTCTATCTTGAGGAATAAAATTAGGTAAATATGTATTGTGATATAATGGTGTGCCACCCCCTAGGTTGATGATCTTAGGGGGAAAACCAACACAAGGAGGTGGCTAATGCCCTACATAGGCA
>Ga0190349_1000293_pt1 | contig 16383 bp, 16 predicted proteins | sample 48721378_MG_FD_179798 | JGI IMG/M metagenome (GOLD analysis project Ga0190349, IMG submission 179798) | Hydrothermal vent microbial mat bacterial communities from Southern Trench, Guaymas Basin, Mexico - 4872-13-7-8_MG | ecosystem: Environmental > Aquatic > Marine > Hydrothermal vents >...
AAGATAGATTTAGGGAAGGGGTTAGGTCTTTGAAAGACCATTCCTATTTTTCTTCGAATTTCTACTACATCCACATCTTCAGCATAGATATTTTTGTGATTAAATAAAATATCTCCTTCTATCTTTGTTCCTGAAATAACATCATTCATTCGATTAAGAGTTCGAATAAAAGTGGATTTACCACATCCCGAGGGACCTATAATAGCAGTTACGGCATTGCTTTTTACAATAAGATTTATATTTTTTAGCACTTGATTTTTTTCATAGTAAAAATTTAGATTTTTGACCTGCATCTTTATGTTATTTTCTTTTTGAATGATTTTATCTACCATTTTTTACTCCTTCTAAATCGATTACGTAAAGCGAAGGCAATTAAATTTAATCCTAAAACCAGAAGAACTAAAACCAAAGCTGTTCCATAGGCAATAGGCACTTGAGATTCTGGATGGGTTCCTTCGGTCATTAAGGCATAAATATGATAAGGTAGAGTTTGAACTTCACTGAAAATAGAGTTAGGAAGCCGCATGGTATAAAAGGTTGCTGCTGTAAAAAGAATGGGGGCGGTTTCTCCCGCTGCTCGTCCAATAGAAAGTATCGAACCGGTTAAAATTCCAGAGATTGAGTTAGGCAAGATAACCTTCTGAATGGTTTGCCACTTGGTAGCTCCCAAAGCTAAAGATGCTTCCCGGAAAGATTGAGGAACTGCCGAGAGAGCTTCCTCACTAGCTCGAATTATAGTAGGTAGGATTAATATACCTAAAGTTAAACTTCCTGAAAGGATAGAAACGCCAAAATTTAGAAATTTTACAAATATTGCCAGACCAAAAAGTCCAAAGACTACTGAGGGTACTCCGGCTAAATTGTTAATACCTATTCGAATTATCCTTATCAATCGATTTTGGGCGGAATATTCAGTTAAATATATGGCGGCAGAGGTTCCCAGAGGGAGAGCAAAACAGATTGCTCCAATAGTTAAATAAAGCGTGCCCAGGATGGCAGGAAAGATGCCGCCAGCTGTCATTCCTTTTTGGGGCATCTGGGTTAGAAATTGCCAGTTAATTACTTTTATCCCTCTGGAAATAATAAAATAAAACATCATAAAAACAGAAGATAAAATTATCATTACCATTGATGTAAGGAATAAGTAGGCTAATTTTTCTTTGTCTCTTCTTTTTTTCATTGAGAAGTTCTCCTAAATTTGGTTAAAAAATAATCAGCAGTTAAATTAAGAGCCAAGCTTACCATAAAAAGAATACAGGCAAGGCTGAATAAGGCATGATAATGACTGCTCCCCACTACAGCTTCACCCATCTCTAAGGCAATAGTGGCAGTTATCGGTCGTGCTGGTTGCAAGAAAGAACGAGGGATAACTGCTGCTCCACCGGCTACCATCAATACCGTCATAGTCTCACCAATAGCTCTACCCATACCTAACAAAACTGCTGTACTAATTCCCGAAAAAGCGGCAGGTACTATGACCTTTATTATAGTTTCCCATTTGGTTGCCCCTAAAGCATAGGATGCTTCCTTGTAATCTTTGGAGACTGAAAAAAGTGCTTCCTCAGAAAGGCTGGTAATGGTAGGGATAGTCATAAGGGCAAGGAGTAGAGAAGCGGTAAGGGAGCAAAGCCCTATAGGTAAATCTAAAAGATTTTGCAGCCAGGGGCCTAAAACTACTATTCCTAAAAAGCCATAAATTACCGAGGGGATACCGGTCAGCATTTCGATGGCCAATTTTAAAAAATTTCTTACTTTTGGAGTGGCTAATTCGGAGATATAAATAGCCGCAGAAATTCCCAGAGGAACTGCTATAATCAATGCCCCTAAGGTAATCCAAAAAGAACCGAGAATTAAAGGGAGTACTCCAAACTCAGGGGGGTCACAAGTAGGATACCAGGACTTCCCCCAGAGAAATTTTATAAAATTGATTTCTCTAAAAAGGGGAAGTCCTTCCTTGAATAAAATTAAACTTATACCCACCAAGAAGAATATAGAAGTAAGTGAAGAGAGTAGAAATATATTTTTTATTATCTTTTCTTTTAAAAAAAATTTCCCTTTCAAATTATACTCCTCATAATTTTTGATTATTCAAAAACTTAAAGGTACAAATCCTTGTTTTTCAACTATTTTTTGTCCTTCTTTAGAGCAGATAAACTTAAGAAAATCTTTAGCTACCCCTTGAGGTGCTCCATCAGTATACATATAAAGAGGACGGGAGATAGGATACTTACCACTAACTACAGTTTTTCGTTCCGGGATTACTCCGTTTACCGGTAAAGCCTTTACAGTATTACTAATATATCCTAATCCTACATAGCCGATAGCTCCTTTAGTGGTACTGATAACTGTGGCTACTGTTTGATTAGAGGCCTGAGCAAGAGATTCGGGGATAACTTTTTTACCCTTTAATACTATTTTTTCAAATGTTTCAAAGGTTCCGCTGGAGGAATCTCTGGAGACCACCACAATCTTCCGGTCTTCTCCCCCTAATTCTTTCCAATTGGATATTTTTCCGGTATAAATATCCTTTATCTCTTCTATATTTAAACCTTGAATTGGGTTAGAAGAATGGACTATAATTGCGATTCCATCCATAGCTACAATATGAGGAACAGGGCTAATTCCTTTTTTCTGACAGAGTAAAATTTCTTTTACCTTCATCGGTCGCGAAGCATCAGCGATATCACAAGTTCCTTCAATTAGAGCGGCAATACCATTCCCTGATCCCCCTCCTCGTACTGAAATGTTTGCCTGAGGGTTATTTTGCATAAAGACTTCAGCAGCTGCTTGGGCTATAGGAAGAACAGTAGTTGAGCCCTGGACAACAAGCTGTCCTTCCCCGGCCTGTGAGATGGAGATCATTAAAGTTAATATAAGACAAGCTAAAGTTAGAATTAAAATAATTCTTTTCATTAAATCATACCTCCTAAAATGTTTTTTTGATTCTGATTTTAGTTTAAATTTCTAATGTTACATTTTGATTACAGATTAATTAAGATTTGGTTAATTTTATAATTTGTAGTTTTTAGAGGCAGATAGATGTAATTTGTAGATTTTTATAACGGGTTTTTTAATTCACTCTAAAGAGACTAAATAAAAAGAGGGTTAGTTTAAAATCAAGAATTTTTAGGAAGGGTAAAGAAAAATTTCGAGCCTTTTCCTGGTTTGCTTTCAACTCCTATCGTCCCTTGGTTAGCTTGGACAATATGTTTTACAATGGCAAGTCCTAAACCAGTCCCTCCTAATTTTCGGGAACGGTCCTTGTCTGCTCGATAAAAACGTTCGAAGATTCTGGGTAGATGTTCGGCTGAAATACCTATGCCATTATCAGCGACTTCAATATAAATGTTTTCTGCTTTTTCTAAGGCGGAGATAGAGATTTTTCCCCGGTTAGGGGTATATTTTATAGCATTATCTAAAAGATTTCTGAAAACTACTTCAATCTGTTCCGGATCTGCTTTTACTAAGGGGAGCTGAGGAGAAATATTAATTTTAACCTGCTGTTCTTTTTGGTCAATTTTTTCTTTAAACTCTAAAATGGTCTTATCGATTAAATCTCTTAAATTTATTGATTGTAAATTCATAGCTATCTCTTGGGATTCTATTTTTGAAAGTTGCAATAGTTCTTCAATTAAGTTATTTAATCTGTTACTCTGTTTTTCGATTATATCCAAAAAGTACTGTGCCTTTTCCGGGTTATTTATCGCTCCTTCTTTCAAGGTTTCTACAAATCCCTGAATGGAGGTAAGGGGAGTACGCAGCTCATGGGAAACATTGGCTACGAATTCCGACCGCATTTTCTCTAATTTTTTAATTTCAGTTATATCATTTAAAACTACTACCGCCCCCCAGACTTTATTCTTTTCGGTTAGAGGATTGGCTGAAGCATGGAATATTTTCTCTTGAGGAGAAAATAAGGTTATTTCCCGAGTCAAGGCCTGACCTTTTTGTAGAGCTTCTTTTAAAAGTTCGTTTAATTGGTTATTTCTTATAATCTCCCAGTGGAATTTTCCTAAAACTATATCAGAAGAGCAATCAATCATATTTTTTAAGGCATGATTAAAAAGTATAATCCTCCCTTCTTTATCTATAGCTACTATTCCTTCAATAACACCGGAGAGTACTACCCTCATCTTATCTTTATCTTCACTGATAATCCTTATTTTATTCTCTAATTCCTCTGACATTAGATTTAAACTATCGGCAAGTTGACCTACTTCATCTTGAGAATTAATTTTAAGTTTTTTACTAAAATTTCCCTTAGAAATCTTTTGTGAAACTTTGGTCATTTCTTGTAAAGGCCTGGTAATGGTCAAAGAGATTATTAAGCTAATTATGGAAGCGATAGCTAAAGCAATTGCGGTAGCTAAAATAATTATTTTATGAAGATTACTAATATTTTCGTTCACTTCTGTTAGAGGAAGGGAGAGTCGAACTATGCCAAGAGTCTGATTATTTTTAACAATAGGTATAGCAATATACAACATATCTATCTCTAAAGTAGAGCTATAACGGACACTGTTTCCAATTTTACCTTGCAGAGCCTCTTTAATCTCTGGCCTATCGGCATGGTTTTCCATTAAAGCGGGATCTTTCTCTGAATCGCCTAAAACTATACCATTTATATCGATTATAGTAATTCTTGTTTCTAACTCTTTGCCCAAATCTTTAGTTTTTAATTTAATCTGAGATAGATTATTTGTAAACAGGTCATCCCCAAGGATATTTGCAACTAAAGTAGCATTGGATTTGAGATTAGAGGAGAGATGGTTAATATAGAAGTTACGTAAAGAGATAATTGCCAATATTCCCGTAAAAGTTACGCATATAATAATTATAATTATATAAGTAAAAAATAATTTCCAACTGATTTTTTTTATCATACTTCCTCTTTAAACCTGTATCCTACCCCTCTAATGGTAATTATATAATCACTGTAGGTCAGCAGTTTCTGGCGTAGTCTTCTTATATGAACATCAACTGCTCTATCTACAATAAAACTCTCTTCCGCCCAGACCTGATTAAGCAGCTGCTCACGGGTAAAGACTTTTCCGGGATGGGAAGTTAAAAATTTTAATAATTTGAATTCGGTAGGGGTTAGATTTAAGGGTTGGTCTTTTAGAGTAGCCTGATGTTTGCTTGAATCAATAACCAGGTCTTTGAATTTAATGATGTCTTTTTCTTTTAAGAGAGGGGAAATATTATTTTTTGCCCTACGCAGTACAGCTTTTACCCGGGCTAATAATTCTCTTACCTTGAAGGGTTTGGTGATATAATCATCTGCCCCTAATTCCAAGCCCAATACTATGTCAGTTTCTTCTCCTTTGGCAGTAAGCATAATGATGGGGATGTAAGAGGTTTGGGGATTGTTTTTTAAGAATTTGCAAACATCTAAGCCATCTATTTCCGGAAGCATTAAATCGAGGAGAATCAAATCCGGAAGTTCAGTTTTAACATTTTCCAAGCACTGTTCTCCGCTGAGGGCGGTACTTATCTTATATCCTTCTTTTCCCAAATTATATTGAAGAAGCTCAACTATATCTTTTTCATCATCTACCACTAATATCTTTTCTTTACTCATGAAAATTTCCTCAAGAGTCTAAAATAATTTCTGGGTTAACATCGTCGAGTTTTAAATATTATAAACAATTAAAAAAATTAAAGCAAAATATTATTAAAAGTGCCTGTGTCTTATTGGAAAGTTTAGACTGTCCAAAAATTTCATTAAATCTTAATCTAAACTTAATCTTATCGTAATAATTTCAGAGTATCTTTAAATAAAAGATATTAGATTGGGATGAAATGCAAAGATGTATAATAAATGATTTAAATATTTTTTAAAGGGGGCATAAAAATGCAAGTAAGAACACTTTATGTAAGAAATTTCAAACATTCTACCGAGGACTATAAGCTAAATAAATTGTTTTCCAATTACGGTAAAGTCAAGCAAATAAATATAATTAGAGGTAGAGATTTTGGGTTTGTGGAAATGTCTAATACAGAAGAGGCTGAAAGAGCAAAAAAGGCATTGGACAATTACTGTTTCGAAGGACGATTTTTGAAAGTTGATGAAGCCTGGCCGCTTAGGGATATTAGGATAATCAACAATTAATCTAATAAAAAAACTACAGCCGAGACCCTCTGGCAAAACAACCCCACGATCCCGATATCGCAGCACTCATGAAGGTTTGCGATGTGCATAATATCCCATTAGCTACTAATTTATCTTCCGCTGAAATTCTTCTTAGAGGAATAATTGAACAAGCAGAGAAAAAGAAATAAACAACGAAGAAAATCGACCACTCTTCCATCCCCATATTTAAACGAAATAATTTTTATTTAAAATTTTTAAACAAAAAAAGGATTTTTGAATAATTTGTAGTATAGTGTAAAAAGAATATAAAAGATAAATTAGACACATTTACAAAACTAAAAATATTAAGGGAAGTGTGGCTTATAATGAAATATGATTTTTTATTTAAAGACGGGCGAATTGTTGACCCTGCTAACAATAAAGATTTTATTGGCGATGTAGCCATAAAAGGAGATAAAATTGCCGAAGTCTCTAAGGGAATAAACAACTATTTAGCCGAACAAGTAGTTAATATATCCGGAAAAGTAATTATTCCCGGAATAATAGATACTCATTGTCATATTGCCAGGCCGAAGGCTAAAGGAGCAGGTTACCGAATGTTAATAAACACTGGAGTGACTACTGCTTTCGATTTCGAAGGGCCAATAGAAGTAATTAAACAGGAGATAGTTAAATATGGATGTGGGATTAATGTAGCAGTTTTAGAAGCAATCTATCCCGAAGATGGCATAAAAAGTAAAAATCCTCCGGTTGAAGAATTAAAAAAAATTATTAAAAAAAATTTAGATAACGGGGCAATTGGAATAAAAATATTAGGAGGGCATTATCCGCTCACCCCGGAAGCTACTTATAATATTTTCCAAATAACTCATCAGGAGAAAGGTTATATGGGATTTCATGTAGGAACCACTGAAACAGGTAGTAATATTCTGGGTGTAAAAGAGGCAGTTAAACTGAGCGAAGGGAAACCTTTACATATTGCCCATGTTAATGCTTATTGTCGTGGCTATATAGAAGATCCTTTATTGGAACTAAAAATAGTTATGGATATTCTTAAAAAATCACCTAATATTATTTCTGAAAGTCATTTAGCCATACACAATGCTTGTTATGGGGGGATTAATGAGAATGGCGTGCCAAGAAGTTATGTACTCCGTAACGCGTTAAGGGCTAAGGGATATCAAGTAAGTAAAGAGGGATTAGAAGAGGCTCTTCGGGTAAAATATGCAGGTGTATATGCTTTACGGGGTAGTAAAATGAAATATATTTATGGTGATGAGGCAATTAATTATTGGAAAGAACATGACTACAAAGTTGGCATTTGCTTTCCCATTAATCGTAGGAGGGCTGCCGAAGTATGTGTTACAGAAAGGGATAATAAAGGCAATTTTGTGGTAGATGCCATTAGTAGTGATGCCGGAGCAATACCGAGAAATTGCATTCTTGCTCACGGTTTACCATTGGTTCGTTTTTGTGCCTTGACTTTAAGTGAACTGGTTCAAAAAATAAGTTTAACCCCTTCACGAATGTTGGGGTTAAAGAATAAAGGCCATTTATCTATCGGAGCAGATGCTGATATTACTGTTTTCGATCCGGATAATGCTAAAGTTGAAATTGTGTTGATAAAGGGAAAAGTATGTATGGTCTCTGGAATTATTTTCAATAACCCCGGTAGATTAATAGTTACACAAAGAGGAGCAAATAGATTTAAAAAACAGGAAATACCTTTGGAGGTGATTGATTTAGAGGACAGTTTATTTTTAAAAGGGAAGAGAGGTGAAGATAAATAGTTTAAACATTTTAAGTTTAATAATCGCTTAATTAGAAAAATCAAAGGAGGTAATTAAATATGAAAAATAAATTCTTGTTAGGTTTAATTCTCACCTTATGCATCATGATGTTGTTTGTAACCTCTTCTGCTGCTGAAGCAAAAATGGGGGGAGTTTTAAAAGTAGTAATTGATGCAGATCCCCCAACTCTTGACCCACATGCTTCCAGTACAACTTTAGTCTTCGTAGTCGGATACCATATGTTTGAAGGCTTATATTCCTTAGATGAAAATTTAAATCCTATTCCTATGCTGGCTGCTGATTTACCGGAAATAAGTGATGATAAACTTGTTTATACTATCAAACTAAGACCGGGTTTAAAGTTTCACAATGGTAAAGATGTTACCGCAGAGGATGCGGTTGCTTCGGTAAAGCGTTGGGGTAAGATGAGTAAATATGGGAAAAGTCTGTTTAAGAATGTTACTTCTATTGAAGCTAAAGACCCATTAACCATTGAACTAAAACTTACCAAGCCTACCGGAATTACTTTAGTTTCTCTGGCTATGCCTAACGGTGGCGCCTTTATTTACCCTAAGGATATTTGTGAAAAATATCCTGATAAACCGGTGGAAGAATACCTTGGAACAGGCCCCTTCAAATTTGTAGAGTGGAAACCTCACCAATATATTAAGATGGTCCGCTTTGAAGATTACAAGCCCGTTGAATTTCCTACCAATGGTTTTGGCGGTAAAAAAGTAGCCTACGTTGATGAACTTCAGTTTATTCCTATCTCAGATGAAGCGGTTCGTTTAACCAGCGTTGAAGGCGGAGAATATGATTTTGCCGACTTTGTACCGGTAGATGAATATAATCGGCTTAAAGATCATCCTGATATTCAAGCATTACCTTCTGCTCCCAGAGCCTGGTTTGCCTTTCAATTTAATAAACGAGCGGGGATAATGAGTAATGTGAAGATGCGTGAAGCCTTTTTAACTGCTCTGGATATGGGCCCAATTTTAGCTGCCGGATACGGAGATGAAGCATTCTGGAGATTAGATCCCAGTATTATGTTAAAAGAGCAAATCTGGTGGTCTGATGTAGGTAAAGAGAAATATAATCAAGGGGATATTGAAAAAGCTAAAAAACTTTTGGAGGAAGCCGGATATAAAGGAGAAGAGATTGTTTGGATGTCAGGTCGACTTGAATACAATTTATCTTTAGCTGCTAAAAATCAATTAGAAAAAGCTGGCTTTAATATTGATTTGCAAGCTATGGAATGGGCTACTCTGGCAGATAGGCGAAAAAACCCGGAATTATGGGATATATTTAGTACAGGTATGACTACCAAACCTGACCCCACCATGTTTACTCCATTGAATCCAGCCTATGCTGGCTGGTGGGAAAGTCCAAAGCTTATTGAATTAATGGACAAATTAGCAACTGAAACTGATTTTGATAAACGATATAAGCTGATGGAGGAAATTCAAGAACTTTTCTATACCGAGATTCCCACTATTAAAGTAGGCGATTATGCGAATTTTAGAATAGCGTCTAAAAATGTTAAAGGTTTTAAAAATATGAATGAAATATTCTTCTGGAATGTATGGAAAGAGTGACAAGAAAATAGTTAAAAATTTAGAAGTCGGATATAAGATAACTGTATCCGACTTCTAAATTTAAATTAAAGTTGAAAGTATTTTAGAAATGAGGAATATAGTTGACTAATTATATACTAAAAAGAATTTTAGCCTTAATCCCCATTATGTTCATTGTTGGACTCTTTGTTTTTTTTATCATACATCTAATACCTGGTAATCCGGCCGCTATGATGTTAGGTCCTGAAGCAACTCCCGAAGAAATTGATGCTTTTTCCAGGTCGATGGGTTTAGACCGGCCAATTCCCATTCAATTTGTAGAATGGATCTCTAATATAGTTAAAGGGGATTTTGGTACGTCTCTTTTTTTTCAGGGGCAGCAAGTTACCAAAGTAGTGTTCGAACACTTCAAAGTAACCCTAACTTTAACTGTTTTAGGAGTTGTTTTAGCCATTATTTTAGGGATAACAACCGGGGTAATAGCTGCTATTAATCATAATAATATTTTAGATAGAATAATAATGATTATAACTTCAGCAGGAGTTTCTATCCCGAATTTTTGGTTAGGGTTAATGCTGGTCTTATTTTTCGCCATTAGACTTTCCATATTGCCCCCGGCTGGATTTAAATCTTTAAGTGCAGGATTGGGTGAAAGTTTGAGATATTTGATTCTACCGGCTATTACTTTAGCTTTTGGACAAACCTCACTAATTGCCAGAATGACCAGGTCTAATATGTTAGAAGTTTTAAGAAGTGATTATGTTAGAACAGCAAAGGCTAAAGGTTTATCAGAGTTAATGGTAAATTATAAGCATGCTTTAAAGAATGTTTTAATTCCGGTTATCACTATTATCGGGCTTTCTTTTGCTAATCTGATGGGCGGAGCAGTGGTAACCGAGCAAATTTTCAATATTCCCGGAGTTGGTCGGCTATTAATAAAATCTGTTTTTACCAGAGATTATCCGGTGATTGAGGGTATAGTTCTATATATTGCTGCTATGTGGGTTATTATTAATTTAGTGACCGATGTCTTATATGTAATAATTGATCCCCGAATTGAATATTAAGAGGTGCTAAATGGCAGATTTAATTTCATTAGAAAATAATGCAAACACCATGCAAAAAAAGGATAAAGAAAATTTTTTTTCACGGTTTAAAATTTTCTACCGAAATGGTGCGGTTTTGTTTGGAATAATAATTCTTTGTTTGTTAGTTGTTGTTGCCATTATTGCTCCCGTAATAGCGCCTTATGAACCGGGAGAGATGGATCCCGGGATTAGATTACAGAACCCGGACAAAGATTTTATATTTGGGACAGACCGTTTTGGCAGAGATCTTTTTAGTAGAGTTGTTTTTGGTTCACGAATATCTTTGGTAGTAGGAGTAAGTGTTCTTTTTTTCACTACTTTATTTGGTTCAATTCTTGGACTACTGGCTGGTTTTTCTCGTAAGGTCGATGAAATATTAATGCGTATTTTAGATGCCTTTATGGCTTTTCCTTCTATTATCTTAATGATTACCATGATGGCAGTTTTGGGTTCTAATCTAAGCAATGTTATTATTGCTCTTATTATAGTTTACACCCCTCGTATGACCCGGGTGGTAAGAAGTGCAGTTTTGGTGCAGATGGAACTGGAGTATGTGGAAGCAGCTCGGGCATTAGGAGCCGGTAATTTAAGGATTGCTGTTTTACATGTTTTTCCTAATTGTGTAGCCCCTATTATTATTCAAGGTACTATGATTTTTGCTTATTCTATACTATCTGAAGCAAGCCTTAGTTTTTTAGGGGTAGGTATACCGCCCGAAATTCCCAGCTGGGGGAATATTCTTAGCGGGGGAAAAGTTTTCCTCCGTAGAGCCCCCTGGATAAGTTTTTTCCCGGGTTTAACTATAGCTATCTGCGTTTTAGGGATTAATATGTTAGGAGATGGTTTGAGAGATGTCTTAGACCCAAGATTGAGAAAATAAAAACCAATTTTCCCTATAAATGAAGGCTTATATGTCATTCCCCCCTTTTTCCCTATTATCCCGGCCTTCTTCTATATCATTCCCATTCCCTCTCTGTCATTCCCATCTTCTTTTATGTCATTCCTGAGAAAGCGGGAACCCAGTATTTATTTTCAGCAGAGGACCGTTCTTTTTCCTACTATTCGAGTACCATCAGTAAAAACCCCAATTCTATTTTAAAAAAAATTTATCAATAATTATCTCACACTACCTTAATTACAGTATGGTAATAATTGCCTAATATCTCTTGTGGACACAATGTATCGTGTACAATACCATTTTATTTACTTTTTGGGTTGTAATTTTAGATGCTAAATATTAATATGACAAATTGTTAAAAAATCCTACAAAAACAGAGAAAAAAGTTTTATTGAATATTGCTTCTAATTGTGGTAACATTTATCCCTATGCATTCGATGTAATTTTCACCAAGTAATAAGAAAAAGGAAATAAAAACGATGGAAGCTGAAAATATAAAAAATATTGCCCTTATTGCCCATGTAGATCATGGCAAGACTACTCTGGTAGATGCTATGTTGAGACAGAGCGGTACCTTTCGTGAAAACCAGGACATAAGAGAAAGGGTGATGGATTCTAATGATTTGGAAAGAGAAAGAGGAATTACTATCCTTTCTAAAAATACCTCAATTCGTTGGCAGGGGGTAAAGATTAATGTTGTAGATACGCCGGGCCATGCAGATTTTGGGGGAGAGGTTGAGCGGATCTTAAGAATGGTTAACGGGGTTCTTCTGATTGTAGATGCCTTTGAAGGGCCTATGCCTCAAACTCGATTTGTTCTGCGTAAAGCTATGGAATTAAATCTTATTCCCATAGTAGTCATCAATAAAATAGACAGGCCTAATGCCCGTCCTGCTGAAGTTTTAAACGAAATTTATGACCTGTTTATTGAATTAGGGGCTAATGATAAACAGATAGATTTTCCGGTTATCTATACTTCTGCCCGTTCGGGTTTATCCGGATTTTCTCCTGATTCTTTAGAGGAAGATTTAACGCCTCTTTTTTCAACTATTTTAAAACATATACCCGCTCCTTCGGTGGAATACAATTCTCCTTTGCAATTATTGATTACCAATCTTAACTATGATGATTATGTGGGGAAGATAGCCATTGGGCTTATCAGCCGAGGAAAAATTCAGGAGGGGGGAACAGTCACTTTAATCAAGCGCGATAAGAGTCAGATATTCAGCAAAGTGGTAAAACTTTATCTTTTTGAAGGATTAGAAAGAAAAGAAGTAAAGAGGGCTGAGGCCGGAGAGATTGTGGCTATTGCGGGAATTAACGAAGCTAATATCGGAGAGACAATAGCTTGTAGAGAGAAACCCGAGGCCTTGTCTAAAATAAAGATAGATGAACCTACTTTGACTGTAGATTTTACTGTTAACAATAGTCCTTTCGCTGGTCGGGAAGGGAAGTTTGTCACCTCTCGCCATTTACGAGAGCGTCTTTTTAAGGAAGTTGAAACCAACGTGAGCCTTAAAGTCGAAGAAGCAGAATCGACAGATACTTTTCATGTCTCAGGAAGAGGAGAGCTTCATCTTTCGATTCTTATTGAAAAGATGCGCCGGGAAGGATATGAATTTCAGGTTTCCAAACCCAAGGTTATTTTTAGAAATATTAAGGGAGTGAAATGTGAACCCATAGAGCTTATGACCTGTGATATCCCCAAAGACAGCTTAGGAGCAGTCATGGAAATTTGCGGAAAGAGAAGGGCGGAGTTGGCCAATATGATTGAATTTTCTTCCGATCAATTGCGGCTTGAATTTGAAATTCCGGCCAGGGGATTAATCGGTTTTCGGGATGAATTTCTTACTAAAACAAAAGGTAAAGGAATAGTGCACCATCTCTTTCTTGATTATCAGCCATACAAGGGGCCTATCCCCACCCGTGCCCGGGGAGTATTAATTGCCTATGAAAGCGGAATGACCAGTACCTTTGGTCTTCATAATGCTCAAGGAAGAGGAACGCTATTTGTTGCTCCGGTTACAAAAGTTTACCAGGGGATGATTGTGGGAGAACATAAGAGAATTAATGATTTGGAAGTTAATGTGTCCAAGAAAAAGCACGTTACCAATATGCGTGCAAGCGGTTCAGATGAAGCTTTGCGCTTGGAGAAGCCCCGTCAGTTTTCTTTGGAACAGGCTTTGGATTATATCCAGGAGGATGAATTGCTGGAGATTACTCCTTCCAATATTCGCCTGAGGAAGAGGTTTTTAGACCATTATTCCCGCCTTCAGCGGGTTAAGGGTTTAAAGGTTGGTTAATATTGAAAAAGGGGACAGGCTACTTTTTTCCTAAATATCAAACGTAGGACAAGGTGTCTCCCCTGTCAAAAAAGTAGCCTGTCCCCTTTTTTATGATGTACTTTACACATATTTCATCTCATCCAGAAAGGCAGGTCTTTTTGTATATTTGGTCTTAAGTAGGTTCACTAATTCGTTGAATTCTTCCCCATATGTCATTTCCGCGCAGGCGGGAACCCATCCCTTCCTTTTTTCAACTTTTGACAATCGCTATAAATTTAATTATAATCGTGGCAGAAAGCTGTAGAGCATAATATTCTCTTATGCGATATATTTAATTTAACCAAGGAGGATATTTAAGATATGAAAATTAAAGTGATAATTCACCAAGCCGAAGAAGGTGGTTATTGGGCAGAAGTTCCAGCAATTCCAGGTTGTTTAACTCAAGGGGACAGTTGGGAAGAACTTATTAAAAATATATATGAAGCAGTTGAAGCATGCTTAAGTGTTGATGTAGAAAAAATTAAGATTAAACCTTCTGATAAAATTATGGATGTTGCGATATGAAAGATGTTTCCGGGAAAGAACTGTGTAAAATTCTAAAAAAACATGGGTGGGAACTTAAAACTATAAAAGGCAGCCACCATGTTTATATGAAAGAGGGGAGGAAAGAACGAATAAGTATTCCCGTACATAGTAATAAAAGTATTAAAAAAGGTTTATTAAAAGTCATTTTAAAATTAGCAGATATTGAGATTAAACGATGAATACAGGAACATCGATTCTCTGTACCATTCAAAGAGGGCAGACACAAGGTCTGCCCCTACAACGACTGGTTTTCCCGCAATTCAAACCTGCATCTTCTCTCTTATTACTAAATAGTTAGAAATAAAAAGGTTAATTTTTTATCGAAATGAATTAGAGACCAAAATTTTTATCCTTTACCGAAGGCAATTTTAAAACGTTCAGCAGGATCATCAAAAACAACTTCCTTTGGGTCAAAATGTTCTGAATCAAATTCTCCTCCAACCCATTCTAACATTTCTTCATGTTGCTCATCATCGGGGTCCCCAATAATTTTTAAAAAATCTTCATATCCATATGATCCGCCACAATCTTCCGGAGGGCAAGCTCTTTCTCCTTTGATACATATTGGATAACTAATATTTTTTTCTCTGGGTAGTATCTTTTCAAGGGTGATTTTATGTTCCCAATTATCACCGAAATCATATATATAATTAGCTGATTGATTTTCCTTTGAAAAGTAGTCCGATATTTTTTGTTTCCAACCAGGAAGAACTTTGTAATCTACGAACTCTTCCTCTGGAATTCCTATCAGTGTTTTTAGTCCATTTAGTGGATTATTTATTTCAAATTCATGAAGATGACCATCAAACCAGCCCATAGAATCTTGGATGGCTACATGAAAATCCCAAAAGGTATAAGTTTTTGGGACTTGTATCCTTCGCCAAATGAGTGGCTTAATATCCTTTAAGGTAATCTTAAATTGATATACTTGATCGAATTTCTTTTTCATAATTTTCCCCTCTTTTATAATTTAGGATTTTTATCAATAATTTTTTTAAAGTTTTATATAAATAATATTTTATAGGAAAGATTAGAAAGTGTAAACATCACTTAAAAATAATACAATTAATAAAAAGATTAATTAAATTTTCTTTACCTTAAAATGAATTAGTAACCAAAACATTTTATTTAGTATAATCCATAGTTTATAATTTTAATAAAAGTCACTGAACTCATCAGAAAAACGTTTATGCCAAACTTCACCTTTTAGTAGTTCGTAAACATTAAATACAATTGGGCAAACAGAACAATTACCTATTACACCCATTAATCGGGAAGTAAAATTCTTTTTAAGGAGATAAGGGTAGGATACACAATCTTTGGGACGATAATTGATAGGGATAGAACATAAATTATTTTTTAGTAAGGGACAAGGTCTTTTCTTAAATGTAAATTTTTTGGAATCCGAATCCGAATCTTTTGTCAAGTACTGATCTTTTAATTGTTCAATAGAAATTTCTAAATATTTAGATAATTTTTTTAAATCTTCCTGATCTAAAACTGCATTTAATTCTTTACAACAATTTGCACAAGACTCACAATCAATTTTTGAAGATACCTGGTGATACAATCTATGAACTATTGAATCCATTTTTTTCGAAGGAATATTACATATTTTTAAGAAAGATCTAAATTTCCAATTTTCATCTTCTTTCTCTTCTGACAATTTTTTAATTCTATTTAAATCTGTTTCCATAATTAATCACCACCTTTTACAAAAATATTTATTCTCTTTCGCCTGACTTTTTAATTAAACAGATTTTTACTTGTGATCTCCCCATCTTGATATCAGCAAAAGGAATAAGTAGCTCCCTGTAAGCCTTAAAGTATCCTTCGGGGAATTTTACTGATAAAACTTTATAGTATGTATCAAAAGTAAAAAGACTTTTTTTCGCAATAACCTGTTCAGGTGCTTCTTCAAACATTTATTAGAAAATCTTTCAATTTATCAAAAGAGAGATTATTTAAAATTTTCTTAATTTTTTTCTCTTTTTTATCTCACAATTCACCTTATACCAAAGGCATTTTTAAAACGTTCAGCAGGATCATCAAAAATAACTTCCTTTGTG
>Ga0190349_1000296_pt1 | contig 16345 bp, 20 predicted proteins | sample 48721378_MG_FD_179798 | JGI IMG/M metagenome (GOLD analysis project Ga0190349, IMG submission 179798) | Hydrothermal vent microbial mat bacterial communities from Southern Trench, Guaymas Basin, Mexico - 4872-13-7-8_MG | ecosystem: Environmental > Aquatic > Marine > Hydrothermal vents >...
CCATAGGGGTTAAATCTATACCCCCAAACTGTAAAGGCAGTATACGCTGGACACGGTACATTAAGGGTTCGGTTATACTATACAGAAATCTTACTATGGGATTATAGGGATCAGGGTTGACCCAGGACAAGATGGCTCTGGCAATCAATATCCACATATAAAGATTAAGAACGATATCAATAACAGTAGCAAGGGAATGCATAAAATTGCTTAGTATGAACATGATTCAGATCCTCAATTTTTCAGCCTTTGCCAAAGGGGCACAGCGGATAACTACACCTCTTACAGTTAAGACACAGTCCGCCGTGGCCCAAAGCCGCAATCTTTCCCCGGTCTATGCGTTCTCCGGCCAATACCCTGGGAAGCACCAGATCCAATACGGTGGTGCGGAAATACATGGCACAGGCCGGAATCCCCAGGACGGGCACATCCCCGATACGGCTCACCAGAAACATGGCCCCGGGTAAAACCGGACTTCCATACACTATGTCCGTTGCGCCGGCCTTCTCGATTGCCTTACGGGTCACGTCATCCGGGTCAACTGACATCCCGCCTGTGCATAAAATCAATTCGGTCCCCATGCCAAGGACCTTTTTTATCTCTTCCAGGATCATTCCGGCATCGTCCGGGACCAGAGAATATGATAACACATCGACGCCGTAGTCCTTGAGTTTTTCCTTCATTATTGGGCCGAAGGCGTCTTTTATTCGACCTTCAAATACCTCTTGACCGGTAACTAAAACGGCACCCCTCCTGATCTTCCAGGGAAGGACCCGGATGAGCCCGCCGGCATTTGATGCGATTGATACCGCCTCATCCACTACCTGCCTCGGCACCACAAGCGGTATCGCCCTTCCTGCGGCCACAAGATCTCCCTTTTTGACCACCGTGTTGTCATGCCAGGTGGCAAGCATTACCTCTCCAAGGAGGTTAAGGGCCAGCAAGCGCCGGCGGTCTACCCGCAACAGGCCTTCTGCCTCTGCGCGGAAACCCACCTTGCCTTCAGACGGCTGGCTGTCATATTCAATGCCAGGGCCGGCTATGGCCTGTGCCATGGCGAGCGCTGCTTCATCTTCATGCAGTTCATCCCCTGAAAGCTCCAGCACGTAAATGTGATTTTTCCCCATGCGCTGCAAATGGGGTATGTCGCTGTCCTTGATCACATGACCTTTCTTGAAGGTGGGACCCTTTTTCTCCCCGGGGATTATCTCGGTCATGTCATGGGGAAGGACCATCCCCGCTGCCTCTGTCACAGGAACCGTTTTTAGGGCCATGAACTACCTTTAAACTGCCTGCAAAACTTTATAGTAGGCACCGTGCGCGCAGGCTCGACATAATATTTTGCCGTCTTTCTCTACTTCCCTGCAGTCCTGCACGTAGTCACCACAGGACTCACACCGCACCCTTCTGATAGGTCTTCCCGGCAGGTCAGAGGCAGGCACTTCTACTTCGACCTCCTGAACCTTGAAGAGCTCATCATCATTCATCAGCTTATAGGCCTGTAATTGACGCCTGTACTTGTCTTCTATTTCCGGGCAGTACTTCCGCGAAAGCTCTCTTGACTCTTCTCTCGCAATTATCCTGTAGGCCTTACCGGTCTTCAGGTGCACAAAAGTCGCTGCCATTATCCCATAGTCCACCCATCTCAAAGAGCGTTTGCCAAGGGAGCATCCGGTAACAGATTGTATGGCATCGCTGGCACACCGGTCAATTTCCACATAGACCATGAAAGATCTGCGGTCCTGCCCCCTTGGATCATCTATACCCAGGAGGCGCAATCCAAGGACGGCGAGGCGCACGCCAAGGACCTGGCCGGCGCACAAATGCCCATGCAGCCGGACCGATTCATCCAGGAGATCCTCAAAGGACCTTTCAGAAATTCTGGTTGTCGATTCCATTTTCATCTTTCATGCCTTGTTTGTGTCTGTATGTGATACAGAGGTTAGCTTTTAAAAAGCGGTTGTGTCAATAATGTTTTGGCCCGATATTGCCGTATTCCTCTATTTTTTATATACAGGGGAGGCTTCGGCGTATCAAGTATTACCGATCTACATGAGGTGATTATCCGCAAATATATTCAACTCTTCTTGACATAGCTATCCCTGACCATTAAAAATCCGCTTCATGGCAAATGCAAAAGATCTCTGCTTTGACAAGGGAAATGGCCTGCTCCCGGTGATAGCCCAGGACCATGAGACGGGTGAAGTGCTCATGCTGGCCTATATGAACAGGCAGGCATGGGAAAAGACTCTGGAGACAGGCAAGGTCCATTACTGGAGCCGTACAAGGGACAAATTGTGGCTCAAGGGCGAGTCCTCCGGCCATGTTCAGTTACTGAAGGCCGCCTATGCGGACTGTGATCTGGATACAATACTTGTAAAGGTGGAACAATTGGGCGGTGCGGCCTGCCATAAAGGTTACAGGAGCTGCTTTTACCGGGAAGTCCGCGGAGAATCCCTGGTCATTATCGGAGAACCTGTTTTTGATCCCAAGGAGATTTACAAAAAGTGAACCAACTTAAGCTGGGTATCCCGAAAGGAAGTCTTGAAAAGGCAACAATTGAGCTCTTTGCAAAATCAGGGTGGCGTATAGATGTCCACCACAGGAGCTATTTTCCCAGTATAGATGATCCCGGTATCGCCTGCAGCATCTGCAGGGCCCAGGAGATGTCCCGTTATGTTGAGCAGGAAATCCTGGATGTCGGCATTACAGGCCGCGATTGGATCCTGGAGAATGACTCGGATGTAATAGTTGTAGCAGACCTGATATACTCCAAGGTAAGCAGACGCCGTGCCCGATGGGTCCTGGCAGTACCGGCGGATTCTCCTTATCGTTCTGTCAAGGACCTTGAGGGCAAGAAGATAGCCACAGAGCTTGTCAACTTCTCGAAGCGTTATTTTTCAGAACGGGGAGTAGACGTAAGTGTTGAGTTCTCATGGGGGGCCACAGAGGGCAAGATTGCCTCCGGGCTTGCAGATGCCATTGTTGAGGTAACAGAGACCGGGAGCACCATCAAGGCCCACGGCCTGGTGATTATAGAAGAGCTGATGCAGTCGAATCCCCAGTTGATAGCCAACAAGCCGGCCTGGGAAGATCCCTGGAAAAGGAAGAAGATCGAACAGATATCCATGCTCCTGCAGAGTGCGTTGCGGGCGGATCGTCTCGTGGTGCTCAAGATGAATGTTCCCAAGGAAAAGCTGCAGCCGGTAGTGGATATACTGCCCAGCCTCAATGCCCCAACGGTTTCTACGCTGTATAAGCAGGAGTGGTGCTCCGTGGAGACTGTAATAAACGAAGCCGAGGTCAGGGAGCTTATTCCACGGCTTATGGCTGCAGGTGCCCAGGGAATCATAGAACATTCCCTCAACAAAGTCCTTTAGATCCGGTGACGGCCAGAATTACCAAGGCTGCTTTTGTTACGAGCGTTTTCAAGCCTTCACAATTTCCATTAACCGGTTTGCCGGAAGTGGCCTTTGCAGGCCGATCCAATGCAGGGAAGTCATCTCTCCTGAATCGTATCCTGGGGAGGCACAATCTTGTAAAGGTCAGCTCGAGGCCCGGTTTCACCCGGTCCCTGAACTTCTTTCTTGTCAATGATTCCGTCTACTTCGTCGACCTGCCGGGCTACGGGTACGCAAAGGCCCCGAAACACGTACAGAGTAAGTGGCACAGGCTGGTAGAGGGCTATATCGAGACCAGAAAGCCTCTCAGCGGAGTGGTGTGCATATTTGACATGAGGCGGGTACCGGATCAGCTGGACCTGGACCTCTTGGACTATCTGCATGCCCTGGGAAGGCATGTCTGGTTAGTCCTGAACAAGGCGGATAAGATCTCTCAACCCAAAAGACAGGGGCAGATACAGGCTATCCGCCGCCGGCTTCCCGGATTTATTGACAAACCCCTGATTATTTCCGCCCGCACAGGAGAGGGTGTTCAATTTCTGCTTGAAGCAATCTGGCTGTGGCTTGGTCTGGCGTAATTTGAAATTTGAAATTGGAAATTAGAAATTTGGGAAAGATGAAACAAAAGCATGAAGGCCGGATTTCCAATTTCTAATTTCAACGTTCCGTGAACGCTTACACTAATTTAAGCAGTAAGTATCACCACCGCAGTGGCATATTCTCCTTCATGCGAAAGGCTGACATGCCATGCGCCGGCTCCCATGTCCGTTGCCTTTTTTAATGTCGGGCCGGAAAGGCGCAGTACGGGCCTCCCGGAAGGCTCATGGGTAACAGCTATCTGACGCCAGGTCACCCCGGATCTCATACCTGTGCCCAGGGCCTTGGAGCAGGCCTCTTTTGCGGCAAAACGGAGTGCGAGGTTCTGGGCCGGTTTTTTGTGCCTCAGACAGTAGGAGCATTCTTCACTGGTAAATACCCTGGATAGAAATCTCTCGCCCCAACGGTTAACAGCCCTTTCGACCCTTGGGATATGAACCAGGTCTATTCCTAAGCCTATGATCATTAAATCACTCTAAATAACCTTTTTTGACCAGAGAAAGCATCTCCCTTACAGCCCTTTCCATTCCCACAAAAACGGCACGTGATATTACGGCGTGCCCTATACTGAACTCCTGTATCTCACTCACTGCCGCAAGCCTTGCGGTATTGCGATAGTTAAGCCCGTGACCTGCGTGGACACGAAGACCCAGGTCGCCGGCTGCTCTTGCCATAGTTACTATTTGTCCGAATTCCCTGTCTTCAGTCTCCGAGGAAGGGGCATCCGCGTATCGTCCGGTATGGATTTCTATGCAATCCGCTCCTGTCTGTTTTGCCGCCTCAATCTGCTTTTGCTCCGGATCAACAAAAAGGCTAACCGGTATGCCTGCATCGTGCAGCCGGGTTACAGCTTTGTCCAGGTGTTTTTCAAGATTTACTACATCCAGTCCTCCCTCTGTCGTGATCTCTTCACGATTTTCCGGCACGAGGGTGACTATGTCGGGCTTAATATCAACGGCTATTCCTATCATTTCATCTGTCGCGGCCATTTCCAAAGTAAGCCTTGTCTTTACGGTCTGCCTGAGTAACCTGACATCCCTGTCCTGGATATGACGGCGATCTTCCCGCAGGTGGACGACGATACCGTCGGCGCCTGCGATCTCAACTATTCCGGCGGCAGTAACCGGGTCCGGTTCCGTGATTCCTCTTGCCTGCCTGATTGTAGCTACGTGGTCAACATTAATACAGAGATCCGCCATTGTTTTCTCCTTATACAAAGTGTCTGATAATGCCTGCTCCATACGTGTCATGCGTTCTGCCTCAGCCTGGCCCAATTCGTGATCTTCTCCCAGGAGATGAAGAAGGCCGTGTATCAATAACGCCTCAAGTCTCTGCTCCAGGTTAATGCCCGCATTCGCGGCCTCGCGCCTTGCAGTATCTATTGATATTACTATATCGCCAAGCAGGTCATTCCCGGGCTGCGGGAGATCTGCTCCCTGCTGCCCGAATGAAATGACATTGGTAGGGCAGGGCCTTTTCAACCATAGCTTATTGAGGCGCGCCATCTCGGCATCATCTACAAGAAGGATGCTGAGCTCTGCGTCAGGTCGTTCGATGGACCTCAAGAGTATTTCAGCCGCACGCCTGAAGCGGATCAGGGGCAGTAATTTTGAATATGTTTGCCTGATCAGGACTGTCACTCAACTCTTTGCCCTTCTTCTTCATAGGCCTGGATAATCCGTCGCACAAGCCTATGTCTTACTACGTCCTGTTTGGAGAAATTAATAAAAGCTATGCCATCTATGCCTTGCAGGATATCCCTTGCCTCCAGGAGACCGGATCCGCGCTTTTCCGGGAGGTCAATCTGCGTGATATCCCCGGTAATTACAGCCTTTGAGTCGTAACCCAACCTGGTGAGAAACATCTTCATCTGTTCAGACGTGGTGTTTTGGGCCTCATCCAGGATAGTAAAGGCATCGTTCAATGTCCTGCCCCGCATGAAGGCAAGCGGAGCGATCTCGATGACCCCGCGGTCCAGAAGCCGCGAGACCTTTTCAAAGGAGAGCATATCGTACAGGGCATCATAAAGCGGCCTCAGGTAAGGATTCACCTTTTCCGCAAGGTCGCCTGGCAGAAAGCCGAGCTTCTCTCCGGCTTCAACGGCCGGCCTTGCCAGTATAATTCTGGCCACCTTTTCCTTGATAAGGGCCGAGACGGCCATGGCCATGGCCAGATAAGTCTTGCCGGTCCCGGCGGGGCCGATTCCAAAGACTATGTCGTTTGTCCGCATGGCCTCAACGTAAAGCTTTTGTGCCAGGCTCTTCGGCGTGACGAGTCTCTTTCCGGAATTTACGCACAGGTTGTCCAGAAAAATATCTCTGAGGTGAGCCCTTGGATCTGAGCTGAGGATTCGGATAGCAAACTCCACGTCATTTGAATGGAGCGGGTAGCCCTGTTTGATGAGTTCATAAAGCTGGGAGCAGGTACGGTTCGCAAGGTCCGCTCCTATAGGATCACCCGTGATGGTGATCTGGTTTCCTTTGACATGTATGGTGACCTTTAAGAGATCTTCGATGATCTTGAGATTTCTCCCCTGTTCTCCATAAAGGCTTAAAGCCAGTGAATTATCATCAAAGTATAGCTGCCGTGGGTGATGGGAAACCTTTTTCATATATCTCCGAGGGCCCTGTCATATAATTTTCCTACACCATATTCCTTTCTCCTCAGGAACTTCTCCCATGGCGGGCCGATAATCTGCATCTCAGGGTGTTCCTTTTGGACCTCAAGGGCTATCTTCATCTCCATCGTACAGCCGGTGCTGTAAGTAGCGTCTTTCCCTATCCACTCGGGCGGTATCTTTTCATCCATGAGCTCAAAGGCCTTTTCAATGTCGTCTACGGTCTGGAACCTCCATGTGTCTATCAGCCCGCTCCTCTGCACAATCTCCCACATATACATAATATCATCGGCGTCCATGCCTGGCTCAAAGTGTTCAGCCGGGTTTATCACTACCACCCCTTCCTGCCTCTCGCGAAGGTAATCCACAAACACTTTAAGTATCTTTTTTGCAGTCTCCAGCTGGTGCGGTATGCTTCCAACAATAGCGCTGTAGAATACTATGGTCTTGCCCAGGCGCTTTTTTGTCCTCAGATCGTTGATCATGGCTGCGGCCTTGGTCCTCAGATCCGCCTCTGAAAAACGTATGATCTTTGGATGACGCAGTTTTTCCCTGAGCACGAGTTTGCCGGGTTTTTTACAAACCATGGACAGTGCGTCTCTGGTGAACCGGAAGCGTGACCTGACAAAGCACTCGGCATCTTCCGCACTGCGGCTGATTACTATATCAGCTTCTTTGAATGCCCTGGCAAATGTTACCGATGTAAGAAGTGGATTAAAGTGTTCTTGCGTCCCATCTGAGATAACATATAATGTTTTATCGCTTTTAAGTCTTTCCAGCAGTTCCTTCTTTGATATGTTTGGATCAGCAATAATCTCCGCCCCTGACAGCATCTCTTGAAGATAGGGATCTTCCGCTACGTCATTTAATGTGATCAGGTCGTAGCAGAAGGCCTTTTTGACAGACAGTATCACGTTGATCCCCATACGTATCAGGATCTGTATCATGGCAAGATCAAGCAGTATCTCTCCTGCAGAGACTCCCATCCATAGCATATACCGTCTTTCTCTGGAACGGCTCCATTCTTTGAATATGTTTTTCAGCCATATCCAGCCCGAACCTTCTATTGGAGCCTTCATCATGGAGCGGAGTGCATCTGATGTTACCCGTTTTTCACTGGTCCAGAGTTCCGGATAGCCGGACAGGGCCATGAGACGGCGAAATTGCAGGAGGTGTATCCCAAAGCTTACCTCATCCAGCGGGGTATCTTCCTGCAGTTCCAGTCCACTGGGATCATTGAAGGCCTCCTTAAAGCTCTTTGACTTCAGGAGCCGGCATATTCTGCGATTTTTGGTCTCCTTGATTTTGGCCAGCGGGCGGTCAATCTCGCTGACCCTGATGAATATCTGGAGCAGCCTTTTTTCGAGTCTTGACGGGAGCATCACCAGCGAGGCGGTCTCGCGCCTGAACTTCATTCCCAGAAGGCTGAGCAGAAACTTTTGCTTGTAGGTGTCTTTCACCACCGAACGTACCAGGGGCTCAAGTCGTTCCCACACCTTTATATAGGCAAAGGTAAGCAGATCTCCTCCTTTTTTTTCAATAATAGTCTTGAAGATTTTGTCGGAACACGGGTAATAGTAGGGCTCTTCATCCAGCAGCACCATAAATCTCAACTGTTCCGGTGAAGCGACCTCTCTGGGGAATGCCTCATAGGCAAGATGGTTTTCAGTATAGAAGTTCGCAATCCAGGCATCTTTTTCAGGATCTAAACCAGAGAAGGACGCTGATGTCCGGTCCATGGGTCAGTCTGAAGCGCCTCCTTAAAACATCCTTTTCTTGATAAAGATATATACTGTTGTCCCGGATAACAGAAAGGACAGCCCCATTGTCAGGGCAAAGGCAAAAGGTGAGTCTTGAAAAGGAAGGGCGATGTTCATGCCGTAGATACTTGCAACCAGTGTGGGTAACATGAGAACGATGGTAACAGCGGTCAAGAATTTCATTACTATATTGAGATTGTTAGAGATTATGGAGGCAAATGCATCCATCATCCCGCTCAGGATGTCACTGAAGATCTTGGCCATTTCTATGGCCTGCCGGTTTTCGATCTGGGCATCTTCCAGTATGTCTTCGTTTTCCTCGTCTACACGTAAGTAACGACCGCTCTGAAGCCGGGCCATTACTAAGTCATTGGCCCTAAGACTCGTGTTGAAGTAAACCAAACTCTTTTCAAGGTTTAAGAGTTTTAGGAGTTCTTTGTTACGGACTGACCGGTGAAGCTCTTCCTCGTATTCATTGGTCAGTCTGTCTATGAGCCTGAGATGTCTTAAATAGGCATTTGCCACCCTGAGAAATATATTAAATACAAACCGGACGTGATCTTCGAGCAGACGTTTGGCCCATCTGGATTCCATGAGCCCTTCAAAAATCGGGGTCTCCTTGAGGCAGATCGTTATTATGATCCGGCCTGTAACAATGATGCCCAATGGAATGGTCTCGTAGCGGACCATGTCCCCTTCGTGGCGCGGGTCCGGGATCTTTATGATGATCAAGAAATGATCTTCCTCCCGCTCTATCCGGGATGTCTCTTCCTCATCGAGCGGATATCTCAGGAACTCCGGGAGTATGCCCAGTTCATTCTGGATCCTGTCCAGTTCCTCAGGGGTAGGAGCCACCAGATTTATCCAGCTGCCCTGTTTGATATCAGAGCAACGCTCTACACCTTCATTATTTGGCCGAAAAACAGTAATCACCTGAAAAAGCTCTTTCTCAAAAGCGAATAAAAGAAGACCCTGATTCCGCTGAAAATACCCCGTCTGCCGCGTTGCTTCGATTTCTTCGTCCGCTTCTGCATTGCGCGCAGAACAGATTATTGCAAGGAAAATAACCATCTGGTTATCGGTTATCTTTGAAATGAGAGCCGGTCGCTTTTTACCAATAGATGCAGAGACAGTCAAGAGTCATCGACTTTGCGCACAACATTTTATTGAGCCACCTGTTGCGGTGCAATCAACGGCTGTACCGGAAAAATTGACGATATTGCAACAAATAAATTATAAAGATGGATCAGCAGAACAGTCGGCCAGGGAACTCGACAGGTTATTCCTGGCCGGAAGGAGTCGGACCGCCATCGTGTCTATTAATGGATTATCCGGATGTTTAATATGATCGTTTTCTGATATGGCAATGTTCTCGTATTTACTCAAAAAAATCATTATCCTTGTGCCCACCTTTCTGGGCATAACCCTCATATCTTTTATGGTGATGCACCTGGCCCCTGGAGAGCCCATGAGCCTGCAGGCCGACTTTAATCCCAAGATGACCCCTGAGATGAGGGAGCGTCTGAGGGCCCAGTACGGCCTGGACCGGCCTTTGCACATACAGTACTGGCAATGGCTTAAGGGACTTGCCGTGCTGGATCTGGGGCGGTCCTTTGCCCCGGACAGGAGACCCGTTTGGGACAAAATCAAGGAACGGCTGCCGGTTACGCTGCTCATAAACGTCCTGGCAATAGGCTTGATACTTGTAGTTGCTGTCCCCCTGGGTGTGGCTGCTGCCGTGCGCCATAACAGCATGTTTGACCAGGTCAGCGCGGTCTTTGTCTTTATTGCCTATGCCGCCCCGGCTTTCTGGGTGGCCCTGCTCCTTATGCTCTACTTTGGAGTGCATCTGGGGTGGCTGCCCATCTCAGGTCTTCACAGCCTTATGGGGTATGAACAGATGCCGGTTTGGGAAAAGCTGCTGGACTGGTGCCGTCACCTGATACTGCCGGTGCTGGTATCTGCTCTGGGTGGACTTGCAGGACTGTCACGCTATACCAGATCCTCAATGCTTGAGGTCTTAAGGCAGGACTATATCACTACTGCAAGGGCAAAGGGTCTGCCGGAGAGAAAGGTGATCTACCGGCATGCCCTGAGAAACGCCCTCCTGCCCTTAATAACCATCCTGGGTCTTTCTATCCCGGGCCTCATTGGTGGCAGCGTGATCTTCGAATCCATCTTTGCAATACCGGGAGTAGGTCAGCTCATGTGGACCAGCGTTATGGCCAGGGACTATCCCCTGCTCATGGGGAACCTGGTCATAGTATCCATACTGACATTATTAGGAAACCAGTTGGCCGATATCGGCTATGCCCTGGCAGACCCGAGAATCCGTACAGGCATTCATATGGAGGATTGAGGGATTGATGGGCCGGCTGGCAAAAAATCCTTTGGCAGTGGCAGGACTTCTAATAGTCGGGCTTCTCTGTCTCGTTGCCCTTTCCGCCCCCTGGCTTGCCCCCTATGACCCGCAGGCAATAGATACCTGGCACATTCTTGAGTCACCTTCAAAGTCCCATCCATTTGGTACGGACTCACTCGGCAGGGACTGTCTTTCAAGGCTTATCTATGGAGCGAGAATATCGCTGCTGGTTGGGATTGTAGCTGTCGGGATTTCAACAGTCATTGGCACTATCCTCGGGTCCTTGGCCGGATTTTACGGCAAGTGGATAGACGGGCTGATAATGCGTTTTGTGGACATAGTACTCTGCTTTCCCACTATTTTTCTCATAATGGCCGTTATCGCCTTTCTTGAGCCATCAATTTTGAACATCATGGTGGTGATAGGTCTCACAAGCTGGATGGGGGTGGCCCGGCTCGTAAGGGCGGAATTCCTGAGCCTCAGGCAGCGCGATTTCGTGTTGGCAGCCAGGATATCAGGTGCCTCCAATACAAGGATAGTTTTTTCACATATCTTACCGAATGCAGTGGCTCCGATCCTTGTGGCAGCCACGCTTGGAGTCGGCGGGGCAATTCTCACCGAGAGCGCCCTTAGTTTTCTCGGAATCGGAGTGCAGCCTCCTACACCAAGCTGGGGCAATATGCTTACTGAAGGCAAGGACAACCTGGAGATAGCCTGGTGGCTTTCGATGTTTCCGGGCCTGGCAATCCTCGTGACCGTACTCGGGTACAATCTGTTGGGAGAAGGGCTGAGAGATGCCCTGGATCCAAGGATGAGGGACTGAAGTTGATTTATGTCAAAAAACCTGATTTTTTCAGCAGGCCTGAATGCATAACAACTGATTTTACCTCCCTGCGGAATGCGCTGAACCTGCTATATTTTTCATTATGGTATTCATGGAGTATTTCTATTTAAGATATATATGAAGAAAAAGGAGCCTTTTAATCCGGAATTACAAAAGATAAAAAATAGAGCTATTCGGCGAGAGAGCCCGAGCAACTATGTTGAGGCCGCTCAAGGACCTCGTGGGGGAGAATCATGGGCCTCTCACTGAATTCTGGAATCTGGATAAGGCCTGTCTGCGTGCGTTCACGCACAGGCAGGGATGATAGGCGGCTTGAAACAAAGCACGCCGGATACTGATAACGGTTAGGTCCAGGATTCGCCTTTTCATCTTAGATCTGCGGAAAAGTTTAAGGAGGTGGCAGGTAAAAGTGAATTATGGATTTCAAGGCAGGTATTGAGGGAATATGCGGTTGTTATGACAAGAACCGGAATTGTAGAAAAACCGCTTTCTCCAGATGAAGTGGCCGCAGGCATAGAACAATGGGAAAGTATCTTTAAGATTGCAGATGAAACAGAGGAGGTTACAGCAATTCTTGTGGAAATGATTAAAGAATATGCTATAGAAGGTAAAAGTATCCATTCATTTACAGGCACCAAAGCTTGAGCTGAAAAAAGGGAATCCGTATGTTCATTCCGAAACAGCGTTCTATAGATCACATGTACCGAGTACGCTCTTCTGGGACAGAAAAAGGAGTGTCAGGCGGACGGCTAATTTCTATTTTCGAGGGCTGACCCCTTTGCTTTCCTTTTATGGAATTAGTGTGAAGCCTGCTGTCACAAAATGTTTGTCAAAGGAGAAGGCCTCTGTAATTCCATATTGTTTCATGACAACAAAGCTCACCGCATCTGTATAACTGAAATCTTGATCTTGATATTGCCGTAATATTGATTCCGCTTTTTCTTCAAGCATATTGTCAGAATAGATTTTGACAATCCGTGGACTCGATGCGATGTTTTCCAGAAAGGCGATGGCCGCCTGATATCCAATACAGCGACGTATCAAGATATGTGTTTCAGCGACGATAAGGTTTGTTGTTTTTAGAGGGTGATAGTTGCCAAGCAGCTCGGGATAGATCTTGACAGCCTTATCGTGGTGTTGATCAGAACTGTCTGCCAAAGCATACCAGGCGCCTGTATCAACAAATAACGTATTATGGTCCATGTAATACTCTATTTTTCCAATGAAACCAAATAGTCATCATGCTTTTCAGCGATGTCTTTTTTCCCGGAGGCTCCAAGATTTATGATGTTGAGGGCCGGATCTTTTTCCAGCGGAAGTCCGGCGATAAAATTAGAGATACATGAGCGGATAATGGCAGCCTTGGACTTTCCGCTGGTCTTGGACAAAAAACCAATAATTTTTTGCTGTTCCGGATCCAAATAGACCTGAACAGGTATTTTTTTGAGTTTTTTCATTGTACAAACTCCAGGTGTTATATATTATAATATATATAATAATGATATATAAAAAAGTGATTGTCAAACAGAAAAAATAAGCGAAAAAAGGAGAGTTGGCCGCAGACTCACGCATACCGACACAGATAGCAGATTCTCGTGGGCCTGGATGACTCAAGTTCGAGGGAATATGGCAAAAGGGCTTTAGTTACTTCTGCCACCTCCAGATCCAGTACGACCCCCATTAGCCCCCGAACAGGAAGATAGGGAGTCAGGCGGACGGCTAATTTCTATTTTCGAGGGCCGACCCCTTTGTTTTATTGAAAAATACCGGCAAGCCACTGCGATAATCCGCACGGTGTTATGAAACGTACGTCCATACCTGCAAGCTCAACTGTCTGTTCCAGAGCCATATTCAACACGCTGAATTCCTTCGGCACATATGCTTCGATAAAGCTTCGGGCAGACCTATTAAGCTTGGCCTGCTTAAGTGAGGAATATTTGACTTCCAGACCATAGATTTCTCCGGCGTGTTCTATTACGAAGTCAACCTCAGCTCCGGCCTTACTCCGCCAGAACTTTAACGAACTTTGTAGCGGGAGCGCCTTGTAGATTTCCGTAAGGGCCCAGTTTTCAAGCAGTTGACCTCTGTCTGTTCTCAACTCTAATTCGCGTGAGAAATTATTCAGTAATTGGTTTCGAATACCATTGTCTATAAAAAACAGCTTTGGCGCTCCGGTAATTTCACGGCGCTTCCCGCCGGCAAACGGGTAGGCTTTTTTTACTATGTGGCTCTCCTCCAAAATCTCGATGTAGGCATTGATGGTACCCACGTCCACGTTGCAGATGGAAGCCAACTCTGAGAAATTTACCAGGTTGCCGATTTGCCCGGCTAACAGAGCTAACAATTTCCGGAAGGCGTCCACTCGCTTAATTTTGAACAAATCAGAGGCGTCCCGGAGTATGAGCGCTTCTACAAGATCGTTCAGCAGCATCACTTTTTCAGCATAGTCTGCCGCGAGATAAACGGCAGGATAACTTCCCAATACAAGTTGATGGGCAACAATTTGTTCACAAATATGCCTTGCGGCCACAGGATTTGGCGGATTGGTATGGGTCACCAACTCTCGCATGCTGAACGGCAATAGTTGTCGCCGGGTGGCTCTTCCGGCCAGTGATTCTCTGGTTCTGCTTGTCAGATGAAACGAGGATGATCCAGTGACCAGGATGGGAATATTCAGTTTACTGTCTACAAGGCCTTTGATAAAAAGTCCCGCCTCTTCCATGTGCTGGATTTCATCCACAAAGATCACTCTGATAAATGGATAGTCTTCCCGCAGATGTTCTGCAAAATCAACATGAGAAGTACACCCCATCCGCAGTAGTGGATCTTCCATGTTGAGAAACAGAATATCCGGGGCGAACTGGCGGAGGAGATGCCAAGCCAGTGTCGATTTTCCCGACTGCCGGGGGCCGACAACCAACAATGCCCGATTACTCCGGACAACAGTATCTTCCATATCCCGCTGTACATATTCAAGCGGAAGAAATCTATCAATGATTTCCGCGGCCTTCTTGGGATTGGTTACCCAAGGATTCATTTGTCTTATCCTGTTCTTTACCTCGATACTGAGCATGTCTTCTCTCGTCTCCTAAAAAACGGTGGTCTTATAATCAATATAAGCAGGGCTAAACAAGATTGTCAATCGAAATTAGCCTGTATTTGACGTGGGGGGCGCTGGCAATTTAAATTAGCCGCAGACAAGGCGGGGCTGTGGCCTTATTGAGATTCCCCGTCAAGAATATCGTGAGTTCCGATTGCTCGAAAAATCAATCCGTTTTCAAGAAATTGAAAAGTGAAACGATATTTCATGGCAATTGATCCCTCCCGCCGATTCTTTGTTCCCTGGATTCGCTTAACTCTGAGCGAGGGGTGTGACGTTTCGGAACTTGTCGGAAAGGGGGACGTCGTGCAGAGCGTGCCTGACGGGTTATCTGAACCGGGCGGAATCTTTCAAATCTTCATATAAGATAAAGGATTGAATAATTCTCGCTTTGGTTTGGAGAAGACACGGAGGGCATTCTTACGGTTCATTCTTACCAGACAGCTTGTACATGTGGATATTCTATAATTTTTCTATCCTTTGTCAAAAGCGTTAAATTATGAGTTCTTGCAGTGGCTACAATGATTCGATCTGCCGGGTCTTTATGGAAACTGCCAGGAAGATTGCATGACTCCATCGCTATTTCAGGCGTTAACTCAATTACCCGTAAACCGCTGTTCCCAATAGCATCGTTTAGCCAGCGCTTCGGATCAATTTTTACATTTATGTGCCCTTTGGTCACCATCATTGCAAATTCCCATATGGAAATCGAGGCAATGGCGCGTTGATCGGTTTGCGTCTTTTTAATCAATCTTTTGACATTATCGGACAGCAGCTTCGTTGCGCTATGCGCCCATATCCAGGTGTGCGTATCCAGTAGAATCATAACTTAATCAAGTTCCCATGCGTCAGGATCAATGACCGGTTCGGTTAAATCTCCAATAGTTTCAACAAGACCTTCCATGCTTCCGAGGAGAGGATCTTTTTCGTTCTGCCGCGCAAAGTGCACCAGCTTCGCAATCGGCTTGCCTCGTTTGGTAATAACCACCTCTTTATGTGTTACCTTGACCTGGTCAAGGATCTTAAAACAATTTGTCCGGAATTTTGCGGCATTGATTTCCATTTATTGACCACCTCCCTATATGATTGTGTACATTTTAATATGTACTAATAGTAAAGTCAATCTTTGGACATCGTTCGCGGTTTCCTGATGGTGGCCGAATCGGACAGATCATTAGGTGAAGTCATAAATATAGGAAGCAACTTCGAAATATCCATCGGGGATACGGTGAATTTGATCGCTGAAATCATGAATACCCAAATAGAGATCCAAACTGATGATCAACGTATTCGCCCGGACAAAAGTGAGGTGGAAAGACTCTGGGCGGATAACACCAAAGCCAGGGAACTTACGGACTGGGAACCTCTCTATGCCATGCGGGAAGGATTCAAAAAGGGCCTTGCAGAGTCAGTTGAGTGGTTCACCAATCCTGATAATCTGAGATTATATAAGGCAGATATCTATAACCTGTAATTCCTCCAGATTGAGGAGATATCCCAGCTTGTGGCCTGTCCCCCATTTCACCTCCACCCTTCTAAGGCTACAGCAACTTCGGGTCTAAGGAGTCTTGATTTAGCCGGTTTGAGGCCCTTTACTTTCACATAAACGACCCTTTGATCTGGCTCTCTTTGCCTCTCGGCTAATTGCATGTTCCACTCGTTAT
>Ga0190349_1000297_pt1 | contig 16344 bp, 15 predicted proteins | sample 48721378_MG_FD_179798 | JGI IMG/M metagenome (GOLD analysis project Ga0190349, IMG submission 179798) | Hydrothermal vent microbial mat bacterial communities from Southern Trench, Guaymas Basin, Mexico - 4872-13-7-8_MG | ecosystem: Environmental > Aquatic > Marine > Hydrothermal vents >...
CAGAAAAATAGGCTACACCGAAGGAATAAACACGAGTCACCAACGCGAAGCATATTTTTTACTCTTTACGCCTCACGGTCTTTTTACTTTTAACTTATTGAGGTAATAGGAAAAAGTTATGGAAGAATATGATAAAATAGTAGATGGACTAATGAATTAATGAGTTAGTGAGATAAAGAGTTGGAAAGCGAAAAAAGGAAAAGAGAGAAATCACGAGATGCGGAGGTTTATGTGTTTTGATAACTACTTAAGAAATCTTCCCGTTTTATCTTTGCCTGTCTACAAATTACTCTTAATGTAGAGCCTTTTATTTTTCTATGGTTAGGCATAGTTAAGGGTGTTTTTGTGCCATCAGGATTTTGCTTTATCATTGAAATATGTTGCCCTTCTCTGACAATTTTAAACCCCAGAAGTTCAAATGTCTTTATAACTTTCCGTTTTGGAGCATCTTTCGGAAATTTCATTTACACGGTTACTTCGGCAATAAAAGTTTCTTCTATTTCTTCACTTTCAATAATTTCTTCCTTAAAGGTCTCTATATGAAATTTAATAGCGGATTTTACATCTTCTAATGCCTCTTCATATGTATCCCCTTCACCTATAACAACCCCTTTTAAGCCTAATGGATATGCAACATATCCCTCTGGATGTTTTTCAACTATTATTTTTAAGCGCTTCATTTTATCACCTCGCTTTTTTACCTATTGAATATAATACAAAATATTATCTAAATGTCAAATTTTTCTTGAAAATTTCAGGGGACTTCTGGGGTTGCCTCCCCGGTGTCAGTCTCTAAATTTTAAATTTTGCAAATAACATCAAGGGGAGGGTGTTGGCATTTCTGATTCAGCATTATCCTGATGAATAAAAAAAGGGCATTATTCGTCTATTCTAATCTCACACTGGAGGAGCGTAGCGACGTGAGAACCTCATTTTTTGTTTTCTCTCACGAATCACAAATCACGAAATATTGACCCGCAAGTATGGTGTTCACGGTTTTTTATTACCTGGAGCTCTGTGTGGCAATTTCGTAGTTAATGCCTTTCGTTTCTTCTCACGATCCACGTTTCACGTTCTTTCGGTTTTTACGGTAGTTTTGGTTTCCACGGTCTTCCGCATTCCCACTTCTCACTTCCCACCAAATATCCTTGCTTCTTTTTTGTTTGCCTTTACTATATCCTGTTGCCCTTTTTCTTGCTTTTCTTTCTATACTTCTCCTACCTCTCTTCTCTTTTGCTTTGTTTTTAAGGTGTGTTTGGTTGTTCCAAATCCCGGTCTCCTGTAAAGAAAAGCCTCACGGAGGGTGAGCGGGCAAGGTTCACAAGATGTAATCTTGTGAGAGCGAACCTGAGTGCGGAGCAGCAATATCCTCGCTGGGGATATTGACTGCGTTTTTTCGTACAGGAGACCAAAAGAAAAAATAAAAGAATTATACCCTCTTCTACTTTGTCTATTACAGGATGGACATTACTTACTAAGACATTACTTACTAATAGCAATAAGTATTCTCATTTATACTTGACAATATACGATTTTTCTTCTAAAGTATTCTCGTTATGAGAGGTAGAAGGGCTGTATGTAGCAATATATACCGTTATATAATTGCTGGCAATCTGTATAAAATGTGTAAGAAGGGGAAATAAACAGTGTCGGTAAATAACTTATTATCTCCCCAGGGAGGCGTATGTGGAAGGGATGAAAAGAGCGATTGTATTGCGGAGATATATGCCTTTGATCATCTTGAGATCAAAATTCATTCAAAGGTTGAAAAATTCTTTAAAGAGCAGATCGAAAATACGATTAAAACCGTGCTTAAAGAAAATGGCATTAAGACTGCAAAAGTTATATTGAAAGATAACGGGGCGCTTGATTGGGTTATAAGGGCAAGGCTTGAGTGCGCCATCAGGAGAGCAACTTGAAAGATCGTTTGAGAAGAACAAGGCTCTATATACCAGGTAATAATCCTTCTATTATGCATAATATTGCAATCTTTGAGGCAGACACAGTTATACTTGATCTTGAAGATGCCGTTGCACCTCCTGATAAAGATGCGGCGAGAATACTTGTAAAGTATGCGTTGAAGAATGTAGATTTTGGGAAGACCGAGAAGGGTGTCAGAATAAATCCACTGAATACACCCTATGGAAAGGATGACCTTGAGATGGCAATAGAGAACGAATGCGAAATCATCTTTCTACCAAAGGTGGAAAATGCCTCTGACATCACTAACATTGAAGGCTATTTAGGCAAAAGGGAAGTCTGGCTGGCGCCCATAATTGAAAGTGCAAGGGGAATTTTGAATGCACCTGAAATTGCCACCGCATCTGAGAGAGTAGCCTTACTATGCTTTGGTGCGGAGGATTTTACAAAGGATATAGGGGCAGAGAGGACGAGAGAGGGGAAAGAGCTATTTCTTGCGAGGCAGATGATCGTACTTGCAGCAAAATCTGCAGGGATTCAGGCAAGCGATACGGTATTTTCAGATATAAATGATTTGGATGGGCTTATTAATGAAACAAAACTTGCAAAGTCCCTTGGGTTTGATGGTAAAGGTGTTATCCATCCTTCACAAATAAAGCCAATACACGAAGTTTTTGCACCAACAGAAGAAGAAATAGATTATGCAAAAAAGGTATTAGATGCCTTTAAAGAGGCAGAAGAAAAAGGTTCGGGAGTCGTTGCACTTGGTAGAAAAATGATTGATAAACCTGTTGTGGAAAGGGCAAAGAGAATAATAAAATTAGCAGAGACGATGGGGTTACTAAAAAAAGAGAATTAAAAAGTGGGAATAATTAATAAACTTGGCAGAGAAATTCCTGAAGAGGCAAATGGGAAGAAATTAATACCTTTTAAAGGTGCATTTAGCCGCAAACCTCAGGAAAAAACCGTGGGGAGGAAAATACCAATTCCCAAGAAACCCCATGAGAAAAAATTATTGAAGTCTATTAGAGAAGCGATAGAAAAATGTGGGGTAAAGGATGGCGCACATATTTCTTTTCACCATCATCTTAGGGATGGGGATTATGTAGTAAATATGGTTATGGAGGAGATAAAAAGAATGGGGATAAAGGATGTTGTATTATTCCCTTCTGCACTCTTTCCGGTCCATAAACCACTCGTTGAGATGATTGAGAAAGGGATCATAAGAAGAATAGAAGGAAGTATGAATGGGCCTGTTGGTGATGCCTGCTCTCATGGAAAATTTCATGATATTTGTATCCTCCGTTCCCATGGAGGGAGGGTGAGGGCTATTAAGGCAGGTGATATACATATTGATTGTGCTTTTATTGCTGCCTCTGCTGCTGATGAGTTTGGGAATGCAACAGGTGTATTTGGGAAATCGAGATTTGGTCCACTTGGATTTTCTCTCGTTGATTCACAGTATGCAGATAAGGTGGTAATAATAACTGATAACCTTGTGCCTTATCCCTGTCATCCATTTACCATTGAGTCAACCAACGTAGATTATGTAGTAAAGGTAGATTCCATAGGCGATCCGAACAAGATTGTTTCTGGCACTACCAGGATTACCAGATCTCCTACAAGGCTTAAAATAGCTGAATACGCAGTAAGATTTCTTGATGAAGCGGGGATTATAAGTGATGGCTTCTCATTTCAGACAGGTGCAGGTGGAATTTCTCTTGCAGCAACTAAATTTATAGGCGATATAATGAGGGAAAGAGGAATTAAAGCGAGTTTTGTTCTTGGTGGTGTGACAAAATTGATAGTGGATCTCCTTAACGAAGGGCTCATCAATGTTTTACTTGATGGACAACTATTTGATGAAGCTGCGTGCGATTCACTTTTGAACGACTCCAACCACATAGAAGTTTCTGTTGAACTCTCTTATGATATCCATTCAAAGGGCTGCATTGCAAATATGATAGATGTTGCATTTCTTGGAGCCACAGAGGTAGATTTTGATTTTAATGTCAATGTAAATACCCATTCTGATGGTCTTTTGCTTCATGGCATAGGAGGTCATCAGGATGCTGCAGCAGGTGCGGGTATCACAATGATTACAGTTCCTTCTTTCAGGAATAGGCTTCCTATTCTAAAGGAGAAGGTTACGACTGTAACAACCCCCGGGGAAACAATAGATGTTGTTGTTACAGAAATGGGAATTGCTATAAATCCCGGAAGAAAAGACCTCATAAAAAAAATGAAGAACTCTACACTACCAATAATGAGTATAAAGGATATATATAAAAAGATCATAGATATTACCGGGAAACCTGCAGAACCGGCATTTAAGGATAGAGTTATAGCACTTATTGAATACAGGGATGGAACCATAATAGATGCTGTAAGAGAAGTGAGTGAATGAAGGTTCTTGTCATTAATCCAGGTAATACAACCACAAAAATTGCCCTTTATAACGATGATAAAGAGGAATGGAGAGAGATAGTTGAGTACGACATTGATACATTGAAGAGGTTTCCTCGATATATAGACCAGGTGACGATGAGATTTGAAAATGTTAAACAGATATTGACATTGCATAATGTTAATGAATTGGATGCAGTAGTAGGGAGAGGTGGGCTTTTTAAACCCCTTGAAGGTGGCGTTTACAGGATAAATAGTTTGATGATAAACGATATAAAAAATAATAATATGGTGGGGGAACATATTTCAAATATTGGTGCCATACTGGCAAAAGATACTGCAGAGATATTTGATGTACCTGCATTTATTGTTGACCCGGTATCAGTTGATGAATTTGATGATATTGCCAGAATATCTGGCATTCCTGAAATCAAAAGGGTTGCCCTACAGCATACCCTGAATATAAAAAGAACAGCAAGACTGGGTGCAAAAAAACTAAATCTTGACATACAGAATACAAATTTTGTTGTTGCCCATCTTGGTAGTGGAATATCTGTATGTCCTGTAAGACGAGGTCGTATTGTTGATGCAAACAATGCTATACAGGAAGGTCCTTTCTCTCCAGAAAGAGCAGGAGGACTTCCTGCCAATAGTCTCGTAGATCTCTGTTTTTCTGGTAAATATGAAAGGCAATGGATTAAGAAACGGCTTGTTGGGCAGGGAGGACTTGTTGCCTATCTTGGCACAAATGACTTTAGAAAAGTGGAAAAAAGGATAAACATTGGAGATGAAACTGCGAAACTTATCTTTGATGCGATGGTTTATCAAATAGGGAAAGAGATAGGGGCTATGGCAACAGTGCTGAAAGGAAATATTGATGCAATACTCTTGACAGGAGGTCTTACTTACTCAAAGAAACTTATCGATAATTTAACAAGTAGAATATCATTTATCGCACCCGTTCTTGTATTTCCTGGTGAAAATGAAATGGAGGCACTTGCAGAGGGAGTATTGAGGGTCCTAAATGGTGAAGAGAAAGAGAAAGAGTACGTATAAAATATTAACTATAAATCCTGGTTCTACCTCGACAAAGGTTGCTTTCTTTAGGAATGAAGAAAAATCGATTGAAAAAATTTATTCCCATTCTTCTGAGGAACTCAGTGAGTTCAGAAAAATTATTGAACAAAAGAATTTTAGGTGGAAATTTGTAGAGGCTTTTCTTCAAAAAATAGATGAGCCCCTGGATGCAGTTGTAGGAAGAGGGGGTGTATTAAAACCTCTTGAGGGAGGAATCTGGAGGATAAATAGTAAAATGATAGAAGATATCATCCAGGGGAATGTTCAGGCAGATCATGCCTCAAATCTTGGGCCCGTCCTTGCAAATATGGTATCCGAAAGGTTAAATATTCCTGCATTCATTGTAGATCCTGTATCAACTGACGAATTGGACGATATCGCTAGGGTTACGGGTTTTCCAGAAATTGAAAGAAGAAGCAAAACCCATGCCCTTAATGTGAAGGCCCAGGCAAGAAGATACGCCAGGGAAATTGGGAAGCAATTGATGGAATTAAGTCTCATAGTTGTTCATATTGGAGGTGGACTTACAGTTAATCTGATAAAAGAAGGAAAAATAAAGGACATACTTGATGCAAGGGTAGACGGGCCATTGTCACCAGAGTCTGCAGGTTCAGTGGATATTCCTCAGTTATTGGATATTGCATTTAGTGGAAAATATAATAAGGAAGAATTGAGTAGTTTTTGGTTTGGTAAGGGTGGGCTTGTTGCATTTCTCGGTACTAACTCTGTAAAAAATATTATAGAACGGATAAGTATGGGTGATGAAAGGGCAGAATTTTATACAAAGGCTATGATCTATACAATATCAAAATCTATTGGTGCACTTGCAGCTGCAGCGAAGGGGAAAATAAACGCTATTATTTTAACAGGGGGTGTTTCTTTTTCTAAGTTTATCACTAATGGAATAAGAGAGTACGTAGAATGTATCGCACCTGTAGTGGTTTACCCCGGGTCAGTCGAAATGGAAGCAATGGCAGAATCAGCAATAATGGCCCTCAGAGGAGATGTCGAAGTAAAAGAGTATAGATAGAGGATATTTTAAATCCTTCAGTCTTTTCAATGTTGCAATATTATAGTTTTACTATAGTTTAGTTTTCCAGAAATGATCTATACGCCTTAAATCCCTCATAAACATCTACTTTACTTGAGATTTCGAAGGGTGAGTGCATAGCAAGAATAGGAACCCCACAATCGACAGTATTAATTCCATGCTGTGCCATATAGAGGGCAACAGTGCCTCCTCCGCCCTCATCGACTTTCCCCAACTCTCCAACCTGCCAGTGGACATTATTCTCGTCGAATATAGTTTTTACTTCGTGCATTAATTCAGCATGGGCATCATTTGAACCACCCTTTCCTCTGTGCCCTGTGTATTTTGTAAGCACAATACCATAACCGAGCCTTGCACCGTTAGACTCATCCATTACCTCCGGGAATAAGGGATTAATAGCAGCATTTACGTCTGCTGATAGGGATGAAGAGTTTGACAGGGTTTTTCTCACATTTTTATATGAGGGTTCAATATTAAGTTTTTCAAGAATGTCTATTATCACATCGATAACTATTCTGGAGGTTGCACCTGTGTTTCCGTAGCTTCCTATTTCCTCCTTATCGTATAGGATAATAAGAGGAGTCCTTTTACCCGTACCCATATTCATTATAGCCCTCATAGATGTGTATGCACACACTCTATCGTCCTGTCCATAACTACCTATTAGAGAGCCGTCAATTCCTACTTCTCCAGCTCCCCAGGCAGGGACTATTTCAAATTCTGCACTTACGAAATCTTCCTCCACAATGCCATAGTTTTTCTTCAGGATATCCAATATATTTTTCTTTACTTTTTTTTCTTTTGTTTTTCCAGGGATTGAACCAATTATTGGTGTAAGGTTTTCTCCCTGGATCAGTTCAGATGCCTTTTTGTCCATCTGCTTATTTGCAAGATGTGGAAGAAGGTCAGGAATGGTAAGAACAGGGCCGTTTGTCTCTTCTCCAATCACAATGTCTACTTTTCTTCCATCTTTTTTTATAACAACACCATGTATTGCAAGTGGGATGGACAACCATTGATACTTCTTAATACCACCATAATAATGGGTTTTGAAGAGAACGAAGCCTTTATTTTCGAATACTGGATTGGGTTTAAGGTCAATTCTGGGGGCATCAATATGAGAAACGACTATTCTAATTCCTTCTTCAACAGGATTACCCTGTGGCCTAAATATGGCAATTGCTTTTTCCCTGAAAACCCGATAATTTAAGCCCCACTTTTCTGCAAGTTTTGTCGCTTCTTTTACAACCTCTCTCTCTGTTTTATTTTTTGTAACAAATTCCATATACTCAGAAGCAAATTTTTCAACTTCTCCTCTTTCTTTTTCTGATAAGGCTTCCCAGACACTTTTATCGTACATTTTTCCCCCTTTCCAACAATGTTTCGATTAATAAAAAAACAAGAAAAACGAATAAAAAGAAAGATGTCCCATCATACCTTTTTACACTACCAAACACAGAATTAAATTCGCTCTTCTTGAGAACCTCAAGATTATACTCACCATCGCAGGGATTTACAGCTATATAATACATTTTCCCTTCCGATTCTATAGTGTAAATTCCACGCTTTTGAAGAATATAGAGTGAATCATTAGAAAAGTCAAGTTTAAATTTCATACCTTCTGGGTCTGTAACGATACCATTTTTGGCCACAATGGTATCATTAAGGTTTTTATTTTGTGAACCAAAGGGAGACAGAATCTCCGAAACAAGATAGAAAAAAAACGGAATATAACTTGTGTGATATATAAGTTCGTTGTTTTCCAAAGAGAATGGAAGAAATATATAATTTTGATATTTTACTGCGGCAGGTTCAAAATCACTAAATCGGAGAAGGACATCACCACCTGCAATCCTATATTTATATTTTATTGGTATCTCTTTTATAAATGGGAGTATACCTGAAAAATTACCTTTTCCATTGGTAATTTTTGCATATACAGGAGATATTTTTTTTGCCTCAAGACCTGGTGGTAAATCTGTATGATCTGTGATACTGATTATACCGCCTTTATAGAAATGCTTTATGAAAAAGTAAGAGATGGACTTTGAAAAATCCGTAATTATACAAAAATTTTTTCCTGAAGAAGGAACTACTTCTTCTTTCCACTCAGATATAAAATATTTTTTATTCATTGCCTTGCTCAATATTACAGGGAAGGAATCTGCATATATTGCAAAAGAAGCATTTGGCAGTGTTTGGAAACTAAAAAATCTTATATCGTCAAATGGTATAGAATCACCGGGCTGAATCAGAACATCACCGTAGTGCGCACCTTTATTGAAAGTTGCCGAAATCTCTATCTCTCCTCTTCCGGGGCTGATGAATTTGGTTAACTTCGCAACAGAAATACCATCGACCTTTATATCAATATTCTTTTTTTCTCCGATTCCTTTATGATAGATTAATACTGTAATGTTTGTCTTTTTCTTATCAAAGGAGGGGGAAACTAAAACCTTTCTCACACCTGTATTGGTAGATGGAAGATTTACAATTTGTGGGGTAATTAAAGGGAATTTTTTTTTCTGTTTAAGAATCTCATTAAAGCTTATCTTTTGAAAATCAGAAATAAGTTTTCCTTTCTTATATAGTCCAAGTGTTTTATTCATATCTGCTATGCCACATTTATTGAAGGTTGAAATATATTTTTTTTGATGGGTTCTTCCCTCCATTGATGCCGATGTATCAAGAATTGTTGGTAAGGAGGTGTTTACGGGGAACCTGAAGGATATTAGCTTTAAACCACCTGCAAATACGAGTAAAAGAATCAGAGAAATCCTTGTGAGTAGTAAAAGCAGTTCACGTATTCTAATCCATCTTTTCAATCTTGGATTTTCCTCAAGTAAGAACTGCAAAGAAGAAAAATCCATTTTCTCAAATCGTTTTAGTGAAAACAAGTGTATCAAAATGGGGATTACAATGAGAGGCAAAATGTATAAAAAGTTATTATATATCATGGTCGCTTCCTTTTTGACAAAAATTCAAGAAGGGCATCACCATAATCAGTATCTGTTCTTATAAGTGAATATTCTATAGCACCGTTGAGAAGTTTGTCCCTTACCTCTTTAAGGAATTTATTGAATGCCTGTTTGTACATCCTTTTTATGCCTACTGGATCGACTGGAATTGTTATTCCCGTTTCCATATCTCTCAAATGGGTTCCTCTTTTCAGGTTAAACTCGACCTCATTTCTGTCAAGGATTTGGAATACTATTACCTCATTTTTGCTTATCCTTAAGCCCTTAAGAGGTTTGATATATGTATCCACATTTTGGAATAGATCCGATATAATTACAATAAGTCCTCTTTTTTTTACAATTGTAGCAAGTTTATATAGACTATTTGATAGGTTCGTTCTTCCATATGCCTTCACATTTTCAATATGTGAGATAATCCGTTTGAAATGCTCTGTTTTTGATAAGGGGGGAAGATAATCGACCATTCTTTCATTGAATAGTGTAAGGCTTACAGCGTCATTCTGCCTTAAAAATAGGTATGATAGAGATGCAACAAGCGTTTTTGCATAATCCAATTTGCTGAAGGGAGATCCGAAAGCCATTGAATTACTTATATCAAGAAGTAAATAAACCCTCATATTGGTATCTTCCTGAAATTTTTTTAGATAATATCTTTCTGTTCTTGCGTATACTTTCCAGTCAATAAGTTCTATTGGGTCACCAGGATTATAAGCAGTATGTTCGGAGAATTCAATTGAATAACCTTTAAATGGACTGAGGTGGAGACCGGATAAAAAACCTTCAACGACAAGCCTTGCTCTAAGATCAAAATTTTTTATACGATTGATTACAAAAGGGTCAAGTATCTTTTTATTCAACCATATATCAGATAAATATGCTTTTTCTTGCCCGGATCAAGATAATAAAGGGGTTTTCCATTCTTCATAAATCCTATAACACCGTAATGCACAACAACTGTATCCCCAATGGGTATAAAAATTCCAACGCCAATGCTGCCGGGCACCCCCTCCTGTTGTGCATTCGCGCCTGCCTCACTATCATCCTTATAATCGTTAGGGATATCATACTTAAATAATTTAATTTCATCCCCCACGATTTCTTGCCCTGTATAGGGATTTTTTATCCCACCTTCCTCTTCAACATAATGATAGAAGTCATCCACACTTTTTGGATATTTTCCTATATTGTCTGCAATATAGTGCTCAATGGCTGCCTTTACTGTATACGCATTTGTTTTTATCATAGCACTATACGTATTCTCTTTATATATTTTGTATTGGGGTGCACCAAGTATATATATCAACACTAAAAGAGCAATAAAAATAAATACATCAAGAATTTTCACCCAGACCTCTCGTCTCATATCGCCTCCTTTTTGTGAATTTATACATCAAACTATAGATGTTGTCAAGTGTTTTTTAGATTTTGTGATTACTATTTAGAGGTGTCCGAAGTTTTGCTATTATAGATGTCCCATTAGAGAGGGTATAGGAAATGCGGAAGTCATAAAAAGACCGTGAATCGTGAATCGTGAATCGTGAATCGTGGAAAAAAGGCTTTTCTCTATAGAAGATCAGTAGGGTAAGACAAGGTATAGAAAATGCGGAAGTCATAAAAAGACCGTGATTCGTGATTCGTGAATCGTGAGGGAAGACAATAACTACGAGATTATCACACCTGAAAGGTGCATGAGGGTCGCACTCATAATAACAACATTGAGGAAAGAACGTGGAATGTGGGGGAAAAAGCTTTTCTTTACAGGAGACCGGGACAGACAGGCAAGGTAGGAGAAGTATAGAAAGAAGAGCAAGGTAGGAGAGAAGAAGAAAGAGAAGCAAGGTAAAAAAAGTAGAAAGTAAAAAGACCGTGATTCGTGATTCGTGAATCGTAAATCGTGAGAAAAGGAAGATACAAAGACCGTGATTTGTGATTCGTGAATCGTGAAAAAAGAAAAATAAAGACATTAACGATGAGATTGCCACACAGAACAACAGGCAAGGAGAGTGGTTTGGAATGAGGTATATATAGAAAATGAAACATTATATTGGGGGATTTATGCCTTGAAAAAATGAAAGTTTTTGATAGAATAAATCTATGCCGGATAATTTTAAGAAAATACTGGATAATTTAGACTCCGCAATAGCAATATTTTCCAAAGATGGTAATGCGCTCTATGGGAATAAGACTTTTAACAAACTCATAAAGGGCAATCAGGATATTTTTAAAGAAAAGATAAAAAAATTAAACCGCAATAAAAAAATAATTATAGATAATACAAAAGTAAAAATAAACAACACAATCGTTTGGTTTTCTTACAAGATGAACCTTTTAGAAGATGGGAATGTTCTTTTCCAGGGGTATGATTTTCGGAATAGAATTTTTCAGAGCTTTGTTTCAGAAAGTGAACAAAAATTAAGGACATTTTTCAATAGTAGTGTAATTGGTATTTGGTGTTTTGAATTCCCATTTGCTGAAGGGGAAGATATAAATCTTCCAGAGGACACATTACTGGAGCTTTTCTTTCATGGTATTCTTGTGGATTGTAATGAAACCTATGCAAGAATGTTGGGCGTTGAAAGGGAATCGATAATAGGGATCAGTCTTTCTGAGCTTATGCCAAAATCTGAAGAAAATATTGCCTACCTGAGGACTTTCATCAGAAATCATTTTTCGCTCTCTGGAGGGATATCACATGAGATAAGCCCCATTGGAGAAGAGAAATATTTTTATAATACATTGAGTGGAATAGTTAAGAACGGGAAATTGGTAAGGGCGTGGGGAACGCAGATAGATATTACAGATGAAATGAAACTTAGAGATGAATTTAAAGAAGCCAAGGAGGAGTGGGAAGCAATTTTTAATTCAATTGAAAGTCCTATATTTATTACTGATGACATTGGCAGATTTACCTGGGTGAACAAGGTGGCGGAGCATTTATTGGGTAAAAAATTAGAAGAGTTAGTGGGGCACAATATTAGAGAAACAGACTTCATAAAGAGATTTCCAGAAAATTTAGAAATACTTAAGGGAATTGTACGAGATAAAAAATCAAGGAGTGTAGAAATATCTTTTGGAGATAAGGGTTATCTATTCCTTTTTTCGCCTTTAGTTTCAAGCGAAGGAAAAGTGACGAAAATAATATTTTTAGGGAAGGATATAACGGAGAGAAAGAAATGGGAAGAGAAAATAAGATATATGAGCCACCACGATTTTTTAACAGAACTTTATAACCGTACATATTTTGAAGAGTGGTATAAAGAATTTTCTTTTGCAGATAATTATCCCGTTGGTATTATACTTTCTGATCTAAATAATCTAAAGTTAATAAATGATGCATTTGGTCATGAAACAGGGGATACAATTCTTAAGGCATTTTCTTGTATACTAAAGAACACTTTAGGGGAAGGGAAGGGTATGGTCGCAAGGATAGGAGGGGATGAGTTTGTTGTCATTATCCCCAAAACTAATGAAAATAAAATATCAAGGCTTGCAAACAAATTAAAGTATGAAGCGAAAAGGAGTGAATTGCCAGAGAAAGGTATACAGATAAGCGTGGCTGTAGGTTATGCTGTTCAGAATTCCCCTGAAGAAAACATGGATTCTGTTTTTCGTCGTGCTGATGAAAGGATGTATAAAGACAAACTATCAGGTGGTATGAGTGCGTACAAGAATATAATTGCTTCTCTTAAATTAATGCTTGCTGAAAGAGATTCTCACACAGAGAGTCATGGCGAAAGAATGGGTGAATTGGCAATAAAACTCGGCAAAGAAGTTGGGCTTAAGGACTATGAACTTCACGAACTGGAGATTTTAGCCATACTCCATGATATTGGGAAGGTGGGTATTCCGGATGCAATACTTTTTAAGCCTGGTCCACTAAGCAAAGAAGAATGGGAAGCAATGAAAAGACATTGTGAGATTGGTGCCAGAATATCAAGGGGAATACCAGAAATTGCTTCAATTTCTCAGGATATACTTTACCATCATGAATGGTGGGATGGAAGTGGTTATCCTGAGGGATTGAAGGGGGATGCAATACCGATCAAGGCGAGAATAATATCAATTGTGGATGCATATGACAGTATGAGGAGTAAAAGACCATATAAAAGGGTATTGACCAAGAAAGAAGCAATAGAAGAATTAAAAAAATTCGCAGGAAAACAATTTGACCCGTTTCTGATAGAGAAATTTCTAAAAATAATACAACATAAAAAGGCTAAATAATCAGGATTTCCTGGTTTGCAGAGACGAATAAGATATCGTTCAATTCAGCGTATTTTAAAAACAGCTCTTTCCCCTCGCATTTTAACAATTCGGGAGTAAATCCAATCAAAACGAGGTCAGACAAAGCCGAATATTTTTTTACCACATTTTCAATTGTTTGTGTATCCTTATCGTAAGCGACGGGAATAAGATTGTTAAAAGAAATAGGCAATCTTCCGCTCTCTATTATTGGTTTCAAATTTTCGACATTCTCTCTCAATTCATCAGAAGGAAAAGCCGCAAAAATTCTAATTGTGCTTTTAGACCATTCCGGGTGACCCTTAATAATATAAGAAAGGAGAATCATTAAATTGGAATTCCTATATTTTTTATCTGTAATCCAAACATCAAGGGATGTTTTATATCCAAAATGCCTTGTGGAGGAACGTAGAATGAGGGTATTATAGCCCACGCTCAGGGTAAATTTGTATGCATCTATTATATCTAAAAGGTTTTCAGGATTGTCTTTATCAAATTCCATCAAAAATGTATTGTTATCAAGCCCTGATACACCCGATAATTGTACTAATTGGGCTACTGCCGATTTCTTTGAAGGGGACACGATTGTATCCACATATATGCCAGCGTTCCCCTTTTCTATTAAGTTAATAAGTTTTTTCTTTACTTTTTGCGCCTCTCTTGCAGTTTCTGGATTAAGAAAACCCTGAATATAATGGACCATTGTGCCGAATCCATGCCTGTATGAAATCCATCTAAGGAGGTCAACAATAGATATCCGCTCAAGTGTATTTTTTGAAATTGCGACGATAGAAGGTCTCCAATCGTAGGGACTCAGGTTTCTATAATTTCTTTGCGAGATAATCTTAAGCCACCTTGTAACTTGAAATATTAAACCCTGAAATAAAGAGGAGAGGCCTCTTTCATTCTTATGTGATTGTTGAATTATCCTGTAAATAATGAACATAATCAGAATGGCAAGGACTGCATATATTGGTTGAATCTGGAACATTATTATTACACTCATAAATCCGCCGATAAGTGAGATATACCACCTTGTTTGGAATACTGGCCTATATGATGGTATGGATGCTATATGTTCAAGAAACGAAATACCGCAAAGAATGCCATAGGTTATTAAGAAGAACATTGTGATTATTTTTGCAATAAAATTAAGGCTCCCAGGGAGAATAAAGAGTACGATAATAATAGCAGATACGATAGTTGCGTTTACTGGTTCATTTACGTTTCCAACTCCCTTTTTAAAAAAATTATTTAATTTTTTTCCTGGTAGGACTCCATCTTTGCCAAGTGCTTGAAGTATACGAGGCGCTACCAATGCAGAACTTATTGCAGATGAGATGGTTGCTGCGGCAAGACCAAGTGGTATAATAGGACCCCAAACAGCAACCTTACTCATTATAAGGGGATCAGAAGCAAGAAGCCCTGCTGGAACAGAAGTATACAATTTTATTGCGACAATTATGTATATGATCATTCCAGTAATAGTTGCAGAGAGAATGCCAATGGGTATAGATCTTTCTGGTTTTCTGAGATCACCCGAAAGGCCTACACCAGCAGCCATTCCAGTAAATGCAGGAAAAACTATGGCAAAGACGGTAAAAAAACTATCGGCGTTTTTTATACGAAACATAAGTCCACCCGGGTGTGTGCCGGGGATAGGTTTACCAAAAAGAAAAAATGTCACAGATAATGTGAGAAGAATAAATACAATCCACAGTGCCTTTACACCAAGATTTGCACCCTTCCAGAGTTGTAAACCAATGAGCAGGATAGTGAATATAAGGGCAATAATTCTGAGATCGATAGAGAAACCAAATTTTGCGCTAAGCATACTGTTTATCGGCCTAAATGCCTCTGAGAATGCTACCATATAGAATGATACCGAAACCGCCCTGGCAAAATAAAGTGAGATACCTACTGAGCCCCCTATTATTTTTCCAAACGATCTGCTTATGATATAATATTCACCACCTCCCTTAACCCTCATATTTGTTGCGATTTCAGAGATCGCAAGGGCAGTTGGTATAGTTATTAACTGTGCAATAAGGACAATGAGAATTGTACCAAAGAGACCTGCGTTGGAAACGGCATATCCAAAGCGGAGAAATAGAATAGCACCGAGTATAGTGCTTATTGAGGCAAGAAATACTGCAGATGTTCCAAAAGCGTACCCCTTTTTTCCCTCCATAGATGTAATGCTACAAAAGAGAGACTAAAAGTCAAGGTTTAAATTTGTGACTCGGCGCAAGATATAAGGTGAGATGCCCCCATTTTTTGGACTAATTTAATAATACACTTTTTGAATAAGATATCAAGTATCTCTGATTTCCGTAGGAAATCAATCTTTTCCATTTCAAATTGATCTGTTTTTATCTTCATATATTTCCTCTGGAGTCCTATATCCTAATGCCTGATGAGGCCTCTCTTTGTTATAAAACTCCATATATTCATCTATAATCCCGCTAAGTTCTTTAAGATTCTTTGCCTCTAACATATTAAGACATTCTCTTTTTAAACTCCCTATGAATCTCTCTGCCTTCCCATTATTCCAGGGTTTCCCCTTCGGTATAAATTCATGTTGAATCCTCTCTTTTATAAAGAATCTTTTTAATCCCTTACTTCTAAACTCAGAACCATTGTCACTCCTTATTACCCTCGGAGAACCAA
>Ga0190349_1000298_pt1 | contig 16315 bp, 14 predicted proteins | sample 48721378_MG_FD_179798 | JGI IMG/M metagenome (GOLD analysis project Ga0190349, IMG submission 179798) | Hydrothermal vent microbial mat bacterial communities from Southern Trench, Guaymas Basin, Mexico - 4872-13-7-8_MG | ecosystem: Environmental > Aquatic > Marine > Hydrothermal vents >...
CTAGCGGCTCACCTAGATTTTCAATAAGTCTTTTGCGCAGTTTTTCAGCTAGCGCTAAGGCACTAACCTTTTGGTTCTGAGATGCTTTCATTCCTATACACATTCTTCCCAATCACCTCTTTTAATCCATCTCCAAGGTGTTGTCTTGGTGAATTTTGTTAGGCATAAATTATTCCTCCAATTCAACCCGTTTAACAAAGGCGTCAATTGCAACTTTCCTTAGATTTTTTAACCATTCTGGCGGTGACGCTAAAAGATTTTTACATCTATCAATAATTTCAGAAGGGTTCACAAATAACTTAAGCTCTGACAGTTTGAAAGCTTTTTCATCTTGTCCATAATAATCTTTATCAAAAAACCCTACTAAAAAATCTACAAGTCCCTCGTCTGATTTTATTACTTTAGAACACCAACTCTTAACTATTTTATTGCCCTCTAAATCTTGCCAATATTGAAGAATAAAACCAAGACTAGGAGCTTTAAGAAGACTGCCATCCTGACTTGCTTTCTTAATCCTTTCTAATGTGATTTTCTCCAATTTTTCTAATTCTTCCTTAGAAATGACACATTTTTCAGGTGGTTTAATATCAGGAGAGTTAGCCCTATATCTCCCATATTCTCGTCCAAGAGGAACTATAGTACGAATAATTATTGATATACTATGTCCATCTGAAAATAAATTTTTAAGCACTGTAAATCTTTCTTTCTGACTGTTAAGTCTTCTCAGCAATGGTAAGATAATTTCATCAATCAACTTCCAACGAATATGCCACACATTTAATATCTCATCCCCTATATCAAAAAGAGCTTGTAAGATATTGTAAACTCGATTTTCTGGTATTTCTTGAATATAATCCTTCATTCTCTCAAAAAAACACTAATCCGAGGAGGATATTCATGACAAAATTGAAGTAATTTTTGTGCAAATGCTTTGCTATCTTTAGCAAGCTCCAGAGTTGCTCGTATTTCATAGTTTGAAATGTCTCCCTTTGGAACCGCAAGCCGAAAATATCTTGGGAAGATATCTTCACTGCATATTCTTGATTGTCTTCTCCATTCGGCATCTGAACCATAACCACCCGCCCCTTCAAAAGCAATCTCTAGTTTAGGAAAAATGCTAATTAATAAGTTTTTAACAATGTCTCTTTCAGTTACTGGAAGTTTCTCAAGCCATTTCTCATGAAATTCTTTTACTTCCTTTATATCAATTTTTAATCTATTTTCAGTATATGTATCCGAGGTGCCTGTAAACATAACAGGATTTAACCGAACTACATCATAAGCAGTAGGCGAAAATATTCTTAATGTTTCTATGGCTATAAAATCCATAGGATTTACTTCTCCTTTAACAAGAAGATAAGTGACTTTAAGTGCATTTACAAGACGTTTAACATCACGCATTGTTTTTAAGAACTTGCTAATGCAATCCTTAATTTCTTCCTGATAAATTTCATCAAGAAACTCATTTCCTAAAACCCACTTTATTTGTCCAAAAATAGAAGAAACGTTTCATAAGCTAAATCTACCATAATTGGTAAATAACCTCAAGAAAACATTTTTCCCAAAATCAGTGATTACTCTACAAAAAAGTCCCTAAGTGTAGTAAAATAAAACAAATTTTTAAAAACATAGTTTCATCAAAAAGGTGAAACCCCTTTACCCAACCTGCTTTCTAGTTTAGCACGCCGTTTTCCGTTTCCGCACCCTTTGGGCTTACGGCTTTGACAGCGCTGCGCAGCGTGCTCCTGAAAAATCGAAGGTTGGTGAAGTTAAAGTGTGCTTTTTTCTTATTCACTTATTGAACGCCAAAAATCCTTAATTCATCAATGTTTTTAAAAATTAACACCTAAATTTTGGGGAATGTCCAATAACAGAATGGGCATAATTTTATATACTGTTTTGGAAAGAGATAATCAATTTATTCTTGGTATTTTTCATAAATATCTCTGAGAAATTCATAGCCTCTGGAGCCGTAGATGTTGCATATTCTGTCAGGTGCCACCCAACAAATCTTCTCTGTTTAAATTGATAAATTCTATATCATTGTGCTTTTCCTGAATCTCATTGATGAATTTTGCCAAATTGTTATTGGCTTCATCTGGCCTTTGTTTATCAAGTGTTGAGAACACTACGATATCTGGTTGGATAATTTCCAATATTTCTGAAAACCTGTCTTTCTTTCTTAAAAATTCGTCCCAGTTTTCATTTGTTTTTTTACATTCTCCAATGATAATTTTCCCATCACAAATGGAGGCAATATCTAGCTCTAAATATTCTTGATTGTTTTTATAAATCTTAAATTCTGGTGAAAACATGAATGTTTCTTTAGCTCTTTTTCTAAAATAATCTAAAGTCAAAATAGGAACATCACCATTATTTAAAAAACATTGAAAAATGATTTCATTTAAATCATAAACAACCTTAGGCTCATCCCCTTTGGACAAAGTTTCAGGTATGATTTTTTGCTTATTCCCACAACGTTTGCAATAAAAACTATCAGAAATTTCTGAAAGACTGTAAAAATCTTTATTATCACAATATTTGCATTTTAATAAAAAACCATAACGTAAAATTTCTCTTTCTATACAAGTTTGCACTAAATCTCTAATGTCGCCATTTAAAATTTTTTGAAGGTCTTCCAAGGTAAAATAAGCCCTTTTGTTAGAAGTTATTATTAGTCCATACTTAAGCTTTTTTTCTCTTTCATTGTATTTACCATTTTTTTGTAAATTTTTTATTATTTCTTCCATCTTTTTATGCCATTTTATTATGTCAAGCGTTTTTACCTTTTTCTCTTTTCCACTAACAAGGCGGGTCACATTGTTATGGAGTTTTAATAAATACATACCTATCAACACATACTTCTCTGACCGTACAAACTCAGCCAAATTTTTTAATTTTTCTATTTCAGTAATACCTTCAAATTTGTTTAGCGTTTCTTTGAAATATTTACCTTTATCGGAAAGCTCACAAGAAAAATTTCCTTCTTTAAGAAGTAAAGAAAAAATGTCAGAAGCGTTTAATATTTTCATATTTATTGGCTCCACTTTTTTTTCAAATTCTGAATATATAGTTATTCCTGAATGGGAAATACGGTAGTTAATATAGGAAGGAGATACAATTTGGATTTGATTTAACAACTTTTTGGGGGGATATTTGATTTGTTTAGGTTTTAAGTCAACCATAAAATTCAAGCGCTCTAATGGATATTTCAATTTTCTCTTTAAATCTAAAATTAGCTTATCCCCATCAAAAAAACCTATAATTTGGTCAGAACTATAATAAATCTGAACAGGGTCACTTTTGGAAATCTCAGATATTAATTTTTCTACTGGTATAAAGGAGAATTTTAATTCTCGGGGGTCCCCTCCTATAGTTTGTTCTCCGTTGTATTTCCCTGAGTAAACACGTTTTATTTTTTCCCAAATTTCAGGTATAATGCTTTCCGGTTCAGACAAAGAAACAAGTTTTATTTTCTCATCCGAATAATAAGCAAAAATATAGAAAATATAGTCCCAAATTGTGTTAATGATATTATCCTTCTCTAAATTGCTTTGGCCTTGTTTATTTTGTTTATTAAAATCAATAAACTTATCTAATAAATCTGTGGGTATAAAAACACAACCAAAATTCAGTCTCAATAGATCATAGTAAAGAAGAAAGTCAGACAAGGAATTCCCTACTATTATAAAAAAAGGTCCCTTAAGTGGATGTAATTTTAAATGTGTTAAAGAAACTCCAAAAGGAGATGATTGGAATGGAGAGGAACGAAAAAAATTAAAGAATAATTCTTTAGCCAAATCTTGGGTAATGTCTTTAATTTCTATCCGATGCTCCTTAAATTCTTTCTCATAAGAAAATTTATCTTTCCCCAACATTGAGTAAGCAATTAGCTTTAGATACTTGTCCTTAAATAAAGTTTTTGTAAAGGAGCATTTTTCTTTCAAATAGTTCAAGGGTAAAGTAATATGAGGGATACTCGGAGAAGGTCCTACATAAACCCCATTCTCAAAGGGATTGATATATCTGTCAATTAAAGTAGTTAAACGTTCTGTGTCTAATTGGTGCTTTGGATACACCCATAAAAAATCAGGATCATATTTTTTCAAAATGGCTTTGAATACCTGGTCGATAGATAAAACATCGTCTCTGATCTCATACGGCACAATAATATCATACGCTCCGCCCCAGATTTTGGTGTAAGTTTCAATAATCCGTAAGACTGTATCTTGCCAATGTAGGTCTTTTGCCTTAACAAAGGTAGCAATACGTGGTGCACGGATGGTTGCTTCAACTAATCTTGTTTCCATCTTTAATTTACTCCTATATTTTTCCCGATTTTACCTTTAGGCATAATTACTTTTGTAAGTCTGTCAGCAATTTTTATCTTTTAAAATATCATATAACAATTGTTCTTTTCTGCCTTGCGGTGTTAGGATCGAAATCGAATCAAAAATCTTCTTAAAGTTTCTCAAAACATCACAGAGTTTTTTTCTAAGCATTGGCAATGCTTCCTCAATTCTCACTGGTAGTGTCAAATCGTTATTGTCATAAATTAGAAGCTCATATCTATTGGCACTCTTAAAATGGGACTGGTTTAATTTTTTCAGCTTCTCTTTAATTCTCATTACTATAATCTCCGTCCATTTACATTCTGGCGCACCATCTACCCAAGGACCAATAAATTCATATCCTATACCATTTTTTTTAAATCTTTTTTCAAATTCTTTTATTTTGCGCTGATATTCTGGAGTAGTGCTTTCAGTAACCTCAAGACCTATTTTGACTCCGTTGTCCATAGTAATCAGAAAATCAGGAGATTCCTCCTTTTTAACTCTTAGTGGGAAGGTTAACTTTTCTTTCTTAGCAAGCTCTTCTAGATAATACTTTAAACAATATCTCTTCCTGTGATCTGTAGTTCTACCTTTGGTTGCTTCCGGAACACTGCAATTTATTTCTGAAAATTTTATTCTCAAATCTTTGGCACTTACAAATTCTATTTCATCTCCATACTTTTGAAAAAAGATGCCATAACTCTTTCCCCCATAAAGCTTATAGACAATTTGGTCTATGAGCCAGTCGGTCTTGCGGAGCTTCTCTTCCCATGAATTTGTCAATTTCTGTTAGGGAAATCGGCATTATGCTTTCCCCCAATTCAGAGTCAGGCTTGTGTTTTTTCGAAGGCGTTCATCAATGGAGTTGAGGATGGTTTGGATGTCTGCCATTCACTGCCCCTGGTTTTATTTATTATTTTTTAATGCTCTAAACACCTGAAATTAATTGCTTGGATATATTTTAATTGCACTGCAATAAAAATTTAATTGCGTTGCAATAAAATAATTGCATTCTAATTAGCCTAGTATATACCTTGCATCCTTCTTACCTCTACCAATTCTTTTCAACTTGCCAGAATGGATTAATTTTTTTAACACTCTTGAAGCCTTGTATTTATCCACTCCTAACAGTTCCCTTACTTGCCTGTTAGTAATGGAACCATAATTTTTCACATACTCAAGGATAAGTTCTGGATATCGTACTTCATCAATCCCCTTTTCTCTAATGTAACTTACTGATTCACCAAGCTGTTTGTATATGTTACTGCTTAATCTGTAAATCAGTCCTTTTTTTACACCACTTTTTTCTAAAAAACCGCGTTTTATCATTTTCATCAATATTTCGCGTGTTCTTAATACATCAAGCTGTAATATGCTAGCGGCTTCCTTCAAAGACAATTCTCTTTGTCTCCTTAAAACTGAGAGTATTAATAGTTCATCAAATCTTACCCCTTTGCCTTGTTTCTCGCTTTCTTTAACGAATTTGACGAAAGGCTCATCAATAGTTCCATCTTTATTTTGCTTGTGCCACCAGTCGTAGTATGAATTCCTATACCTTGAGGAATATGGATGAGCAAAATAGTAACTCCTATGCCATCTATAAAGACTTCTTCAATATCAACAAGAATTTTAGGATCAGTTGCTTCATAGATATTTGTTTTAATTTCATCTATATTATAACCAGTACATCCAGTAATAGCCTTTTCTCTTCCCCTCACTCTATCCCTCACACCCAGTACTAAAGTTCCACCTTTTTGATTAGCAAAACATACGGCACACTCTATCAACTTTTTATATAATTTTTTGCGATCACTAATCCATTCTTTAAAGTCTAATGTTTCTGACTCAAATTCCTCGGCTTTTTTATTTTCAAGTTGTTTCAAAAATTTTAGTATTTGTTCTTTTGAATGTCTCATCTACACACTCCCTCCCTTTTCCAGTCTATTTTTTACCAGTTCACATACAGCCCAATAGACTTCTCTTCTTTCATCTTCAGTAAGGCCAAGGATGCCAAAGATAATGTCATAATTTTCATTTTTTACTTTCTTTCACAATCTTTATTTCTTCCTCTGTCAGCCCGTAAAGCTTATAGACAATTTGTATTTAATCTTTCTCATATCTTTTCTGTAATAATTTTAATTGCTAGGCCACTTTCATCTTAAGCAACAGCTTTTTCTTTAGTTCTTAACTCATAAAATATACCTTGAGGTTCTGATACCTGTTCAGAGGCATCCATGATTTCCATAGATACAATCTTTCCGTCCTTGCTGTAATCAATAATAATGCCTTCCCTTATCTCATCGCTCTCAGAGATTTTATCATCTCTAAAAATGATACTTAGAGTATCGGTTTCTGGGTCAAATATTACCTTCATTTTATCCTCCGCCTATCCAATACTTTTTAATCTTGGATGTCTTATACAATGTTATAACCTTAAATTCATCAGATGTCTCTAGCCCTATAACTCTTAAAAGCATTTCCCTATTTTCTGTTTTATCAAAGTATCTATTTTGGATTATAACACGTCCTTTTTTAGCAGGTAACTTTTGTTGGGGTTCGAAGATAGCAGATTTTATAATTTCTTCAGAGATATTCCTTCGGTGTGCTTCAAATTTCGCATGATTTGTTAAAATAATTTGTTTCATACACTCCTTGCCTTTTCCCGTCTGTTTTTTACCAATTCACATACAGCCCAATAGACTTCTCTTCTTTCATCTTCAGTAAGGCCAAGGATGCCAAAGATAATGTCATCCAAGGCTTTACGGTAGGCTAAAGCACTAATGGCAAAGTTTTCGAAATAAGCTTCGTTGAAGAGACGCTGCATAATTATTGGCCTTTATTTAGCAAGGATAAAAATCTCCTATCTCCAGATTACAAACATTAAATTAACTTAGCCTTCTCTTAAAGAATTTCTTCTAACATAACCCCATAGTCTTTTAATAATTTCGCAAGTTTCTCTCTTGGAATTAAATTCACGCCATTTGCTTCAGCAATTTGCATCGCTTGATCTGTAAATCTTTTCGCATTAGTAATGCCAATTGTCTTGAATTTTGCATTATATTCCTGTTGATAAACGCCACATGCTGCTAACACTTCTTGAATGCCCTTCTGGTTTTGGGCTTTATTGGGATTAGAAGTATGTTTACATTGAATAAGGAGAGAATTTCCGTCTTGCCTGTGTTTTAGTGCTACAACATCTGCTCCCTGATCACGGCTAAAAGGTGTAAGTTCAACTTGATAACCCATTTTTCGGTATAAACTAGCAATTGCCTTTTCAAACATTTCAGCAGACATGTGGTCTATGTCAGTGATCGTTAAGGTTGAAGTAGGTCTTTTTTCAACAGTTACACTTAATATCTCTTCTCCCATAGTTTGCCATTCTTTTTCTTCAATTACCGTTGGTAATAAAACACTTCTGCTTAGTTGGCGTTTATGTTCAAGAAGACGGTGTAATTTAAGATCAAAAGTTCCTTTGCATATTTCATTATCAAACATTGGATGAACGGCTAGTGGAACATGAACAAACACAGGGCGTTTTTGCCCAATTCTATAAACTCGATCAGTGGCCTGGTCTTCTTTGGCGGGATTCCAAGGACGGCTTAGATGAATTACATGATTTGCAGCCGTAACATTTAACCCTACACCTGCTGCTTCTGGAGACATGATGATGACATTAAAACCGTTGGTGCTTTGAAAGGCATCAATAAGACTTTTGCGCCTTCCTCCAGTAACTTCTCCATTAATAAAGTGGGCATAAATTCCATATCTATTTTTTATCAACCTCTGAAGCACTCGCTGCATTTTTCTGCTGATTAAAAATACAATGGCTTTTTCTCCTTTTTGACAAATTTTATCTAAGATTTCTATAGTTTTCATAAGCCGGGCTGAAGCGTTTATAATTTCTTCATCTGAAAAGTCTACTAATCCTTGTTCATTAAAAATAGGTAAATATGGATGTAAAGATATGTCCCGTAATGCTCCAATAACAGAGAAAATATGTTGTTTTCGTTGTCCACTTAAAGGGTCTGGTAAAGACTCACGGGCTTTTTGGACAATGTCTAAGTAATGTTCTAGTTGAATCTGTGGCATTTCTACTTTGTAAGGACAAACATATTTTTCTGGTAAGCCTTTAAGATGGTCTTCCTTCATTCTCCTTTTAAGCAATGGACTTACTTTCTCCTTTAAATTCCGTCCTAACGCTTCTCTGTCTGTTTCTGGCTTACGCAAAGGATTATGATATTGAGCAACGAATTCTTTAAGACTTCCAAGATGGGCTGGCTGGACAAAGTCCATAATACTCCATAAATCTACCCAACTGTTTTCCACAGGTGTGCCTGTTAAGGCAATACCAAACTCATATTTCATGGCCTTTATAGCTGTTGTAACTAAAGCAGCAGGGGTCTTAATCTTTTGTGCTTCATCCACTACGATTATTGCCCAGTCTATTAGACCAAAAGAGAATTGATAGTCCCTCAAAGTTTCATAAGTAGTAATTACTACCGCCTTTTTAGGAATTTTTTTAATCTCTAATAGTAACCCTCGACCTGATGAAATAATGACTTCAGCGTCTTCTTTATCTTTGATTTCAATTTCTTTTTTTATATCTAATGCTCTCGCCAAATCATATTTTTTGAATTGTTTTAATCCTGCACCATGAAGTTCAATAAAAGGGCCCCAAATTGGTTCTAAGAATCGTCTGTATTCTTCTTTCCAGTTTTCCAAAAGAGTAACAGGAGCAATAACAAGCATAGGTTTAAGGTGAAATTGACCATTATCTATAAGTTCTTGCACCCATGCCATAAAACTCAGCGCTTGTAAGGTTTTTCCAAGGCCCATATCATCGGCTAGGAGTGCTCCTTTAGCCCCGTTAATCCATAAAATTTGAAGCCATTTTAAGCCCTCTTCTTGATGAGGCAACAAGTTAATACCAGAACGTAACATTTTTGGTAGACTTATTTCTCCAGGACGATGTATTTCAGAACCTGATGCATAGTCAATTTCTTCAAAATTATCTTTAATGGTAAGGATATTCCTTTTACCATCTATTTTTTGAAGCTTCTCAACAGATTCCTTTGAAGTTGTTTCAGAAGATGGACGGATTTCTGTTAGTTCTGTAATGGCTTGAATAGCTTCTTTAGAAGCAGGAAGCTTTTGCCCTTTCCAAACTACTTCTTCTTTTCCTTGCTGAATGGCATATTCAAGTCGTTGTTTAAATTGTTTGGCCTCATCAGGAGTGAGGTAAACCATCGTTCCGTCAATAATAACTCCACCTTCTGGTGGTAACCACGGTTCTTTAGCAGGCCGAATAAAAGAAAAGAAGTGTGGCTTATATTCGCCAATTGCAATAACCCTATCACTCCAGCTAAGGAGTTTCCCGTCTTTAATCAGTGGTGTATTAAACTCTATGACTTCTGGATTGAAAAATTCAGAAGGATTTTTCAATAAAATTTCTTTTTTCTTCCCTGAAACTCTTCTATGTCTTTTAACTTGACCTAAGGTTTCTTTTTGTTGTTCAGTTAAAACAATCCTTGGTCCTCTAGGAATAGCATATATATCCCGTTCTTTTGGAAAACGGTCAAAGATTTTAAGAAAGTGTTTGTCTGCGTGTCCTCTTAAAATGGGCTTAAGGGCTGAATTGCCATCTGGATCAGAGGTTTCTTCACAAAATACAGGTTCAATTTCAATGACGTCTTTATCTATGCGTTTTAAACGCAGGGTGATTTTTGAAGGCGCAATAATTTCTTCACTGTTTAAATAAGTGTCAAGAATAGCTGCTGTTTCTTGAGCAAGTCCTTTAATTTTAGTAAATGTTAACAGGTTGGTTTTAATATCTCTCTGTATGAGTGATTTCTGATTAAATTCATCTAAGGATTCAATAAGGTGATATACTTCCCCTACAAGGAGATATGTTTGCTCAGGTGTAATTTCTAAATATGTTCCAATACGTTTGGGATTTACAAAAGGTTGCGACTTGCCATTTAGAAAGCGATAAATATAGCGAAAATTAGGATCAGTAAGATTTCCTGAAGCTCGTATTTCAATATCAAAAGGAAAGGGTTCTGGTAGACCAAGTGTGTCTCGTTCCTCATCTGGCAAATGAGCAACCGTAATATAGGGAAGAATAATGTTACTTTCTGCTACTTCAGCCTGGTCTTCATCAACAAGTTGGTTAAGAATTTGGATAGCAACAAGTTCATGTTTGGATAATTTTTGAAAAATAGTCTCCCATTTTTTAACAGGAATGATTTCGCCTTCTTTGTAAATTTCAAATTTAAAGCCTTTGGGGGATACTGACCATTTTAAGTAAGCTTTATTTGTATCTTTCATGGCTTTTGTCTTTTAATAATTGTCTAGATAATAAGATTTTGCTGGATAAATGCCAAGGTTAAGAGAAATCCATTTTGCTAATTCCTCTTGCCAATGATACCGTTCTGGCAACCGGTGAATTTGTTTATATTCAGGATCCGACCAATATATTTCTGAAGCGTAATAAGATTCGGATCCAAATCCCCAAGGAAAATTAGATTCTCTATAAATACGACATGCTCCACTATGACTCCATTCTACAAATACATAGTTACGCATTTTTATTAAAAAAACACTTTGATCGCTACTAGCACCCAAAAGTTTCCCAAAATGATATTCAGTTCCTTTAGCTAAGTCTCTTGCTTTTGGACCTAAAACTACCCATGTTTTTTCAATATGAGGCAAATACGCCTCCCAAAATTTACGGCGATATCGCCAGTTGGGGTCTTTGGCTGATTTTTCTACCACTTCAAAGAAAAATCTAATGTCCTCTTCTGCCAACCACTGAATAAAAATTTTGTGAGCTTTTTCTGAAACTTTTTTCCACCGAGTTCTACCACCAGGCAAACGAGGGTCACCTAAATGTTTAATAAAAAACGAGCATAAAAGGTCTCGTATTTCTCTAGAAATATTAATTTTTTCTGCCTTAGGAATAAGCCTTGTAGCCACTTCAGGTAAAATTTCGGGAAAGCGAACAGAAGAGTTTGTGGGTGATTCTAGTAAGGATAATAAAGTAGGAAGAAACCCAAAACTTTTTTCAGTTGCCTTTAAACAAGAAAGCGTTACATGTCTAAGAAACCCACTATCTGAGAGGTTACCAGTTAGGCCCAATTCCTCTAGGCAAGTGTTTGGGTGTTTGTTTTTCTGAAATAAAATCCAGTTTGCAGTGTTAAAAACTGCATTTTTTGTAAACAAAAAGTTAATTTTACTTTTCCATTTTTTTAAACGAGGATTAATCCCATCATAAATTTTAAGATGATTTAAAACAAATTGCCTTAATATTTCGTTTCCTTTAGAAAGGTCAAAATTCTTAAGATAAATATGAATTAAAGTGTTTAAATATGAGGCTTTAGGTGGGTTAAAAAGCTCCAAAATGGCTTTTAGCAAATCAATCTGGTCAATTGTTCTGATGCTTCCACCAATATAGAGAATCCAAGGCAAACACCTTTTTTCCTTTGACGTTAATTCAGTAAGACCTTTTTCCCCTCTTGAATTCCACAAAAAATAAACTTTGGAAAGCAACTGATTAAAATCACAAAAAGCCGGCGTTGTTGGCTCTACATCAAACTTCTTTTTAACTTTTTCTACTTCCTTTATCAAACTAAAAGGTTGAGGAAAGGGAAAAGGACGAAGAAGATTATTTATTTGTCGTTTAAAATCCCTAAGAAAACCCTGCATTATTGCCTTTCTAAAACCTTTAATTTTTCTTTTATTTTCTTAATTAAAGGCTTTTCTTCTATGCGTGGTGATATCATAGAAAAGCGAAAGTCTATGCGACGATTTTCCCTTCTACCTTCTGGTGTGTCATTAGAAGCCACAGGTCGGGTATCTGCATAACCACTACAAGAAAAAAGAGGCTCTTTGTTTCTATTTTTAAGGCTTTCCAGTTCTGGTGTAATTTTTAAAAGGGCACACCAGGTATTAATAGCTCGTTGAGTAGAAAGTTCCCAATTGGATTGAAAACGAGTAGTATGAATAGGAACATTATCAGTATGTCCTTCAATAAATATTGTTTCAACACTATTTACAAATTCAGGACGTGTAAGTACTTCATATAAAATCGGCCCTAATTTCTGAAGTAATTTAAGTCCTTCTTCTTTAAGTTCAGCCTTTCCAGAATCAAAAAGGATGCCTTCTGGTAAATGAAGAATACCATGTTCCAAATCTACTTTTACCTTAATACCCTGCATTTCTAGTGCTTTTTGAATTGACTTTAGTATATTTGCCCTTTTGATGTTATTTTCGGCAAGTTCTGTGGTTTTTTGGCTAAAGCTTAAGATATAATAAGAAAGGGTAAGAATAAAGATGATAAGCAATCCTGTCATTAAATCGCTAATAGAGATCCAATATGGATTTTCACTATAATCTGATTGCAAACTTTTAGAGGCTACTTTCCTCATAGAATTATTTTATTTTAAACTAAGTCTTCAACTTTATTAATTTTTCAATTTCTTCATAAAGTTCTTCTTCTGTCTCCCGAAGTCCTTCGATAGCACCTCCAAGATATTTTATTACTTCGCTTAAATGTTGGTCAAATTTACCAAGTATTTCACCAACGCTCCTACCTGTTATTTCAGTGTAGTCTTGCAGTCCTTCTCTAATCTCTTCAAAAACGGCTTCTAAGTCCTCTTTGATTTGTCCGAATTTATCTTCATACGCTCGCCATGCCAGTTGTGTTTTTTGTGAAGATTCTAGCAAATGACTTACTGACTCTTTCATTGATAAGGAATAATGTTTTAGCAAGTCTTGAGCATTGTGAATAGTTTCTTTAAAAGATTTATGAGATTCTTTAATGTCTTGAATAGCCTGAAATAGTCTAGTATTAGCTTCTTTTATAGGAATAGCACTCTGGGTAAAAGCCTCAGCAGCTAGACCTGCTCCCTCAACTATATCTTCTACTTGTTTTAAGGTAGTATTTAACTGATTCAATAAGCCTCTAAGTTGTGCCTGTTCTGTTTGATGTTGTTTTGATACCTCTTCCATTCTTTCCTTCATTAAATTGGTTAATTCATTTATTTGTCCATGCATTTCCTCTGAGATAGTGGCAGTTTCTTGCCCAAGTTTATTGACCAAATTGGATACATCATTAGAAAATTTGCCAAGTGACTGCAAAAGTTCTTCTGTGGCACGGGTAGTAGTATTTTTTATCTGTTCTTGTTGTTGGGATAAACTTGCTTCCATTTTGGAAACTAGGGTATGAATAGCTTCCTGAATGCTGGTATTAAGTGTATCTTGCTGTTTTCCTATAGTTTCTAGGAAGTTATTGAAAGTTTCAGTTACATGTTCCTGCGTTTCTTGAGATTGAGAAACTGTATTTTTCAACGTTTCTCCTACATTGTTCAAAACATCCTTTAATTTTACAATCTCTGTTCCAGCTCCTTCAGTAATGGTCTTTGCTACTTGTGACATACCTGCCTTTGTAAGCTCTTCTATGGCCACTAAAAGTTTTTCAAAAGTTGGGGTTAACCTAGCAGCCAATTTCTCATCTAAAGCTGCGGCAATACTAATAGCAAGGTCTTCGTTAAATCGCTTTAGCTCTGAGGTTTGTTGTTGGGCTTCCCATAAGACTTCAGAAAGAATTGCTTCAGGTCTTTTGTGTATAAATAATTTGTCAATTGTTGTTTGTAATTGAGTTACGCTTTTTGAAAGGCTATTTACTTGACACTGCTTAAACCATAAGAAAATGATAGATAAGCCAATACCCCAAACAGAAGTTGAAAATGCCATGCCAGCTCCAGAAAGGAGGCCTTGGATTCCCTCTTTAAGGACATTGACATCCGATGTTCCTAAGTTTATTTGAGAAAGTCCAAAAGTTAATCCTAAAAATGTTCCAAGGATACCCAAACCTGTAAGAATGCCAGGCACAGCTTTATAAAATTGAAGATTAATTCTGGAAAAGATCAAATTCTCTTCGTTAAAAAAGTAATTGGCATCAATAGAATTAAAAATTTGCTCTTTACCTTCTATATCTTTGGTTCTTATCAATGTTTCGGTAAATTCAGACCAAAAATGTTTTATAAAAGCATTTTGAGATAATTGCTTATTAAGTGTTTCAAAATTGTCAGTGAGGATTTCCGGTTGATATTCCCTGAAAATTTCAATAAGATGTTGAATGTTTTTTTGACAGTTTCTTTTAGATTTCCAAAATTTAACTCCTGTAACAACTGCAAATAGAATTATGATTCCTATCCATAGTGAAGGTAAAACAGTGGAAAAAGAAGGATTTTTGGAAGCCTCAAAAAAAGGAAAAAGAGCATTAATAAATGAACTCACTTTTACCTAACTCACAACATAGCAGCTTTTGTTTCCTCTATCATACATAAGCAATTTTTTAGGTCAAGTAATTAAATAGGCCGAACCAGTGTCTAATTTTTACAGATAAGCTTTAATTTACTTTCATCAAATTCTACTGCTTCCTCCTCTTCATTCACGGGTTTTTCCTTGCGGTACATGATTTAGTTTTATACAGTTTTTATGGTGGATAATCAATATAAAAGTTGGGGGCTGGTTTTCGAAAAAAGATGCCGTCTTAGCCTTTGCGCATCTTTTGACTTACTGGTATTCTTTTGATGGGTGGTCTCCTTTTTGTCAAATTTATCTATTATAACTATAACCCAGGCCACCCTTTTTTACAGGAATTATAAGACATCACCGAAGGCCTTAAGACGAAAAAGGAAAGATGGTACTGCACTATCTCAAAATCTCCAACAACTGTTGAAATACATAAATTCTATTTCTTTTTTTACCAGGTATTTCCTTCAAAATTCCAGCTTTAACAAATTTATCTAGTAAATTGTATATAGTTTGGGGACTTTTAGCCTCTAATCGGTTTTTTATACTCACAAAAGAAACTATTGGAGTGTTAAAAATCATATCTAATAAATTAATGGCATAACGTGCATTAATCTGAGTAATTTCCCTCTTCGATTTTTCGTATAGAACTTTAATTTTATAAATCGTAGCCTGTGTTTTAGTGGCTTGCAAAGTCAAAGCCATTAAGAAAAATTTCAGCCAATCTTCCCACTCTCCTTTTTTGCTAACATTATTAAGTAAATCATAATACATCTTTCGTTTTTCCTCAAAAAATTCACTAATGTAAAGTGAAGGGTAGGTTAAAAGTTCCCTTTGATATAAAAATAAGGGAATTAAAAGACGGCCAATCCTTCCATTCCCATCCATAAATGGATGTATAGCCTCAAATTGGTAATGACCAACTCCAATTTGAACTAAAGGGTCCTTTTCTTTATCAGAATTAATATATCGCTCCCAGTTGCTTAATAAAGACGGTAACTCATTAACTGGAGGCGGAATATAACTTGCCTGTTCAATAGGAGAGCCTGGTAGACCAACATAGACCTGGATTCTTCTTAAATTACCTCTATCTTTACTACTACCTCTTACAGAATTTAACAAAACATAATGAATCTTTTTTATAAGATTTTCACTGATTGGCCTATTTTTTAATTCTTCCATCCCTGTATGCATTGCTCGCCGATAATTGATAATCTCTCTGATATCCTTTTCTCTATCGCTTTCTTCAGATATCTTTGCTTCGGCTTCATATTTAAATACGTCTTCTAAAGTTGCTTGAGTTCCCTCAATTCTTGAACTTAAAACCGCTTCTTTTGTTAGTAAGGGAGTAATTAATAAATCAGGATTAGGAATACCTATAAATAATCCATTAAGTCTACCTATGGCATCATGAGCCTCTCCTATTTCTCTAATTAAAGATTCATAATTTATGCGAGGAGGTAATAGTGGTGGAATAAAAGGTTTTTTAGCCATCTTTCTTTAATCGTTCCTGCCTGTGCCCACCTGCCGGCAGACAGGCCTGCCTATCGGCAGGCAGGTATTCCATTATTTTGGAATAACGGATAACCTTATTCTAAAATTAAACTAAAAAATGGAATAAGTCAACTTACCTCAACAAAACACCTTTAGGGATATGGTTTTCT
>Ga0190349_1000299_pt1 | contig 16279 bp, 12 predicted proteins | sample 48721378_MG_FD_179798 | JGI IMG/M metagenome (GOLD analysis project Ga0190349, IMG submission 179798) | Hydrothermal vent microbial mat bacterial communities from Southern Trench, Guaymas Basin, Mexico - 4872-13-7-8_MG | ecosystem: Environmental > Aquatic > Marine > Hydrothermal vents >...
TACTGGTAGTTGGAACCCAATGGGGCGATGAAGGTAAAGGAAAAATTATAGATCTACTGACCCCAGCCTTTGATATAGTTGCTCGCTACCAAGGAGGCCATAACGCCGGCCATACAGTTTATGTTCAAGGCAAAAAAATAATCCTTCATCTCATTCCTTCTGGGATATTACATCCAGGCAAACTATGTGTAATAGGTAATGGAGTGGTTCTCCACCCCCAAGCTTTTTTAGATGAAATTACCGAGTTAAAGCGTTTTGGTCTAAAAATAAATGACAATATTGTCATCAGTAAAAACGCCCACCTTATCCTTCCTTATCACTCTCAAATAGAGAAAATAAGTGAAGAAAGAAGAGGAGCTAAAAAGATTGGCACTACCTGTCGAGGTATTGGACCTACCTATGAAGATAAAGCTGGACGCTGTGGCCTCCGGGCTGGGGATTTGCTTGAATCTTCTATCTTGAAAGAAAAGATAGAAGCCAATGTTAAAGAAAAAAATCTTTATTTTAAGGCTAACAACAGCCGTCTTTTTGATGCAGCCGAAATTTTTAAGAAATACAAACAATATGCTTCCCAATTGAAGAAATACATAACTGATGTTTCTTTTCTTCTTAATAACAAAATTAAAGAAGGGAAAACCATTCTCTTTGAAGGAGCCCAAGGCACCCTCCTCGATGTTGACCATGGCACTTACCCTTATGTAACTTCCTCTAATTCTTCGGCTGGAGGAGTTTGCACTGGATTAGGAATTAGCCCGGACAAGATAAATTCTGTCTTAGGAGTAACTAAAGCCTATACCACTCGAGTTGGGGGAGGACCTTTCCCGACTGAAATCTTCAACCATCAAGGTAAATTCATTTTAGAAAGAGGAAATGAATTTGGGGCCACTACCGGCCGGCCTCGCCGCTGTGGCTGGTTTGATGCCTTAGCCGTCTCTTATGCCTGTCGGATTAATGGCATTTGCCGTATTGCCCTGACTAAATCTGATGTTCTGGATGGACTTATGGAGATTTCGATATGTGTTGGCTATAAATATAAGGGACAAAGAATAAATAATTTTCCTACCGAAAGCTGGATTTTAGATAGAATAGTTCCTGTCTATAAAACAGTTAAAGGTTGGAGCCAATCTGTCCATAAGAAAAGAGATGTTTCTTCTTTGCCGCAGGAATTTAAGGATTATGTAAAGCTTATTGAAGACCTGGTTGAGGCCAAAGTAGTCCTTATTTCAACTGGGATGGAAAAGGCAGATACTATTTTTATCGAAGATGAACTTAGAGATTGGTTTGACTTGGGACAAGTAGAGAAAGAACTTCATTAATTTTTATTATCTCTTTTAAAATAATAATGAATTCTGAGAAAAAATTTATGCAATGGATAGAAATAGATAAATCAGCTTTAGTTTCTAATATAAGCCAGTTCCGCCGATTAGTTGGGGAAAAGACAAAGCTTTTGGCTGTAGTTAAAGCCAATGCTTATGGCCACGGCCTTGGCCTAGTCTCCCAAATTGCTTTGGAAGCTGGAGTAGATTGGCTAGGGGTTAATTCTGTCGAAGAAGGAGTTTTTCTTCGTCGGCAAGAAGTGAAGTGTCCGATATTAATTCTTGGCTACACCCCTTTAAATAAATTACATGAGGCAGTCTCAAATCAACTTCATTTAACTGTCTATAATTTTGAAACCTTAGATAAATTAGCTCGTGTTTGCCAGAATCTTCAGCAAAAAGCTTATCTTAACCTCAAAATAGAAACAGGCACCTATCGTCAGGGAATTCGGGCAGAAGATTTATTGCCTTTTACGGAAAAAGCCAACAGGTATCCTCAGCTAGTTTTAGAAGGCATCTCCTCTCATTTCGCCAATATAGAAGACACCACTGATCATTCTTATGCTCAGCAGCAGCTTGAGAATTTCCGTAGCATTCTTAATTTTCTTGAAAGACATAAAGTTAATATTCCTCTAAAACATATGTCCTGTACAGCTGCTGCTATCCTCTTTCCTGAAACATATTTTAAATTAGTTAGGATTGGAATAGGAATGTATGGCTTATGGCCTTCCAGAGAAACTTATCTTTCTAGCCTTCTTAAACACAAGAATTTGCTCAAACTCAAACCAGTCCTATCTTGGAAAGCAAGAGTGGCCCAAATAAAAAAAGTGCCTAAAGATTCTTTCATTGGCTATGGCTGCACTTACCGAACTAATCGCCTTACCGAATTGGCTGTCCTTCCGGTTGGTTATTATGATGGCTACAGACGCCATCTTTCTAATTCAGGTTATGTTTTAATTAAGGGCCAGAGGGCGCCTGTTAGAGGTAGAGTAGCCATGAATTTTATAATTGTCGATATCACAGATATTGCAGGAGTTAGGCTTGAAGAAGAGGCCGTCCTTATTGGTCAATCTGGTCAAGAAACTATTACAGCAGACTATCTGGCATCATTAATGGGCACCATTAATTATGAAGTTGTAACCTCCATTGGGGCTCATCTTCCCCGATTAGTGGTTTAAATTTTAAAATTTTGATGTCAGCTACAGAAATTCTTAGGAAATAATTTTCTTCCCTTCAGGGGCCATAACAGGGGACGGGAGTTTGGCCAGGATGGGGGGGGAATTGCCTTCCTAAATTAAAAATTGCGAACAAAATTGTACACTAGCGAAAAAATGATGGATGAATTTGAATGATTTGTTAATAGTGATATACTTTTTTTTAAGGAAGAGATTGTGATGATAGAAAGACTTGAACAGGCCTTAGCTAAAATCGGCAATGCTATAGTAGCTGATGGAGGAAATGTTGAACTGGTGAAAGTCAAAGACGGAATGGTCAAGGTCAGATTGATTGGAGCTTGCGTTGGTTGCCCCATGTCTCAACTTACCTTGAAAATGGGCATTGAAAGGCATCTCAAAAAAGGGAGAAGTAATAAAAGTGTGCCTAAAAAAATAAAGGATTAAATAGGTTCGATGCTACTGATTACGTCAAAAAAACAAGGAGAGAAACAAGAAATACTTTATCTTGAAGGGAAAATTTGCTAGGAATGAGCTAATGAACTTCAAACAGAAATTGAAAAAAGACTCAAAAAATGCTCAATCCAGAATGATGAGGTTAAATTAAGGAGAATTATGAATAAAAATGAATTAAAAGCTTCGGTTAAAGAATGGAAACGGAAGAGAGGGGCTATTATTCTTGCTCATAATTACCAGAGAGGGGAAGTTCAAGATGTGGCCGATTTTATCGGAGATTCCCTGGGACTTAGCCAAAAAGCTGCTCAGGTTAAAGAAGATGTAATAGTTTTTTGTGGGGTTCGCTTTATGGCTGAAACAGCGGCTATTTTGGCTCCCGAAAAAACTATCTTAATTCCTGATCCCCTGGCTGGTTGCCCTCTGGCCGCTATGGCTTCAGCGGAAGAATTGAAAGCCTGGAAAAAGAGACATCCAGGAGTTAAAGTTGTCTGTTATGTTAACACTACTGCTGAAGTCAAAGCAGAATGTGACATCTGTTGCACCTCTTCCAATGCAATTTGGGTAGTTAATTCTTTAGCTACAAATGAAGTGCTTTTTGTTCCGGATAAAAATTTGGCTGCTTATGTGGCTGGCCATACTGAAAAAAAAATAATTGGCTGGGACGGCTATTGTTATGTTCATAACAACATTTTAGCCAAAGATATGAGGGAGAAAAAAAGACTTTATCCTCAAGCAGAGATCTGGGTTCATCCTGAATGCCGCCCGGAAGTGATTGAGATGGCTGATAAAGTTTTATCTACTGGTCAGATGGTGGCTGAAACTAGGAAAACTGACAAGAAAGAGATTATTATTGGTACCGAATTAGGTATTATTTATAGATTAAAAAAAGAAAATCCCTCAAAGAATTTTTATCCGGTTCTCAATTCAGCTTATTGTTATGATATGAAAAAAATAACTTTAGTGAAGGTTTTGAAATCACTTGAAGAGATGAAATTCAAAATAGAAGTTCCCTTGGATATTAGTCTTAAAGCCAGGGGAGCCATCGAAAAAATGATAAGCTTATAAAGGAGTTGAACATAAAAAATATAACAGAAGAAAACTTAAAGAGCGCTTTTGCCGAGCAGGTTCATGCTGCCAATCATCTCAGAACCCTAGCCTGCGAAAAAATAGAATTCCTCATTTTTGAAGAGAAGAAAAATCGTCAACTTTTAGAAGAGTTGTTTTCTCAGAAATTTCCTGATCAGAAAGTCACTTTACCTAAAAAATAATTTTTTAAAGATTTCCAATTAGAGAGGGACAAAAAATCTACCATCATAAAGCTTTTTAAAATCGCTATCCAAGCTGAAAAGTCTGTCCTAGATTTCTACCTCCAAGCAGAAAAAAAGCAGTTAAAGAGAATAAGCAGAATTTATTTAAGTATTTAGCCCGAGTAGAAAAAAGTCATTATTTTATGATAAAATAATAAACAAAATTGCTGGAGACATTTCCTGAATACTATAATGTTAAAGGTTTTCACTGGGCTCAAGATATGATGCATATGGGACCCTAGAGGTTGAGGCCTAGGACAAGGCATCAAGACTGAAATTTTTGAAAACAACATTCTGGCCAGAAAATAAGAGTTTCCTTCTGGCGGATGAAAGTAATTTTATTTATATATTAATTGAGGGAAGGAATGAAACATTCCTGGCGGATTGGTAAAATTTTTGGCATTGATATTTATATCGATTCCAGCTGGATTGTAATTTTTGTTTTATTTAGCTGGGTATTAGCTGGTAATTATTTCCCTCATAAATATACCACCTGGTCACCTAGCCTTTATTGGCTGGTGGGCATTGCTACCAGTCTGCTTATTTTTGTTTCGGTTTTGATCCATGAACTAGCTCATTCTTTAGTAGCTATTACTCAGGGCGAAAAGGTAAGAAACATAACTCTTTTTATATTGGGAGGAGTGGCTCAAATTAGCGAAGAACCAAAAAGCCCAATGAAAGAATTTTTTATGGCTTTAGTAGGCCCCTTAGCCAGCTTAGTAATCGGGATTATTTTTTTTGTTTTAGCTGTTTTGAGCAGAGGATTAAATGTTCAAGTTAGTGCTTCAGCCTCGTATCTGGGTCTTATCAATGTTGCCTTAGCCGTTTTTAACCTCATGCCCGGCTTTCCTATGGATGGAGGTCGGATTCTTAGGAGTATAATCTGGCAGCTTAGCGGTAATCTTAATAAGGCTACTAAGATAGCTTCTAAAACTGGTCAAGGATTTGCCTTTTTCTTGATATTTATTGGCATCTTCCAAATTTTTAGAGGGAGTCTTTCAGGATTGTGGCTTATCTTTATCGGCTGGTTTCTTCACAGCGCTGCTGTTAGAGGCTATCACCGAGTTATTATGGAATCTATGCTCAAAGGAGTCAGGGCTGAGGATTTAATGAATAAAGATTTTGAAACAGTGAGAAGTGAGATGACAGTTCAGGAGCTGGTTGATGATCACGTACTTAAGAAAAAAGAAAGAGTGTTTTTTGTTGAAGACAATAATAATCTCCAAGGAATAGTCTGTTTGGAAGATGTCAAAGCTGTTCCTCGCCAGGAATGGCCCTTGAAAAAAGTTGAAGAAATAATGACTCCACGGGAAAAACTCCTTTTTGTTTCTCCTGAAGCAGATGGACGCAAAATTTTGAATAGTCTGACAGCCAAAGATATCCACCAGATTCCAGTTATAGAAGGGGATAAGATTAGGGGCATAATATGTCGAAGTGACGTTCTTCGCTTTATTCAGCTCCGTTCTGAACTGGGAGCTTAGAGGAGATAAAATGGAAGGTTTGCCACCAAAAATTCGCAAAAGAGATAATTCCTTAGTCAATTTTGATCAAGAAAAAATAAAAAAGGCAATTTTCCGAGCAGCTAATGAAGTGGTAAAAGATAATAAAAAATCCAAACAAATAGCTGATTATGTCGGCAAAAAAGTCTTGGAAAAGGTGACTTCTCTTTTCCAGGAAAAAATTCCTTCAGTGGAAAATATTCAAGACTTAGTAGAACAAGCCTTAATGGAAACAGGCCACCGTTCTATCGCTCGCAGTTATATCCTCTATAGGGAAGAACATCAGGATTTAAGACAAGTTAAAGTTATTTTTGGATTAAGAGATGATTTAAAGCTTCCTTTAAACACTCTCCTAGTTTTAAAAAGGCGCTATCTTTTGAAAGATGACAAGCGTAGCGTTGTGGAATCTCCAAAAGAGCTTTTCATTCGGGTGGCTCGAGTGATCAGTCAGGGAGAATTGAATTTCAAATCTTCTTTTTCAAGAGAAGAAGTTGAGGAAAAATTTTTCAAGATGATGAGCAATTTAGAATTTTTACCCAATTCTCCTACTTTAATGAATGCAGGAACCTCTTTGGGTCAACTTTCCGCCTGCTTTGTTCTGCCAGTTGAGGATTCGATGGAAGAAATATTTGAGTCATTGAAAAAGATGGCCATTATTCATCAAACAGGGGGAGGCACTGGCTTTGATTTTTCTCATCTCAGACCTAAGGGAGATTTGGTTTTTACCACCAAAGGGGAAGCCTCAGGTCCCGTTTCTTTTATGAGTATTTTTAACCACGCCACCGGAATAATTGTCCAGGGAGGAAGAAGAAGAGGGGCTAATATCGGTATTTTACGCTGTGATCATCCAGATATCGTAGAATTTGTAGAGGCTAAACTTGAGGAGGAAGCTTTTTCTAATTTTAATCTTTCAGTAGGGGTTACTGATAAATTTATAGATGCGGTTAGAAAAAATGAGTGCTTTGAGCTTATTAATCCCCGAACCAAAAAAAAGGAAAAATCCATTAAGGCTGCGGCTCTATTTGATCTAATTGTTTATGCTGCTTGGAAATCGGGAGATCCAGGACTTATCTTTTTGGATGAGATTAACCGCCATAATCCTATTCCTTCTTTAGGTCGAATAGAAGCTACCAATCCCTGTGGAGAAATACCCCTTCTTCCTTATGAAAGTTGTAACCTAGCATCCATTAATCTTTCAAAATTTGTGGAAAATGGAAAAATATTATGGGAGGAATTGAAAGATAGAATTTGGTGGGGAGTGCGCTTTTTAGATAATGTAATTGAAGTCAATAAATATCCGTTTTCCCAGATAAAAGAAATAACTATGGCCAACCGTAAAGTAGGTTTAGGAGTAATGGGCTTTGCTGATATGCTGATTAAGCTAGACCTTTCTTATGCCAGCCAAGAAGCTGTCCAAACAGGCTTAAAAGTTATGAAGTTTTTCCATGAACAATCGCTAAAAGCCTCCCAGTTTTTAGCTCAAGAAAGAGGCGTTTTTGCTAATTATAAAAAATCAATTTATGCTCGTCATAATTTGAGATTGAGAAACGCTACTGTTAATACTGTAGCCCCCACTGGGTCCATAAGCATAGTAGCTGGCTGCTCCAGCGGCATTGAGCCTCTTTTTGCCTTAAGCTATGTCCGCAATGTTCTCTCTGGAACAAAATTATTTGAAACTCATCCTTTATTTGAGCAGGAGCTTCGTCAACGAGGAATATATTCAAGAGAATTGATGGCCAAGGCAGGGAAGTTAGGATCCATCCAGTCCTTAACAGAAATACCAGCTGATTTAAGGAATATTTTTATTACTTCTTTTGATGTTTCTCCTGAGCAGCACTTAAAAATACAAGCAGCTTTTCAGAAATACACTGATAATTCTGTTTCCAAGACAGTCAATTTGCCTTCTGATGCCACCGTTGAAGATGTAAGAAACATTTATTTCCTTGCTTATAAATTGAAATGCAAAGGTATTACCATTTATCGCTATGGAACTAAGAAAGATCAGGTCTTATCTTTTGATATACGGGGGAGCGAAGAGAGAAGAGAAGAAGAAAGTTTCATATCAGCCGATTCTGAATATTCAGGCGGCTGCCTTTCTGGGATGTGTCCTTTCTAAAGAGGAGAAAAAAAATTGAAAGATGAGAAAAAACGAGCAAAAGAAATAATTAAAATTCTGCGGCGGCAATATCCTCACAGCCGCACTGCTCTCAAATTTGAAACTCCTCTCCAGATCTTAGTGGCCACTATATTATCAGCTCAGTGTACAGATGAGAAAGTTAACCAAATTACTCCTTTTCTCTTTCAAAAATATAAAAATGCGGCTGATTTCGCCCGAGCCGATCAAAAAGTTTTAGAGCAAGAAATTAGAGCCACTGGTTTTTTCCGAAATAAGGCCCGAAGTATTATTATGGCCGCCCGCAAAATAGTAAATGATTATGGAGGCCAGGTTCCGGATAAAATGGCCGAGCTTATCACTCTCCCTGGTGTAGCCAGGAAAACAGCCAATATCGTTCTTTCCAGTGCTTTTAAAAAAGCTGAGGGCATTGCTGTTGATACTCATGTGAGACGGCTAGCCCAGAGGTTAGGTTTAAGCCAGGAAAAAGATGCCAATAAAATTGAACAGGATCTGATGAAGATTATTCCTGAAGAGGATTGGCTTGATTTTAATTATATGCTAGTCAACCACGGCCGCCGCGTCTGTCAAGCCCGAAAACCCAATTGTCCGGAGTGCGTTCTCAAGCACCTTTGTCCTTCAGCTTCCAAGTTTTTTCCGGGAGTGTCTTAACTGCTAGAGGAGGTTGCAGATGATTAAAGAGGCAATGCTTTATCGGCAACTGTCTGGAGGGAAAGTTGAATGCTATCTCTGCAGCCATTTTTGCCAAATAGCCGATTCAAAATTTGGCATCTGCGGCGTAAGACAGAATAGAGGGGGTAAACTTTATACTCATGTCTTTGGCGAAGTAATTGCTGCCCATGTTGACCCTATTGAAAAAAAACCCCTTTACCATTTTCTACCCGGTTCTACTTCTTTTTCCATAGCTACTATCGGCTGTAATTTTCGGTGTCCCTTTTGCCAGAACTGGCAGATTTCTCAGGCATCAAAAAGAGATGATGAAAGTCCTGGCGGTTATAAGCTAACCCCTGAAGAAATTGTTAGCCAGGCCCAAGCTCACCATTGTCAAAGTATTTCATATACTTATACTGAGCCTACTATATTTTTTGAGTACGCCTATGAAACTGCCAAATTGGCCAAAGAGGCAGGCTTAGCCAATATTTTTGTAACCAATGGTTATATGAGCCCTGATGCCCTGGAGACTATTAAGCCTTATCTCGATGCCTGTAATGTTGATCTTAAGTCATTTCAAGAAGAATTCTATAAGAAAATCTGTCGAGCTCATCTTAGTCCTGTCCTCGAGTCTATTCGCCTTATGAAGAAGCTGGGTATTTGGGTTGAGGTGACGACTCTGATTGTGCCTGGTCTTAATGACAGCCCCCAGGAATTAAAACAAATCGCTCATTTTCTAAGCAATATAGACCCAGACATCCCCTGGCATATAAGCCGTTTTCATCCTGACTATAAGTACACTGACTCTCAACCTACTCCTCTTGAAACTCTCCGGCAAGCTTATTCGATCGGTAAAAAGGCCGGCCTTCATTATATTTATATCGGTAATGTTTTAAGAGAATCTGAAGATACAATTTGCCCTAACTGTCATAAAATTCTTATTCAGAGGCAGGGCTACTTTATAGGCAAGAATAAGATTAAAGATTCAAAATGTCCGTTTTGTGGAACTCAGATTGCCGGGGTCTTTAAGTGAGATTGTCACTTTCTTGAGGACTTAATCATTTAATTTCAATCCTTATCTCTTATTTGTTATTATAAAAAGTCAGAGATTCAAATTAAAAACCATTTTGCTCAATAGATTATCTGAAGAGAGGAGTTTTAGATTAAATGATAAATAAAATAAAGAATTTAGCCCTTTTGACAGATCTTTATGAGCTAACTATGACTGCCTGTTATTTTGAGCAGGATATGTTTGATAGAGCCACTTTCAGTCTTTTTGTCCGTAATTATCCGCCTCATCGTCGCTTTTTTGTGGCTGCGGGTTTGGAAGAAGTCCTTGATTATTTGAAGAATTTAAACTTTACCCCAGAAGACCTTGATTACTTGGATAAAACCAAATTGTTTAAATCGAGTTTTTTAAGTTATCTTGAGAAATTTAAATTCAGCGGGGATGTTTATGCTCTGCCAGAGGGACGTATTTTTTTTGTCAATGAACCTATCGTGGAAATTACGGCTCCTTTAATCGAAGCTCAGATCATCGAAACATATATAATTAATGCCTTCAATCTTCAGACCATGATTGCTACCAAAGCTGCGCGTTGTCTTCAAGCGGCTTGGCCGTGCCAACTGATTGATTTTGCTTTGCGGCGTACCCAAGGTGTGGACGCTGGCTTGAAAGTAGCCCGAGCTAGCTATATTGGAGGATTTATTGGCACCAGCAATGTGCTAGCTGGCAAAATATATGGTCTTCCTATTTTTGGGACTATGGCTCATTCTTTTATTACCAGCTTTGATAAAGAGATAGAGGCTTTCCAAGCCTTTGCTCAAAGTTTTCCTGAGAATACAGTTCTTTTGGTAGATACTTATGATACAATTGCGGGTGTGAGGAAAGCAGCTATAGTTGGAAAGGAAATGGCTAGAGAAGGGAAAAAATTAAAAGGGATAAGGCTTGATAGCGGAAATATAGTTCGACTTAGCCAGCAGGTGAAGCAAGTTCTTCAGAAAGAAAGACTTGAAGATGTCTCTATTTTTGCCAGTGGGGGTTTTGACGAATTCAAAATCCAAAAGGTCCTAGAAAAAGGAGGAGCGGTTGATTCTTTTGGTGTGGGCACTAAGATGGGAGTTTCAGCTGATGCTCCTTATCTTGATATGGCTTATAAGTTGGTCCAGTATAAAAGCCGTCCTGTACTTAAATTAAGTCCAGGAAAAATGACGCTTCCCGCTGAAAAGCAAGTATTTCGTTTTAAAAATGATAAGGGAAGACTGATTAAAGATGTTATTGGTTTAAGAGACGATAGGCTGGAAGGAGGAGAGCCGTTGCTTCAGAAAGTGATGGCTGGGGGAGAGATCGTTACCTCCTTGCCTTCTCTGCCTCAGATTCAAAAGACATTTTTAGCTGAATTTGCTCTTTTGGAAGATAAATTTAAAGCTATAAAACCAGCTCACGAGTTCTTTCCCGTTCAACTTTCTCCTCGACTCAAGAAACTTAAAGCAGATATTGTTCAGAAACTAAAAAAGGAAGAGCTAGGAGAGAGTTAGATGAGGAGATACCAATTTCTTCGTCATACGGCCGATGCCAAATTCAGAGCCTTTGGCTCAAGTCTTGAAGAAGCTTTCGCCAATGCAGCCCTTGCTACTGCCTCCTTAATGTGGGATTGTCAGAAAATTAAGGAAAGGGTTGAATATAAAGTAACGGTTGAAGGCCGTGATCTCAAACAGATGCTGGTTAATTTTTTAGAAGAAATACTTTACTTATTTGAGTCAAAGAGATTCCTGTTGGCTGTGGTGGATAAGATAAATATTAAAAGAGAAAAAAATAAATTTAAGCTTAAGGCAGTCTTTAAAGGCGATAAATATAAGGACATATATATTATTCACGGCGATGTAAAGGCCATAACCTATAATGAGATGAAAATTTTAAATAATGACCATTTCACCCTTCAGGTTGTGGTCGATATTTGAGGTGTAAAATGGAGATAAGAAAAATAAATGACTATACCTGGGAAATTCCTAAACAGGGAGAGATGAAAGTTTCGACAATCATCTATATCTCTGAAAGCCTTCTAGAAAGTGTAAAGCGCGATCAAACTCTTCGCCAGGCAAGAAATGTAGCCTGTTTAAGGGGTATCCAGAAGAATGCTTATGTTATGCCTGATGCTCATCAGGGATATGGTTTTCCTATTGGTGGCGTGGCTGCATTTGATATGGAAGATGGAATAATATCTCCAGGAGGAGTAGGTTATGACATTAATTGTGGAGTCAGACTGCTTAGAACTGATTATTTTGAAAAGGATATCCATCAGAGGCGCCAGCAACTCCTAGCTGAGATTTTTAAAGAAGTTCCTGCTGGGGTAGGCAAAGGAGGACGAACTCACCTAACTCGGAAGATTCTGGAGGATGTTTGTCTTCGAGGAGCTGAGTGGGCAGTTGCCAATGGCTATGGTCGTCAGGAGGATCTTCTCAGAACAGAAGAAAATGGAAAAATGGAAGGAGCTGATCCTAGCCTCCTTTCCCGTCGAGCAATAGAGAGAGGAATTCCTCAATTGGGAACTCTTGGAGCTGGCAATCACTTTTTAGAGATTCAAAAAGTCTCCGAGATTTTTGATGAAGAAATAGCTGAAGTCTTTGGAATTCATTTTAAGGGCCAGATTTTAGTTATGATTCACTGTGGCAGTAGAGGGCTTGGCCATCAAGTTGCTTCAGATTATATTCGGTTGATGGAAAATAAATTTGGAACCAGAGACCTACCTGATAGAGAATTAATAAATGCGCCTATTCGCTCTGAATTAGGTCAGGAGTATTACAAGTCGATGAGTGCAGCTGTTAACTTTGCCTTTGCTAACAGACAGATGATTGCCCACTGGGTTAGAAATGTTTTTGCCCGGGTCATGGGTAGCTCAGAAGGAATGGATCAGATCTACGATGTTTGTCATAATGTGGCCAAATTCGAAAAACATATTATAGACGGTCAAACGAAGAAAGTTTGTGTTCACCGGAAAGGGGCTACAAGAAGCTTTGGGCCAGGTCGGGAGGAGATTCCTGAAGTTTATCGGGCAGTTGGTCAGCCGGTGCTCATTCCCGGCAGCATGGGCACTGCTTCCTACATTTTGGTGGGCACTTCCGAAGCTGAAAAAATAAGTTTTGGCTCCACTGCCCATGGAGCCGGCCGGGTTATGTCTCGTCATGAAGCTTTGCGCCGCTTTAGAGGCGAGAAAATAAAACAGGAAATGGAAAGCAAGGGTATTGAGCTTAAATCCACCAGCTGGAAAGGAGTAGCTGAGGAAGCCTCTCAAGCTTACAAAGATGTAGATGAAGTAGTCCGTGTCTCACATAAAGTAGGCATTGGCAAGCTTGTGGCTCGGGTTGTCCCTGTTGCAGTTATGAAGGGATAGAAAGTGTACCTTCACCCCTCAAGTCACCTGCGTTCTAATATCCCTTTGTGATATGGGAGAATTTTTTTAATTACCTTAAGGTTCATTCAGGGTATTAGCGGATTAGAATAATTTTTTCGTTGCGGGGATAAAGGGCCTCTATTCCTCTTTCAGTGACCAAGGCGTTGTCTTCAAAATTGATGGCCAATCTTCTTTTCCATTCTGGAACCCAGGTATGGACAATGAATTCAAAGGCAATGAGATTATTAGGATGAACTAGTAGATGAGCTCTATCAGGACGGAAAGGGGCTATGGAAGGGCCAACAGCTACTTCACTGTTTCCCGTGTTGCCCACACAATGGCAGTCTATAGAGAAGCCAGATTGAGGCGACTCCCCTAAGGAATTAATTATTTCTCTATCTTTAGGGCCGATATCAGTAAAAGGAGTGTAAATAAAACCAGCTTTTTCTAAAGCCTTGACAATCATTTTTAAAGTTTCTCCAGCTGTGTGTCCGGATTTATATGTTTTACGAATGATTTCCCTTGCTTTTAAGCCACGATCCCAGGCCTTCTGGAGGCCAAGAGGCAAAGAGGGCTCTCCTTGCTGGAGGATGTAAGCTTTGCGCTTAAAGTCTGTGCCAAAATTTAAGTACCTTATTCCCCAATCCCAAGAGATGAAATCACCGCGCTGGAAAGTATAATCAGGTCTCCGGGTTTCAGAGCGCTGGGAAACTTGAGAATGACTTATCCCTGGGAGTTCGGCTCCGAAAAGTGAGGGCTGGAGGCCATGAGCTAAAAGCTGATCCTGAGCCCACCATCCTATCTCTTCTCTGGTGGTTATACCAGGTTTTATCCTATTTAGCCCTTCTTCTAAAATTTGTCTTTGTATTTCGCAGGCTTTGGCAAAGGCAATAATTTCTGTTTGAACTCTTCTGACTCTGAAATCAGTAATAACATTTTCAGCCGAGACCAACTTTTTTGCATATTTTGGGCCGAGCAACTTGACCAATTTTTTGTGGCCCGTATAAGAAAGGCCGTCAGCTACAGTCAGCCATTCTGACATATTGACAGCTATTCGCTGAGGATCACGTTCAGCCACAAACTTGGGAATATCACTTTCCGGACCAATTATGTCATAAACTGATTCGTCAGCAAGATGGCCGAAGGGTCCGCTGAAATAGGCTCGCTCAATTCGGGGGCCATCCCTATCAGTAAAAATGAAATAACCCATGGTTCCGCCAAGATCAAGATTAAGGGGATCCGGATCACCTCTTTTTATGACATGAATCCACATATCAACTTTATTATCTCTCATTGCCTGGGGAAGTATAAAATCAAATTTTTCCTTTCGAATAAGATTCATTAAGTCAAAGCGGCTGCGGGCTTCTTGAGCCACAGCCTGGAAACAAAGGCCCATAAGAACGATGGCTAGAGCTGAGAGCCAGATTGATTTTTTCTTCATAAAATCACCCCCTAAAAGATTTATTTTGTATTTATTATTGACTTTTAACCATTTCTTTAAAGGCATCTAACACATCCCTAATGGCTTCGATTGAACTCTTATGAATTTTAACCCGTTTGTAGCCTTTTACGCCTTGATACTTTAAGCTTGTCTTTTTTGAGTTTGCAATTTTTTCCATTAACACTAATTCTTCACTATTAATAGAGACATCATATGTTTCACAGATTGTCTCGCCAGAATTTTCTTCCTCAAGATCATCAGTTCCTATAGCCGTACTTCTTATATAATAAGTTTGGATTGTTTTTCTTGGGGTCAGGGTGTATTCATCATCATCAATTTTGAATACATATTCTTTTATAAAAAGGTTAATAGGAGCATAGTAATTTATTCTTAATTTTAAAAAGTATTTATTATCTTTGTTTATTTTCCCTATATAAAGGTAAATTCTGGACCTGGACTGCATATTATTTTTATGGATATACCAGGTAATCCCATGCTTTTCGTCTACTTTTGTTTTTAAATTATATTTTTTAGTAAGGTCAGAAGAAAATAAAGAAATTGAAAGCCAGAGAATAAGAAATAAAATAAATAAATTTTTCACTTTTTCATCCCAAAAAAGCAATGAAATCGATGAAGTTATACCTCTCCTTTTTTTATCTAATTTTGTTGATAATTAAAGCTGGTAGTCTAAACAGATTGGAACTTTTTTGCATTTCCTAAGATAATAATTTAAAAGGCAATTTAAATCAATGTCAATTAATAATCAAATATATTTTAATTTTGAATTTATTATAATTATAATTGTAAACAAAAGATTATTTTTTAGGATGATTAATTAAAAATTAACATCTGGAAAAAAGTCAAGACAAATTTTTATTTTTAGAAAGCGAAGGTAGAGCTTCTACTTTGGGATATGAATATTTTTTGGTTTAAGGCAAAGGCCAAAGGTAAAATAGTATTATTATGTTTTTTTCCAATTAAGTTTTTGGCTAAATAGAGAAGCAAATTTTAGATACTTCCAATAAGGTTCGGGATCGAGCCGAGCCAGGTCTTTTAGGCTCTCCATTCTAAAGCCATAATAATTAACGCCAGCTGCTCCAGCCTCAAATGATTCGCTCATAACTCTAATGACGCCATTTAAACCTAATTGGCCTCGGTCAAAATATTCGTTCCTAATAATAGGCTTCTTGGCTTTTTTATATTTAAGGATGGATTCTTTATCCCAAGCTCTGTGAACAGAAATAATTTGATTAGGACTGTTTATGGGATCAAATTTTTCTGACCATTTTTCTCCTGCTGCTCCAAAAGCCCCTGCTGAGACCAAAAACCCTTTTTTGACTAAGTAGTTGGTAAGTCTTTTAGCCACTTTAACATCTTCATCTGAATATAATTCGTTTACTGGTTCATATATAATGTTACCTAAGTCGCCAGTGGCTTTTATAACTTGGTCTATGTTTGCCAGAAAACCGCCTTGCCCACTGTCATAAAGAGTGAGCTCAACAATAATGCCGTGTTTTTTCATCTTCTGACAATGTCTCCGCAATTTTTTATAGTCTCTGACGGCATCGATTCTTTCATAGTTTAATTTATACTTTATAATTTCATCCTCGTATTTTTTCAGGCTAAAGTTGTACCAGTTTCGATGGAGGGCTTCTCTTCTAGAGACCCCGACCAAAAAAATTTTTCGTCCGCGGTAGTACAAATTTCTTCCTTGAACTTTAAGGACTCCAGAATTTGGCAAGCTGGCTTGAAAAAAAGAGGTAGTGGTAGTTTTAAAATTAGAATCTTGTTGGAGAAATCTCCAGCCTTTTGAATCTACATTTAGATGGTTAAAGAATTGTTCTTTAATTATTAATTCAGGGTTGAATTCGATAACAAGGGAAAGGAGGAGAATTAGAAATAAAAAAAGATG
>Ga0190349_1000310_pt1 | contig 15718 bp, 15 predicted proteins | sample 48721378_MG_FD_179798 | JGI IMG/M metagenome (GOLD analysis project Ga0190349, IMG submission 179798) | Hydrothermal vent microbial mat bacterial communities from Southern Trench, Guaymas Basin, Mexico - 4872-13-7-8_MG | ecosystem: Environmental > Aquatic > Marine > Hydrothermal vents >...
TCGTCATACATAATTCCTTTATATCATTCAAGAAGCCCAGAAAATGTATCGTGATAATCTTTCTCTTCCATTAATATTTTCCTGAATAGTCTTGCAGTAGTTGTATCCCCTTCCTCATTTGCCAATTTTATTATTTTTTTATAAAGTTCTATAGCTGTTTCCTCATCTTTATTATCCTGCTTAATCATCTCTTTAAGATTCTTGCCAACAAATATCGGATCTGGCTTTGTTGTGGGTTTTCCACCAAGATATACAAGCCTCTCCGCAATCTCTTCTGCATGTTTCTCCTCTTCGCTGGAAAGAAATTTGAACCGATTCTTTAACATTGCATTACTGACTTGATCTGCAATTTGACTGTAGATATCTCGACTATTAACCTCACTTTTAAAGCCTGAAAGAATAATTTCCTTCAGTGAGTAATTACTCAAATCCATCAAATCCTCCTATCGTAGGGCCTTTTTCCAGAGGCCATGGATGCTGCAATGTTCTCTCACAAATGTAGTATCATTATAATCCACGTTAAATGTGGCCTCAGGCACATCTCCAGGATTTAAAAATTTCTTAAATGATCCATCGTTAGTAATAACCTCTATCCATTCAATATAATGTTTTTCCTCCATAGGATGCTGAACAGAACCTATCTTTACTTTAATTCCATCATTGGTTTTTTCTACTAAGGGAAGATGCTTTTCATTTCCTTCTTCCTCAGATTTTTCTTCAAGTAATTTCATAGGCTGACCACAACACACAAGTGCCTCGGCACCCTCATGAACAACTTCTACAATATTTCCACAGATAGTACATTTGTAAGCTTGAAATTTCTTTGTCATTTTCAGACTCCTTATTTAATAATATTTATTCCTCTATGTTTAGCGAGAATTTCATCTGCCAGTTTATCAAGTGCCTTTAAATCTTCGTTTTTTGGATATCCCTTAATCAACACAGGTTCAATCAATTCAACTTTAAGATTTCCTATCATCCCTTTTATAATATCAACCATCCTGCTGCCCCATCCATAAGAACCTATTAAGCTAGCAAATTTTAATTTTGGCCTCAACGCATTTGCAAGATAAGCAGCATATACAGCGGATGGATGAGGGCCAACAAGCACAGTTGGTGATGCAATTACAATTGTTGCAGCATCCACAAATGCCATTGCAAGTTCACCAATATCTGTTTTATGCAGGTTAAAGGGTTTAACAACTATATTCCTCTCCATTAGTACATCTACAAAATAATGAACCATTCTTTCTGTGCTTCCATGCATAGAAACATAGGGAATAACAACCTCATTCTTCACATTATCCGAAATCCAATCTTTGTAGGCATCTATGATAACCGTTGGTTCTTTATAGATAGGACCATGACTTGGGGCAATCATATTGATATTCAATTTTTCAAGCTTTTCTATGTTTTTCTTTATGCTCGGTCTAAACGGCATCATTATCTCTGCATAGTACCTCTTGGCATCTTCAATAACCCTGGGATTATTCTCTACAAATATCTTGGAAGATGCATTATGAGAACCAAAGAAATCACAGCTAAATAGAATTTTATCTTCTTTGAGATATGTAACCATCGTTTCAGGCCAATGGACCCAGGGTGTCAGGAAAAACTGTAGGGTTTTATTTCCAAGAGCAAGTTCATCTCCTTCATTTACCAAAATGAATCTATCTTCAGGAATATGCAGAAGATCCATCTCAAATCCCTTACATTTAGCATTGGTAACAACCATAGCCTCAGGGAATTTCTTCAGAACCATTGGAATCGAACCAGAGTGGTCTTGCTCTGCATGGTTAGAGATAACATAGTCAATTTTTTTAACTCCAAGACGATCGAGGTTCTCAAATAAATCCTCTTTTTTTTCTGGGTCAACGGTATCTATAAGTGCAGTCTTTTCGCTTCCTTTTATAAGATAAGCATTATATGTCGTTCCATCAGGAAGAGGTATCAGTTCATCAAAGATTCTTCTATCCCAATGCAATGCGCCAACTGAGTAGACATTCCTGGTAATTTTATGAGTAGCCATTATTCCACCTTTTCAAAATCTGATTTTGCTGCACCACAGACAGGACAAACCCAATCATCAGGGATTTTTTCGAATGGTGTCCCTGGAGTTATACCTCCGTCAGGATCACCCTTCTCAGGTTCATAAATATACCCACATACAGTGCATCTATACTTCTCCATACTTGATACCTCCTTTTTTGTACTTTGTTTTTTTTCTTCTATATAATGAGGCGCATTCTTTGATATAAGCCCCTTTTTCACTTCATGATAATACTCATAGGTCATAACCTTGCCATTACTCAAGATGTCTCCATCAACAATATCACCCATAAAGAGTGTATGCGTACCTGCATCAATTGTATTCTTTACCCGTGCTTCAAGGTATGCCACTGCATTATCAAGCACAACTGGAGCACCCGTTATACCAATCTTGTAATTTATTCCCTTGAATTTGTCGATGTCTCGACCAGACTTAAATCCAAATGTACCGATAAATTTCATTGGTGCCTCTGTTGAGAGCACAGAGACAGAAAAAACCATACTATTTTCTATATACCTATGGGTAAGATTATCCTTGTTTATACAGACGATTATAGCGGGCGGTTCCGAAGTAACCTGCATTACTGTATTTGCAATCTGCCCATTGAATTTCCTATCCATTTTTGAGCTCACAACGAACATTCCATAACTCAATTTATACAAGGCTTTTTTATTCACTTCTCCCCCTTGTTAAAATTCCTTTCTTTTTCTAAACAATCCTTACAAATTCCAATTAAATAAACCTGTTGCCTCAGTACTTTGTGGCCCTCAATTTCTTTCATATCCCAACAGTGCCTTTCAAGGTCTACATCAAATATTTTTCCACATCTAGCACACCGGAAATGAGCATGGGGAGCCGTATTAACATCATACCTAACCTCGTTTTCACTAATTGTTAGGTCAGAAACAATTCCTTTCTCAAGAAAGTATCTCATTGTATTATAAACTGTCGTCTTTGATAATGTGGGAACTTCCTTAATGAGAGCATTGAATATCTCTTCTGCAGTAGGGTGGCTTAGAGTTGAAATGAGATACTGATAAATTTTTAATCTGTGTATAGATGGCTGTATGTTTTTTTCTTTAAAATAATTTCTTATACTTTCAAGATCTTTTTCCAATATACGCTCCCTTTGTTTAATATAATATAACAAGAATTTTAAATTTGTAAAGGCTACAACTTTGTTTTTATTTAAATTTTATATAATAAATTTTTGCCCAACATTCACCCTTACTTCACAAATGATTTAAGAACCTGATAAAGTATAATCCTATTGTCCTCTTAATGCCTCCTTGAATTTCTTGATTTGTTTTTGGAAGAATTTATTATCTGGTTCATTTTTTAGTGCCTGACTTTCCCAGTATACTGCCATTTTGTAATTCCCGGCAGCGAAGAAGGATTCTGCATATGTATCCATAATATTTGCGTCGTCAGGGGCAAGTTCATGTGCCCTTCTTGCAGCCTCAAGGGTCTCCTTTGTATATTTTTTCATCAATGCAAACTCCCAGGCAAGAGAATTGTAAACGTCTGCATTTTTTATATTACTCCCAAGCGCCTTTTGCAACAAGGAATGAGCCCTCTCAACAAACACATTCTCCCTCCCCTTTTCCTCTTTTGAGAGCCTCAGGTATGCAGGTGCAAGAAAGGCATACTGCCAGAGTTCATACTCACGCCTCAATTCCTTTACAGGTTCTTTGTTATCAACTACCTTTAACTCTACAAGCCTCTCATCAACCCCTTGATAGCCTCCTCTCTTCCTTACAACATAGAGGGCTGCAGACTGTTTACCTCTTCTATCACCACCTTCTTTTTCCCCAGCCTCAAGTGCAGAAAGAAGTCTTTCTGCAAGAGATCCTTTTGTCCTCTGGAATACTGCCATCATACTGTCCACAACACTGGCTCCTGCAAGGATATTTCCCTGGACAGATACATATAGAGCAGTCCTGTGACCTGCCCATTTCATTGTGGATTCTCCTGTAAATGCAGCAGATCTACCTTTTGTATCAACTATACCCACCTGCCTGTCCTCTGGGGTACTATCCCTTGCAAGGACAGCCTTCAATGCTTCCTCTGCGGATTTCCCCTTAGAGAGTTCGTCCAGGGCCCATGGACCATAGTAAGGGTTAGTAAGTGCCTGGGTTGCAACACCACCCACTCCTGCCCTGAGCCAGGGTACAACATACCCCACATCCAGCACCTTTGAGGAAACAGCAACGCCCCACTCCTCGGTCTCTGGATCCATTGCAACGATAGAGAATGTACCTCCTGGAAGATTACTTATAACAAGAATCATCAAAAGATTTACCATAAACACCTCCTTTAAGATATTTTATTTTCACAAAAAATGATTTTCAAGCAATAGATTGCATCAATAATTTAATAGAACCTATAAAAAGGTTACAATAATCATAATAAATGTCAAGAAAGAAAGGCTATGGTATTGGAAAAGAATCATATAGTTACCACTTAGGAGACATATAGGACATATAGGGAGACATATAGGGACGTCCCTCTGTTGCTCAAATTGCAAAAACTGTTTGACGTTTCAATCGTTAGTTATTATAATCTTACGTTAATCGTTGAAACAATGGAAAAAGGAGATGTTAAAATATCTGATAAAATAAAAATATTTATTCGTTATAATACCTGGAAGAAATTATATAATCTTATCGTTACAGGGATTATGATTTTCTTTAGGAAAACATATAGCTATAATTATCCAATAGTAGTTTACATTGAGCCTACAAATATTTGTAACCTGCATTGCCCGGGATGTCCCACCGGTGTAGGCATTCCTTCCAATAGAGAAAAAAACACCCTTAAATTAAAACAATTTAAATTCTTTCTTGATCAGATAAAAGATTTTGTTTACTCTATAAATTTCTCCAATTGGGGTGAGCCACTCTTGCATCCTGATATACTCAGTATGATCGAATATGCCCACAGAAATCATATTAGGACTTGTATGGATACTAATTTTAATATAAATATAAGTGAAAAAAAAGCAGAATCAATGATAAAATCGGGCCTGGATTTAGTTACAGTTAGTCTAGATGGATTTTTACAAAAGACTTACGGAAAATACAGAAGAGGAGGAAAAGTAGAGCTTGTCAAAAGAAATATTAAAACATTGGCAAGAATGAAGGAAAGACTAAATAGCGATACACCAGAAATAGAAATTCAATTTCTTATATTTTCTCATAATATAAACGAAGTTGATGCAGTAAAAAATTTTGCAAAACAGGCTGGAGCTAAATTCACCAGCAAATATGGAAGAAGGCCAGGCATAGAGTTTGATCCTCACCCTGATGAGCCTTATGCTCCAGAATACGGAGATTGCATATTTTTATTGACAATAACCACATTAAATTCTGATAACGGACTTGCGCCTTGTTGCCTTTCATATTATAAAAAGGATGATTTCGGTGAATTAACCTCTGATTTCAATTTTAAAAGATTCTGGAATTGCGAAAATTATATCTATTCACGGGCTCTTTTCTCACGAATGAAAAAGGTAAGAAGGAGTGCTTCTAATGTATTGAAAGAGAAGAAGCTCGAATCTCCCTGTCTTCGATGCCCATATTACACAAAAAAAGATAAGAGATATGGGCAAATGGGGATTCTCTAATTAGAAGATTTGAGCATGTGATGTCTTTATAATAATCACACACTCAGGCATGTAGTATTGACAATTTGGCATTTTTATATTAAAATAATTTATATCGGAGGTAAGGTATACAAAATGAAAAAATGCCTAAGAATAGTTTTATCTCTATTTCTGATTTACCTATTACTAATCACTGTTTCTTTGAGGGGAAACGGGTTCAGATATCCAGAGGATAGGAATGAAGCAAATATAACGGAATATTTGATAGAAGAACCGAAGGGGGATTCATTAAAGTGCAAGCTTTTAGGTGGGTGGTTCAATGGTCCTGATTATGCAGTATTTTTAAAGGATAGCCTTGTCTTCATTGGTGATGGGGGTTATGTAAAAATACTAAATATAAGAGATCCATCAAACCCTGTTCTACTCGGTAAAATCAGAGTCCCGAGTATCTTTACGGGCATTTATGTCGTTGATACACTTGCGTATGTTGCAGATTATCTTGATGGACTGCGCATTATAAATGTAAGTAATCCAACATCTCCAGTAGAGATGGGATACTATGATACAGGAGACTTGGCAGCTTGGGTCTATGTAAAGGACAGCCTCGCTTATGTTGCAGATTATTATGATGGTCTGCGCATCATCAATGTAAATAATCCAACATCTCCAGTAGAGATTGGTTACTATGATACAGAGGACAGAGCAGTTTGCGTCTATATAAAAGATACCCTTGCGTATGTAGCAGATGAGGGAGATGGTCTGCGCATTATCAATGTAAGCAATCCAACATCTCCAGTAGAGATTGGATACTACTATACAGGTGGTTGGGCTCAAGGTGTCTATATAAAGGATACCCTTGCATACGTTGCAGCCTTTGGTTATGGTCTTCGCATCATCAATGTTTCTGATCCCACCTCACCTACAGAAATAGGATACTATGACACAGGTGGCATTGCATGGGGTGTTTTTGTAAAGGATACCCTCGTATATATTGCAGATTACGATGGTGGACTCCGTATCATAGATACTTCTGACCCCACTGCACCTGCAGAAATAGGATACTATGTCACAGGTGACTATGCATACGGTGTCTATGTAAAAGATACCCTCGCATATGTTGCAGATTACCAGGATGGACTCCGTATCATTAATGTATCCGACCCAACTTCCACATTGGAGATAGGATACTATGATACAGGTGGCAATGCATTGGGTGTTTTTGTAAAAGATACCCTCGCATACGTTGCAGATCACAGGGATGGACTGCGTATCATAGATGCTTCTGACCCTACTTCCCCATCGGAGATAGGATACTATGACACAGGTAGCCTTGCATACGGTATCTATATAAAAGATACCCTTGCGTATGTAGCAGATGTGGGAGATGGACTGCGCATTATCAATGTAAGTAATCCAACATCTCCAGTAGAGATTGGATACTATGATACAGGAGGCCGTGCATACGGTGTCTATGTAAAGGATACCCTCGTATATATTGCAGATTACGATGGTGGACTGCGTATCATAGATGCTTCTGACCCTACTGCACCTGCAGAAATAGGATACTATGTCACAGGTAGCTATGCATATGGTGTTTTTGTAAATGATACCCTTGCCTATGTTGCCGATAAGGGAGATGGACTGCGCATTATCAATGTAAGTAATCCAACATCTCCAGTAGAGATTGGATACTATGATACAGGAGGCCGTGCATACGGTGTTTATATAAAAGATACCCTTGCTTATGTAGCAGATGAGGCAGATGGTCTGCGCATCATAGATATTTCAGACCCTACTTCCCCAACGGAGATAGGATATTATGTCACAGAAGACCTGGCATACGGTGTCTATGTAAAGGACAGCCTCGCTTATGTTGCAGATTATTATGATGGTCTGCGCATCATCAATGTAAATAATCCAACATCTCCAGTAGAGATGGGATACTATGATACAGGAGGCTTAGCAACTTGCGTCTATGTAAAGGACAGCCTCGCTTATGTTGCAGATTATTTTGATGGACTTTACATTATCCATTATACAGGTAACAGTGGTATAGATAACCAACCAGGGGACGTGAATATTACTATAATGAATATTAGCAATGAATTAATTGTAGAGTATAGTCTGAAACAGATATCTAATGTGAAGATAGATATATACAATATACTTGGTCAGAAGTTATCAAGCCCGGTTAACAAAATACAGGCTCCAGGTAGATATAGAGTAAGATGGGATGGCAAAACTGGTATATACTTTATAAGCTATTCTATTGGTACACATAATCAGGTTAAAAAGGTCACCATTCTGAAATAATTCCCGGGTGTCAGTCTTTAAATATTAAATTTTTTAGGTTTGTTGAAAAAGTGTTTTATTTAATTTTTGTATAACTTCATTAACAGTTTATTGTGCATTTGTTATATTATAAATGAAGTATGCTATTTGACAAATGAAAAAACTTATTTAACTTGTAGTAGTAAATGAGAAGTGCCGTAAAGAGGAAGTATAATAAAGAAAAATTGGAGGGAAAATGAGTAAATCTACAAAAATTATTGTTGCTGGTTTAGCTGGTCTTATAGTACTTATCATTGTACTTTCGTTTATATTCCCGGTGGAAAACAACGTATCAAATAATAGTAATAAATCAAAAGTATCAAAAAGTGTAGATACATCTAAAGTACTATCAGGAAGTGAAAAGTCCCAGAGAAGTCACGAAGCAAGTAAGTATGAATCAAGTAAAATAGAATTAAAACAGGGACAACTCAATGTTATTTCAGCATTGCAAGATTCAGGTTGGCTTTCTATTGAGCCTAAACTTAATCGAGCATATATTAATCCAGATTTATGGCGTAATATGAAGTATAGATTGAAAGAGGATTTTGCAGCTGGCCTCGCAATTTATTGTGCTGACAAGAAAGGAACTCATATTTATTGGGTAGAGATATATGATTTGTATTCGGGAAAAAAATTGGCAAAATATAGTCGTACTTGGGGCTTTAAAGTTTATTGATAAATCTAAAAAGTCTTATTGAATGTAAGTTAATGTATGAAAAAAGAGTAAAAAGAGTAAAAAAAAACACGTATATATAACTTTTGAGATGTGTTTTTATCATTTTTTTATCACGATTCACGAAGTACGATTTCACGGTTGTATTTACTGAGAATAATGCCAAAATGTCAACCCTCATCCCTATAGACACTAAATAATAATCACAACCCTGAATTTCTAATTGACAAGATAACTTTTTCAATTAGAATGATACAGAAACACTAAAAGGAGGAGGAATGAGAAAATTCCTTTTAATATTGGGCTTTTTATCTTTGTTTTATACTGGATGTTCAAAGGCAAAATCATCTGGTGCATTGACAATATGGGAGTCCTATAATGATGAAGAACATACATTATTTCTGAAGATTGTTCAAAATTTTGAAAAGGACACAGGGATAAAGGTTGAGGTTCAAAGAATCCCATTTTTTGGGATGGAAAGTAAGATTTTGACCGCCCTTGCCACAAGGTCTACTCCCGATATTGCAAGGATTGATCTTGGAATGGTGGCAAAACTTGCCACAAGGGACGGGGTAATGGAGATTAAAAATTTTGACACATCACACATCCTGCCTCAGGCATTGAAATCTGTGGAGGTGAATGGAAAATTATATGGTATACCTGATCAGGTAAACTGCCTTGCTTTATTCTATAATAAAAAAATCTTCAGGGAAAAAGAAGTGGAAAAACCACCTGACGATTGGAAAGAATTTCTTTCTACAGCTCAAAAACTTACTGATACAAAAGAAAAGATATATGGATTCGGTATGAGAAGTTCTCTATGGTGGTCATTGCCATTCTTCTATGGTTTTGGTGCGAAACTTATGTCAAGTGGTAGATTCTCACTCGATTCCCCTGAGGCGATAAGGGCATTAACATTTGAGAGAGATCTACATCTCAGATATAAAGTCGAAGCTGGGGCATGGAAACCAGGGGCAGTCGATCCAGATGTAGGCTTCCAAAATGGAAAATATGCTATGATTTTTAACGGGCCCTGGAAAATTAAATCACTCCTTGAAACAAATATACCTTTTGGCGTGGCACTTCTCCCAAAGGGTAAATACGGAAGACCTTCACCTATAGGTGGAACAGATATGGTCATATTTAAGAATACAAAAATGTACGACAAAGCGATGAAGTTCCTGGAATATTTAACATCTGAGAATACTCAAACCCTATGGGCAAATGAGTTGGGTGAAATCCCAGTTAATGTGAAGAGTATGAATAAAATGGATTTAAATAAACATCCCTACCTTCGGATATTTAAAGAAGCCATTAAAGAAGTGGTATCGAGGCCTATAATACCTGATTATCAAGGGGTAGAAAATATAGTAAATCCAGAAATAGAAACTGCTCTTTCAGGCAAAAAAACACCGGAGGAGGCCTTAAAAGATGCTACAAGGAGAGTAAATGAGGAAATATTCAATACTCATTAGTTTACTGTTTATTGCCTCTACATATCATTCAATTGATGTAGATGGCGTAAATGATTTTTCAGCGGATGAAAGAATCATAAATGATAGCTATCATGACTCCTACTGGGGTTCGCAGAATGAATTAAAAAATCTTTTTCTTACCTGGACAGCTGAAACATTGTTCATTGGTTGTGAATATACCCTTAACAACAATGCCCTCCTCATCTTTCTTGATACAGAGGATGGCGGAATCAGCAATGCCAATGGTCTTAATTGGTATCCAAGGGATGTACAATTTTCTGGTGCGTTGCCAGATTATCTAATTGCATTGTGGAATTGCGACCTCAGTCTTGGGGGGGTAAGAAAACTGAATTCCGATGGCATCACAACCACACCTGTTTCATTTCTGGGTTATAATAGCGGTGTGCCTGGCAATGAGAATTTTCTTGAAATAGGTATCCCCTTCTCCAGTATAGGCAACCCTGAAAAATTAATGATCACTGCTTTAATATGTGATGGGGATCACTCCCCTGCTGCTGATGGAATGCCAGATGACAACTCCATAAGGGGAACGGGTAGCGCAATAATAAATATATTTAGAGAAATAACTATTGATAGTAATGGCGATGGGTTACCCGATGATTCTGTAAAACCGGCAGATATTGCTAAAAATGTTGAATTCTCTGTAAGTTTCCCTTCATTTATTAAAACGGAACTTTCACCAGATATAGCGAAGGAGGGACCGGTGCATATCTCGGTAGAAATCTCTGATTCTACCTCATTAAGTATTCTTCTCTTTGATAAACAGGGTAAATTTATAAAAACAATAGCTGAGGTTGAAAAAACGAAAAGATTTGAGTATAATTGGAATATTTCAGACCTATCCGAAGGAATATATATTTTAAAATTTATTGCAGGAACCAAGAAAGATATAAGAAAAATGGCATTTGTGAGGTCAAAATGATATTGTTCTTTCTATCGGAAACTGCATATCTATTATCGATGGGTACCGCAATAAGTTCCTTACCTGATATACCAGAAAATATATTTATGAATCCCGCTGGTATTGGGGGAAAAGGAATTACAATAACATACTATAATCCATTTGGAGTACCTGAATACTTCAGTGGAGAGGCGAATTTCCAAGCCTTTATAAAATCTCTTCCTATTGGGATGGGAATAAGAATTGAAAATGTAAATAGGAATTATACAGAAGCAAATGTTCTTCTCGGTTCAAAATTTCATTTTATTGGTTTTTCAGCTGGTTTTCAATATAAGAAGAGCCCATTTTCGACAAGAATTCAACCCATCTATTTATATGGATTCCAGATAAGGATATCTCACATTTCGTTGGGGTACTCATCAGAAAGAAAAGGAATAGGCTTTCTATTTGACTGGGGAAAGATATCAATAGAGACGGATGATTTTCATCAGTTGTACACCGGTGTTGAATATTCAGTAAATAAAGATATATCTGGTATGATGGGATTGAATGAAGGGAAGCCTTCTTTTGGCATTGCCCTGAACACAAAATGGTATAGCGTTCTGATTGGATTTACTTTCAATACCGATCTTGGAACTACAAACATTTATTCAGTCAGGTGGAAAATATGATAATTCTCATTTTTGCAACATTTAACGGATGGTATGAGGGATGGCTGACCTGGGATAAATATTCTAACTATAATATGTACCCAGAAAAAAACTACGGAGAAATAGGACTAATCGAAAAATTGCCAGGCGGAATAGAATCTTATATTTCTATCCACAGTGATCCCTATATTAATTTTAAAAGGGCACATCTCTCTTTTATTGGAAAGCATTATAATGTATCCTTCTTCCAATCAGAAGATAGGCACTGGTTCGAATCTCCGCTTCTTCACCTTATTTCTCCAGAAAAAGTAAGGGACGAATCCTGGGGACCAAATGCTTATGGAATGCGGACAGATTTCTGGTCCAAAAATATAGCCTCCGGTTTCCTGATTTCAAGATATAGGGTAACAGAAACAGGGCAGGCAACGATATGGGATTTCAGGCGGTTTTACTCCTCTTTGAATTTTGGTCTCTTATATCTCAAAAAAGATTGGATCTCTGGTTTTAATGAGGTTGCATCAGGGAGGGTTGGGTTGTCAAAAAGACCTCTTAATCTGTTGATAGAATATGCAAAAACACTTGTCCATCCAGACACACCAGATTCTAACAGGGTATCCTATGCCATTGAAGCAAGAATATATCCACTTGGTCCATTTATAATTACTGCAAGGTATTACGATTATGGCGAAAATTTCAGAGATGAACTGTCCAATGATTTTAATTCCTTCAATATCAACAATTTTGGGAAAAGAGGCATATATGGAGATGTCTCCTACCTCCTTCCAAAAAAGGCAATAACTCTTACAAGTAAATTCTATAGAGAAAACATTGGCAGATACTGGCTATACGAAGAAATCTATGTAGAATTCATTAACAACATATTTGCAAAAACCTATCTTGATATAACAAGGGATAGATTTGGTGATGTCTGGAAACATTTGTTTTTTGAAGTAACTGCTGAAGGAAAACCGGGCAGAGTAAGACTCCAGTATAAAATAAAGGATATAGGAGTAAAGAATAAAGAATATTCCATCGGGCAAAGAAATCTGATTGGGTTTGAGGGAAGGCTTAACCTGACCGATGAAATCTCTATCTATTCAAGGGGTGTACTCGGTCAAGATGCAAGGGCGTCCTGGGAAAGTACATTCTGGCAGGTATCGATAAGACCCGTTGCCAATTCCGAAATCTATCTTGAACATGGAGAAGCCTCCAATACAGATGCAGATATAGTGAATGATTCGGATGTAGCTGATAGAGAAGACATAACCACCTTTCCAAGGTGGAGATTAATACTTAAATACTACTTTTAGGGAGGGAAAATGGTTTTTATCTTTTTATCACTTTTTCCACAAATGACAAACAATGGCGTTAAATTTTCCTATTTTGCACCAGAGGCGAAGATCGTATTCATTGCAGGTGATTTTAATGGATGGGGAAGAACCCCTATGAATAAAGACAAAGAAGGATTTTGGTCTATAGAATTCGCTTTGAAACCAGGACGTTATGAGTACAAATACATTGTGGATGGCGAATGGGTTAGTGACCCCGATAATCCCATTACTGCAGGTCCTTATGGCAACTCTGTCCTCATTATAGACGAAACAGGTAACATTGTCCTTCCATATTCGTCAAACATTTCCTTTAAAGGTATCAATAGATTTATGATGTATTACTCTTATGATTCCCTCTCGTCAATGAATATGGATATTAAATTTGATATAAATCTAATGCTTTCCTCGGTAAATGCGTGGTCAAGGCTTCACTACACGGGAAACTCTATTGAGATTCAAAGGGCAAAGGCTAAGTATAGCACAAAACCTTTAATAATAACAGGATTTTATAATACCTATCTTTTAAGAAGTAGTGATCCGCTGAGACTTATTGGTAACGAAGGTGTGTATAGAGATCCCTTTGGTAGAAACTATACGGGTGCTGCAATCAGCGATAGAGACAATTTTATATTTTTTTCAAACAACTTAAATGACGGAAGTGATATCGCTGGTGTAAGGGCAAAAGCAGGATACAAAGATTACCATTTTGGAATTACTGGGAGGTTCCAGGACTGGGCAAATAAGGTTCAGGATACTTTATTTCAGTCCAGGGAAAAATACGAGATGTTCGGATTCGATTTTAATATCAAGGGAATTGTATTTGAATATGCAAAAATTTTCGATTATAACCTTTCCTATAAATACAATAATAGCGGTGAATGGAGAGATACAACAGTTCTTTCACCCATTGTTAAAGGAATAAGACTATTTGCTGGATATTCAAGAAAACTATACAATTTTGGTATTGAATACGAGTATAACAAAACTGATTATTCTCTCGCTTCATTAAGACCTCTGTTCAAAATTAAAAGAAAAGACTTTGAGATCAGTCTATCAGAAGTCCACTTTCTCTATGGTAGGGATGCACCCTGGGAGAATCTTTTCAATCACTCCTATATTTCGAGATTAAGGCTCTTTGAATACCCCACATTGGGATACAGGGTAATGAGTTTAATGCAGATAAAAGGAGAGAAAAAATTTGGTTTTATCTCTCTGAATGGGATTTTGAACATAAGTAAGCCTGGTTTTTTTGCAACATACTATACAAGCGAATTCACACCAGGTATCAAAATAGGTAATAAATTTTCAATAGGAGCAGATACAAGAATCATCAGATATAAATGGAAGGACTTTAACAGAACTTACAATGATCCATTCGTATATCTACAATTTTCTCCAAGGAGAGGTTCTTTTCTCAGAATTTCTTACGGACTACCTCCTTTTGATAATGAAGACCAATATAGAAACAGGAATAGTTATCTTGAATCGAGAGGTTTCAACCTGAGTTCACTGAAGAGGTATTCAGGTGTTTATTCTATTATTATGAATAGCGAAGAAAAACTTGCAAAATATAACAAAATAGAAATAAGAGCAGAGGTGAGGTTTCCGTGAAAAGATTTATTTTCCTTTTCTTAATCCTTACTAACTGTTCTATGATCAATCTTATTAAGCCACGATTACCTGCACCCCACAAGGTAAGGGGGGGTGTAAAATTCCAGTTTTATGCTCCATATGCAAAGTTTGTGACCCTTGCAGGTGATTTCAACGGCTGGGGTGGGACAGCACAGGGTAGATACAACCCAAAGATTGACAGGATGCATGATGATGGGAAAAATGGAGACGAAACAGCAAACGATGGTGTCTGGACAATTGTAATATCCTTATCTCCAGGTATCTATCAATACAAGTTTGTAGTTGACGGAATAAACTGGTATACTGACCCAAATAACCCTGAAACCATCCAGAGCGGTGGTTTCACTAATTCTGTTGTGAGGGTAAAATGATTATATTATTAATATTATCTTTTTTACCAAAGGCAGCAGAGGATCACATTCTTGTGAAATTTATGGATGCAAAGGCAGAATCATCAATCGTTAATGCAGTAAATACAAAAATCTTAAAGAGACACTCTTTCGGGTATATACGACTCTCGTTGCCGAAGGGTATGAAGGTGAAAAAATTTCTAAAAGTAATTAAGAAAAGAAGTAATGTAGTGGATGCCATCCCAGATTACATTTATCATGCAACATGGGTACCCAGCGATTCTTTTTACGTTTACCAATGGAATTTTAGAAAATTTATTCATCTCGAAGATGCCTGGGAAATTTCACGTGGCGGGGAGAAATCAATAATCGTTGCGATAATTGATACAGGTTGTTCCTATGAAGAGTATGATATTCCATATTACGAAAGAGGAAAGGTTTCTGGAAGCAAATACCACATATACTCTGATTATAATCCCACTTCATTTGTTCAGGGTTATGATTTTGTAAATGATGATTCTCATCCCAATGACAATATGGGCCACGGTACTCATATTTCTGGAACAATAGCTGAGGCTACGGATAATCTTATAGGTCTCGCCGGTATAGCTTTCAATGTAAAAATTATGCCAGTAAAGGTCCTCGACAATACAGGTTCGGGATATCTTTCTGATATTGTTGATGGCATAAAATATGCCAC
>Ga0190349_1000311_pt1 | contig 15718 bp, 13 predicted proteins | sample 48721378_MG_FD_179798 | JGI IMG/M metagenome (GOLD analysis project Ga0190349, IMG submission 179798) | Hydrothermal vent microbial mat bacterial communities from Southern Trench, Guaymas Basin, Mexico - 4872-13-7-8_MG | ecosystem: Environmental > Aquatic > Marine > Hydrothermal vents >...
AGCTATATCCATGAAGCAATCAAAACATTTCGTATTAATTTTCCTCGTTTTGGCTCTTTTAGTTCCGGTTGTTCCAGCATCTACAAAAGAGCAAATTACAAGAACAATTAATAGTAATTCTTGGGTAAATTTTGAGCAGGCGAATTTTGATCCCGCGGCAATCACAACAACGACGTTTAAAGGGGTAAGTAACGTCACTTGTTTTGTCGGTCCTGATTCCGCCTATGACTTAATAACGCATTATCTTGATAAGGCGACCACTAGCATTTATTTGGAAGTATACACACTCTCAAGTGAACCCCTTGTGAACAAACTCATAGCAGCAAAAGGTCGGGGTGTGAGTATCATTGTGGCAGTTTCACATGACCGGGTAAGTGGCTATGAGGATAATTATACAGAAGAAGCGGCCTACCGCTTGGATCAAGCAGGAATCGATGTCTATACAACTAGTCCCACTTTTACTTACACTCATGCCAAATTCTGGGTTATCGATTCAAAATGGACTTTTGTTTATTCTGGGAATTGGGCGCCCTCGAGTATTCCACAATATAATGGCGCAAGAACCAATCGAGAGATGGGGTTCTTCTTTGACGATACTAATGTTGCAGCTTATTACGAGGGCGTATTCTTGGATGATGTATCAATTGCCTTGGTGACAACGGGGGTAAATCATGGCCCTCTCCAAGCAAATGAGACAAGTGGAACTTACACTCATCCTTTTGATACACCGGAAACAATAGTAGAATATATGGAAATAACGCCGGTCTTTTCACCGGATAATAGCTATACTCTCTTGAAAGCGTTACTCGACTCAGCAAATAGCACAATTGATGTTGAATTACAATACATTAAATTCGATTGTTATCTTCTTAACGACTTAATTAATGCTGCTAAAAGGAGTGTAGCCATTCGCGTTCTAATCCCCGAACCCGGTTCCGCAACTGAGAATGTCACTCAGCTACTTTTTGATAACGGTATTAGTGTAAAATTTTTCAAAGGGTTGGGTCACAACCACAACAAATTCATTAATGTCGACAATAAAATTGTCTCTGTTTCGAGCATAAATTGGTCCAACAATTCTGTTGTAAACAATCGTGAAGCAGGTGCAATTGTTCGCAATACTAATGTAGCAACCTATTTTAAGAGCGTTTTTGATTATGACTGGGCAAATAGCGAAGTGCCAACTGGCTTTAGCAAGCCTTTATCCATCGTTTCTCCTTCAGTGGGAGAAATCGCTGCAGGGAACTATAATTTCCAAGTGAACTTTGCAGCGAATACCTTCACTTCAGCTCAATTCTTAATTGACAATGTTGCCGTACATACATTTACAAATCCTGCGGGTTTAATGGGGCACCCAATTGACTTAAGTGGGTATGCAAATGGTATTCACATCTTTAAAGTGGTAGCTACGCCCACGGCAGGCGATGATCAAGTTATCGAAGTTAAATTCAATATAATCGCCCCTAATTTAGATTGGCTCGTATTGATCTCTGAAGTCAGATATGATGCTGTTACAGAACCAAATGGCGAATTCTTCGAAGTTTACAACGGCTTTGATTTTAATGTCCTTCTTGGAGGGTGGCTTTTCACCGATAATGAAGATGACTATACGCTTCCAGACGACACAATTATCCTGGCAGACAATATGCTCATCTTTGTACGCGACACTAGCGCATTTACCACCGAAATGACCAATTTGGGTGTTGACCTTACAGGCATAACACCAGATATTGTTTACAATAACTTACAACTGGGAAACACCGGTGACGAATTAATCATGAAAGACTCTACAGGAACAATTCGCGATGCAGTCCTCTGGGGGAGTGGTTCCTTATCAGGACACACACCTTGGACAGGAACGATGAATGATGATCTAAGCCTTCATAGGGATCCAGCAAACAGTGACACCAATGATTGCTCAGTAGATTTCAAAGCTGATACACCAAACCCAGGTGTTGTATATATAACAGCAATTCCTTCAGGATTTATTCCGGGCTTTGTATTTAGTACCACACTTCTGGGCATTATTACCATTATTCTAGCTGCTCGCTTTATTCGTCGAAAAAGAAAGTAGGCCATCCTTTCCCCCCTTTCTTTTTTTTTCTAATTTTAAACGCAAAATATTAATTTGACTTTTTGTCAAAGTATTTCCGAAACAATCCCCCCTCCTTTGGTGTTCTATTTGTATAAAGAAATGATTTTTCGATTGTCATCCAAACATGTTTTGGATACCCTCTTAACAGAACTTGAAGAACAGATAAAACTAGAGAAAGATAGCATGGATGAAGGGTTGGGATTTAGTTTACGAAATGCAGATCGAAGTTTACATCTCCAAGTCTTCCCAATGAAAGAAGGGGAACTCTTTGAAGTTGCCATAAAAACAAACTCAAAAGAACTCGAGGCAATAATTAAACAAGTATTCAACCAACCAGCCAAAGAAAGGATTATTGATGCCTCTTTCCTGGATATTGTAGAATTTATTGCCAAATTACCTGATAATTTCTCTCATAAAGAATTAAAGCAACTTCTTTATGAGCAATTCAACCTTTCAGAAGAAAAAATAGCTTATTTTGGAGATTTGATTCTTAAACAAGCAAAACTTCCAAACGCACGAGAAGAATTCAAACAAGCAGCTCTTCATTGGCGCCAAAAGTAACTGGATTCAAAAGATAGGCTTGCAAAGGCATTTGTTCATTTTAAGGTCAAGAAAATTGAAGCTGTTTGCGGGGCTTATTTGCCAGACGGTATCTGCTCCCCGCCCTGTACCGCCGACAGCAAGTACGTCTTGATCAATAGGGATTAAGCCTGCATCTGCAGCCATTAAAACGATTTCTGCACAAACTTTTGTTCCTTGACCAAACGTTCGGTAGACTTCAGCTACAAGCTCTGCGAACTTCCATGTGCCTAATTTTCGTCTGATCGCCCGGTCCACACCTGCAAATGCATGGGTCGTTGTCAGTACAGCCACATTTTTCTTTTTAAGAAGTCCAAGCAACTCAGGATCAAACTCATTTTCACCCGGTTTAACAAAACCATAAGAATGGGTGACAATGACAAGTTTTTCTAAATTAGTGAAAATGTCCAGGGCTTTTGCAGCTGTTGTTCCTTTTGATGAAGCGACTACAACCTTCGGGATTTCATATTCTTCAGCATACTCGTAAGCTAACTTCAAAGCTTTTTCGGTATTTGCGCTTCCGGCTTTTTTAAAGTAGATTATTGTCTCAACTTCTGACATTGCTTTTACCACATGGACGAACTGTTCTACAAACAGTTGATACCTTCACAACTAAATAGGTTTTTTGCTTTATGTTGTAGTGTTATAAAATCGGCATTTTGCATCAAAAGATTGAATGAATGGCTCGAGGGTGTTCACAACCATCTCCATAGATAGGGCTTTTAGAAAGAAAAAATGCCCTACACAACGACAATCTGAAGAGCCAAAATGCTCATAGACAATCAAAAGTTCCCGGGAAAAAGAAGTAAGAAGCTGTTGGCTTAAAAGGCACTCCAAACGCATATTAGAAAGGACCTCCAAAATGGCGATCACTTGAACTGTCTTTGATGCCAAAAGATAGTCAATATGCCAAAAGAGTTTCTTGTTTTTTTGCAAGTGACGTGCAAGCCTTTTATTCAAACCACCAGGCCCCATAGCTGAACCAACATAGACATAATAGCCTTCTGGGAAAAACATCTCCCCCAAAGAGCCGATATTAACAGCAATGTCATTCATGTTGGAAATAAAAAGAAGGTACGAACCTTTTGGCTGCATCAATGTCGTACCTCAAAACACTTGCACTTAAAGAAGCTCCCAGATACGTCTTGGAACTTCGTATAGAAACTCGCAACCATCTTTGCGAACGACCACATCATCTTCAATTCGCACGCCAAACGATCCTTCAATATAGATACCAGGTTCGATGGTATGACACATTCCTGCTTGCAATACAAGTTTGTTGCCTTTTACAATATAGGGGCGTTCATGTCCTTCGATTCCAATTCCATGACCCAGTCGATGTGTGAAGTATTTCCCATACCCCTTCTCTGTTATGAAATCTCGTGCAGCTTTATCAACTTCTTCAGCTATCGCGCCTTCTTTGGAAGCTGCAAAAGCAGCTCGATTCGCATTGTAAACAATGTCATAGATTTCAAGGAATTTGTCACTCGGCTCACCAATCACAGAGGTAATGGTCACATCACCAAAATAGCCTTCATAGATTGGACCCGCATCAATTAAAAGAACATCATTTTTCTCTATTGTTCTCCCTGTAGGGGAGCCATGAGGAAAAGAAGAATTCGCACCCGATTGAACAAGGGCAAAAGCAGGTGTTCCTTCCTTTGCAAGCTCTTTTCGTACAATCGTAGCAATCTCCGTTTCATTCATCCCCGGCTCTACTTGTTTAAAAGTATTAATGATCGCAGTTGCAGCTATTTCCGAAGCTTTCCGCATGATTGCTATTTCTTCCTCGGTCTTTATTAGCCGCGCAATTTGCACTACTTTTGAAGCGTCACTAAATTTTACCTTTGGAAGCTCTTTTTTTATGCGTAAGAACCATTCAAACCACAATTTATTATCCATGGAAATTTTTCCGGCTTCAGCGCCCAGTTCAGCGATGATTTTTGCTAACAATTTAAAGGGGTCCTCATCCTCTTCCCAGGTGCGAATAGTTCCCTGGGTAAAACTCTTTTCAATTCGACTCTTCTCAAAGCTCGGGCAAAGGACAACCGGTTTGCCTTCTGCTGGAAGGACCAATGCAGTTAATCGCTCACTAGCATATATATTCAAACCAGTAGCGTAAAATAAATCCACACCCGGGACCAAAATCAGGCATTGAGAAGCTGTTTCTTTCAATAACTCTTGTAATCGTTTCATTCGAGCTGTAACCATTTGAATCATCCTTTTATGCACTAGCTATTAAATACCATTTTAGTACAAAAAACTTATTCTCACAATTTTTAGGATGAATCTGTTGTTGGCGACTTTTTCTTAGATTCAAGAAATGCTTTTTCCAACATTAAGAGAAACTCTTTTGAAAGTTCAAATGATGATGTTAGAGCATTTTTAAAGGTAAAACCTGACCGATGATGATGCCCACCACCTCCGAAGCTTGCTGCTATGGTTGCCACATCTATTGTGTCACTTCGCAGGCCTATTCGGAAATTATTAGTATCAATGGCCATATAAATATCCGCTTTAACAATTTCAGACAAAAATTTAGTGACCTTTCCTCGAGGCAAAAGCTTCGAATAGGCAAAGGCGACAGTCGTACTATCAAATACAAGAATTTTGTGCTCAGCCCGAATGCGGTCTCGTTCTGCTTCAAATGCTTTATAAGCTTCAAGAAATTCTTCCATGATTACTGGTGACTCGAATTCTCCGGAACTTAAAATCTCCCGTATCCTAATGAGATCGTTCATTGAGAACCGATAGAAGTCAATCAGGGTATAATAAATGTTGGTTAATCGGTCGTCTACATCAAAATCACCATTATGACTGATCTGAGCGATCTGCTTGGAAATTTCATCTGTGGGCATAAAACGCTTTTGAACTAATTCAGCTGCACAAACAGAGGTGTCATGAATGAATTCGTTTGTAACAGCTTGTAACTGTTTTTTCAACTCCAATGGAGCTTTGTGATGGTCTATCCAAATCTTTCGTGCCTTTAAATCGCGCAAGGTATCTACTATGGCATTGATAATACGAGCATTTAATCCTATGTCTGTAATAATAAGCACATCAGGTTTTTCTTGTAACGCTTTTGGGAAAACATCAAGAAAATTGTAATAATCAGCAAGAAAACCGATTGGCTCAATATGAAGTTCTCTAAAATACCGATAAAGAATTGCTTGAGCACCAATGCCATCAGGATCAATGGAATGGGAAATTGAGACCACTTTGAGGGGAGGCATGACTAACAATTGCATGCTTCGAATTTAAATTTCTAATCATACAAGTCAAAAAGTGAATACTCGTTCTTGCAAAATGATTTATATAGTAAATTAAAAATTCGCCGAATGAGTAAGAAAAACTCAACTAGTGTTCTTTTTAGATGAGAAGAACAGTAGCAAATCCGAATATAGGGTGGAAAAATGAACATTATTCGTACGACTGTCAATGGGCTAGCAACTTTGGGAGCCTTTGGTGTTGCCACTGATAAATTTGCTCTCGTGGCAAAGATATGGTCTCAAAAGGCAAAAGATGCTATTACTAAAGCACTTGAAGTTCCTGTCTATGAAATTAATATTGGTGATTCTGCACTGGTTGGTATTCTTACTGCTGCAAACTCCAAAGGAATTGTTTTACCCCATATTGTCGCCCCCCGCGAGCTGGAAACCCTACAGAAGGTATTAGGTGATAATGTGAACATAGCTGTCGTTGAGAGTAAAATAACTTGTATGGGCAATTGTATCTTAGTTAATGATAACGGTGCAATCATTCATGAGAAATTTGAACCAGAAGCAATTGCAACAATTCGAGATACGCTTGGAGTGGAAGTTGAGCGAGGGAATATTTTAAAATCACCTCTCGTTGGTTCTCATGCCTTAGCGACAAATAGGGGTGTTCTTACTCACCCCCTTACAACAGAAATGGAAATGAATTGGTTAAGTGAACGATTAGCCGTTCCAGTCAATGTTGGAACCATTAATCGTGGCGTACCTTTTGTTAGCATAGGTTGTTTTGCAAATTCAAATGGTGCCATAGCAGGCAAAGAAACAACTGGACCAGAGCTTCAAAGATTATATCAAACCTTGCGGGGAGTAATATAGAATATTAATCGTTCCATCCAAAAATAATAAAAAGAGCAGAAAAATTGTTCAACTAACCCAGATAAAAGAGTTGGAAAACCATGGTAAAAGAAGTGCAAGTGAAAAATTACCGGATAACATTACTTAGGAAACCATTAACCACAAAACAAGTATTCAATGTAGATGTCCGAGCTGTTTCAAAAGAAGATGCAATTGAAAAAGCCTTTTCGAGGATTGGAAGCAAACACCACGTCCCACGACAGCTATTAAAAGTGAAAAAAATCAAAGAAATAGCTGCTTCTGACCTGAAAGATCCAATTCTTCGAGAAATAGCTTCTGATGAAAAGATCAAGATTCATCAATAAAAGTGAAAAAACAATAGTTAAGCAAACCATTTATCAGAGTGGGTTTGCTATTAGAATTTAGGTGAAAAGAATGAGCGAAGAACAAAAATTAAAAGATGAATTCCAACGAATTTCAAACGAATTGCAACAGTTCGATGAGTTTGGTAAACATTTACAAAGTCAAATCGAATCCCTACAAACATACTTAATTGAACTCTCCCGTACGAAAACAACCCTGACAGGATTAAAAGAAGAACCCGATGCGGAGGAAGTACTTCTACAATTAGGCTCAGGTGTAATGGTTCGTGCAAAACCCCTTGAACCAAAAAAAGTTTTCGCAAATGTTGGTGCAGGTGTGACCATTTCAAAGACAATTGAAGAAGCAATTCAAGACATCAATAATAGAATTGATGAAGTTGAGAAAGAACGACTCGCTCTCGCAGACCAATTGAGTCAAATCATTAGCCAAATAAACGAACGTGAGCGACGTGCACAGGCAATTTACCAGCAATTACAGGGAACCTCAAAACCAACTTACGACCCCAATTTAGTTAGTTAGAACCATGTATCGGATTCTCTCGTCTATCCTTCCTGTTGTTATAAGATGAAACCAACTTTTGAAAGAAAGTGAATGGATTGCTATTCAAAAAAATGAGGCGATTGTAAAATTGTTCAAGAAATTTCGCAGTGGAATAAATGCTGCATTGGAAAAGTTAACCCAAAAAGAATTAACAGAAAAGAAACTCCAGAAACCACTTTATGATTTACAATTGTCCTTAATTCAAAACAATGTTGCAGTACCTATTGCTGAAAAGATCACTAAGGATGTTGAACAAGCCCTTATCAAAACAAAGGTAGGAAGATTAACTTCATTGAAAAAAGTCGCCTACGAAGCATTGCGAAAAGCAATCATTGAGATTCTTGAACCACCAGGCGAAAAGATTGACTTATTAAAAATTATTGATGAAAATAAAAAAGAAGGCAGGCCAACTGTTCTGGCGATTTTTGGACCAAATGGCGCAGGAAAAACAACTACCATTGCTAAACTGACACAATACTTGATTGATCACAATTATTCTGTAGTTATCGGTGCCGGTGACACATTCCGTGCAGGAGCAATAGACCAAATTAGCAAGCATTGCAAAAAACTAGGTGTACGAATAATCAAACAAGATTATGGTGCTGATCCTGCCGCAGTAATTTATGATGCCATCAATCACGCTAAAGCAAAGGGGATAGATGTTGTTATTGCTGACACAGCCGGAAGGTTGCAAACAAATAAGAACCTCATGCGAGAGCTTCAGAAAATCGTTCGAGTAGCAGATCCGGACTTGAATATCTTTGTCGCAGATGCTCTTACCGGGAATGATGCCGCATATCAGGCAGAGGAATATGATCGGATGGTTGGTATTGATGCCAGCATTTTAACTAAGGTTGACGCAGACCCGAAAGGTGGCGCTGCTCTTTCTATCGTTTATGCCACAAAAGCCCCCATCATATTTATTGGCATTGGACAAAAATATAGCGATTTCAAGCCTTTCGATCCTAAATGGTTTGCAGAAGCAATCATCCCTCAAAAATAACCTTTCTTAACAAAAAAGGGGAGAAAAAAAATTTTTCTCGTTTTTAACTATCTTTGATTCTTTCAGAAGAAGATAATTCTAATACATCCTCTCGTGTCTTATCAGTTGAATCTGCAACTAAAGCATCACTTTTTTGTTGTCGAAGCTCAATACCTTCTTTGATCCATTGGTATTCCTCTCCACGCCGAATCTTTGAGATGACTATAGGTAAGGAATAATAAAGAATAATAAAACCAATTATTGAAATAAAGCCTATTATTAGCAACCGATTACGATTATTGATTTTATTGTCATCAGGGTCAAGAGGATTTGTTCCATCAATTAGTTCTTGACCATCAGTAATACCATCACCATCTGTATCTTCCATTAAGGGATTGGTTCCAAGGGCCACTTCTATCCCATCTATTATGCCATCGTCATCCGAGTCAAGGTCATGTGGATTAGTGAAAATAAGCTTGATTTCAGTATAGTCTGAAAGGCCATCTTCGTCTGTGTCAACGACATTGGGGAGTGTATAATAAACTGCAATTTCTTCGAAATCGGTGAGATTATCATTATCTGTATCTAAAACCAAGGGGTTGGAGTGATTAATATATTCCTCACCGTTTGAAATTCCGTCTCCATCTGCATCCAATCCAGAATCATCTATACGCGGATCAAGGCTATATAACCATTCGAAATAGTCATCCATGCCATCATTCTCTGTATCTACCAATGTTGGGTCAGAATGAAAATCAAGTTCGACATTATCTTCCAAAAGGTCATTGTCTGAATCTCTACTACTGGGGTTTGTATGATAAAGATAAACTTCGTCACCATCGATGAGGGTATCACCATCAGAATCTACAATCAATGGATTTGAACTATAAACATGCACCTCCAGATAATCATTTAAACCATCACCATCTGTGTCGCTATTTGTCGCATTGGTATGTAAAAAGATTAACTCTTCAAAATCATTTAGACCATCACCATCAGTATCTGCAAGAGCAGGATTTATGCCAAGAGAAAGTTCTTCCAAATCGTCAAAGCCATCTCCATCTGAATCTTTGCTAAAGGGGTCAGTCCAAAGAAGTGACTCATTATAATTTGTCAGACCATCTTCGTCATAATCTAGGAACTTATCTGATTGGTTTTTGCTGTCCAATCCGAAAAGGTATTCATAACTGTCAAGCATAGCATCGCCATCAGTATCGTTATTATTTGGATCAAGTGCCACATCATCACGAATCTCCACGTTATCTTTTAGCCCATCGAAATCTGAATCAGTATAGAGAGGGTTCGTATGTACATAGCCGGTAGCATTTGCCCCTGGATTTGAGGGTCGATAGAAGCCAGCCACCTCATTGCCATCTACCAATCCATCAGAATCGGTGTGTCTTTCGAGTGGTTTTGTCCCCCAGATCATCACTTCTTCATAATCTGTTAGCCCATCCAAATCCGAGTCTTTTTGGTTGGGAAAAGTAGACCATTGAAATTCATAAAGATTGATGAGCCCGTCTCCATCAGGGTCAGCTGCTGTATCATTGTTTAAAATATCCATGACAGAGTGATAAACGTATTCATACCAATCGAGCATTGTGTCATTATCTGTGTCAATGGAAGTAGGGTTAGAACCCAACTCATTCACTTCAATGCCATCATTTATCTTATCACCGTCCGAATCAACATTTAAAGGATCAGAAAAATAGACCCGCGTTTCATTATAATCATCCACATTATCAAAATCAGTATCACTATTATTAGCTGAAGTGCCCAATAGGAATTCTTCAATGTTCAATAAGGAATCATTATCTGCATCCCCCAGCGTATCGTTGACATAAGGGTTTAAACCATTATAATATTCATAACCATCAAACATTGTATCATTGTCTTCATCAGGATCAAATGGGTCAAACCCCAAATTAATTTCCTGGCCATCTAAAAACATATCACCATCTGTATCCGGGTTTAAAGGGTCTGTGCCATATGTTTCTGTCTCTTCAACATCAATAAGGCCGTCCTCATCTGTATCAACCCAACCTTTTCGATAATACACAATAACGTCGGTGTCATTTTGCGCCACCCAAACAAGATGAACGTTTCCCTTTTGGTCGAGATTCATGTGGGGATATTGTACATATGCATCTCCCGCTGTAATGGGAATTTCTGAGCCCCAACTATTACTAATAGGCGAAAAAGTTCGTATATACAATGTTGCTTTTGTGCCATCATCATATGTGACATAATTCCAGGCAACACTTATCCGACCGTTTTGGTCTATAACACCAGTGATTGTACATTTTTGAGCCAATTTACTGGAAATTTTCTTTGCGTGAGTCCAGCTACCATCTTCACTTTTTCGTTGATAATGGAGTTGGAACGTTTCATCCGGCATGGGTATTTGGTAGAAGAAATGACTATTCCCATCCCAATTGCTTAAGAGAAGTGGTTGGGCTATCTTAAAATAGGAGTGTGGGATTTCTTCTGCAAGATAATAAGAGCTATATTCAAATGGCTCTGTAATATTCTTTTTCTCTAGGAGAGTATTTTGGATGTAATAAGAGGGGTGCCAATGTCCTTGTTGATAAATTATTGATTGGAAGAGAAAGGACTTTTCAAGATTATTTTCATAGGAGATGAGGTAATTATAGTTAAATGCTTTCATATAATATGAATAATATTGTGAGATGTCGATTTTTTCGGTCTGCCATTCATCTTTTGTGGGGTTAAAAATAGCCAAATAATAATTAAGAGAGTATGATTGAATGCTATGGAAAAGAACTTTTGGAATGCTTTCATTGTTAATTTCTAATTTTGGAGACAAGCCATAAGCCACCGAATAAATTTTGGACCATTGGCTATTGTTAAAATAGCGGTAATTTATGCCATTGCTTGTCGTCTCCCAGACAATATGAATTCCTCCGGAGGGGTCATTCTGAACATCCATTAACCCCTCATAATTAGTTGTTGTCTTTCCAAAATTGTCAGTGCCACTCCACGAGCCATTTAAGAACTTGATTTTGTGATAAAGAACCCAATCGTCTCCTGAACGTCCCGACCAAAAGATATGGGCATTACCAAATGCATCAGCAACGACTTTCAGCTCGTTTAATGGTTGATTTCTAATAACAATTTCCTCTTCTGACCAGCCGAAGCTGCCTTTATGCTCCAAACTATCCGGAAGCTGCAAGGTACTGTTATAACTGTTCTTCCTTTGTTCGGTTTTTCCTGAGCTTTCTTGAGGGAGCAGACTGTTTGGGTTGGGAAGACTATTGGCTACTAAAGTATAATTTGTTATCAGTATCAATATAATTGCAAGAGTTGTTAACGACACCCCACAAAGTATAATTTTCTTCTTAAAACCCATTGAAGACACTCATCACTTTTATTAATAGAAGAATGTCTCCAAACTATTCTTTAGAATCTTACGATAAATCTTCCAATGAGGGCTTTGCTAATCATTTTTTAGTTCCAACGAACATTTTATTAAGAACGATGAATCTTCTCCAGACAACTCCGAGTTTATCTTTTCCTCGGTCGAAAGAAAGTGAAAAGAACAGTTAATGCAGTTCTACAATCAGTAATTGAAGGACTAGATTAAACGAACTAAAAAGAACGAGGAATGAGTTATGAATTTAAAAGGTCGTCATCTTTTAACACTATTAGACTATTCACCAGAAGAGATTCTTTATTTATTAGATCTTGCAGACGAATTGAAAGCAGAGTATCGGAAATACGGCGGTCATCCGAATCGGAAACCACTGAAGAAAAGTCTTGGCATGATGTTTGAAAAGACATCAACCAGAACGCGAGTCTCTTTTGAAACGGGCATATGGGAACTTGGGGGCCAACCCCTCTTCCTGAGTTTCCGGGACACACAACTTGTCGGAACAGGTGAAACACCCGCAGATACAGCTAAAGTTCTTTCACGCTATCTTGGAGGAATTATGGCTCGGGTCTATAAACATGAAACATTAACAGCCTTGGCTGAACATGCTACCATCCCTGTCATCAATGGCCTATGTAATCTGTATCATCCCTGCCAGATTTTAGCAGACCTCCAAACCATCCGCGAGCATAAAAAGAAACTGAAAGGTTTGAAGCTTGTTTATGTTGGCGATGGCAATAACGTTTGTCATTCATTAATGATTGGTTGCACGAAAGTTGGCATGAATGTCACCGTTGTCTGCCCAGACGATTACAAACCAAATGAAGAAATAACAAAGAAAGTTCAAGCTCTTGCCCAGAAATATGGCACTAAACTGGAGATAACAAACGACATTCCTTCCGGCGTGAAAGATGCTGATGTTGTTTACACTGATACGTGGGTTTCCATGGGCGATGAAGCTCAAAAGGAGATCCGCTTGAAAGCCTTTAAGGGCTTTACCATTGACTCCAAACTTATGAGCTATGCTAAACCAGATGCAATCTTTATGCACTGCCTTCCGGCGCATCGTGGCTACGAAGTTGCAGATGAAGTCATAGATAGCAAACAAAGTGTAGTGTTTGATGAAGCAGAGAATCGGAAACACGCACAAAAAGCTGTAATGCTCTCTTTAATGAGTGATTAGATATAAAAAAAGGGATCCTTTCCCTTTCTTATTTTCTTTTTGATAAACAACACTTGTAAAACTCTTTAAATTCAGAGTAGGCAATTCTTTATGAAACAAATGCCCATTGTAAGCATTTTATTCCAGGCGATGAAAAGTGTCTTTTAAAGAACCTGCGATAGTTACCTCACCTGTCAATATTTGTGGTCGGAATATTCGGAAAGCTCTTTTAGAACTTCTTGACTGGGAAGAAACCTCTGAATCGTTTGATGGAAACCCAATTCTAAGGCATAAGAATATTCGCCTTGTTCTCTCAAAGAAGGATATAATCGAGACTGACAATTGTGATTCTCTTGGAGCTGACTTGCTAATTTTTGGTTCTCGGCACAAAAGCGAAGCACAAAGAGCAAGTTTATTAACTCACGTCCCAGGCAATCTTGGGAAAGACAATAGTTATGGGGGTAATCCTTTAGAATTGGCTGTCGCAAGTACGAGAGCAATTCGCGAGGCATATTTAACTCTGAAGCAAGAACATGCTGTAACGCCGGAACTTGAGTCATTTGATGTTACTGTCGAAGCAACCCATCATGGTCCCACAAATATGCAGACACCTTTGATTTTCATCGAGGTCGGGAGCACCATCACAGAATATCAAAATCCCTTTGCCATTCATGCGGTTGCAAAAACAATCCTTTCTCTCTGTACTAATAAGCCTACACAAGAGATCATTCCGAGTATTTGTTTTGGAGGAGGGCATTATGCTACACGCTTCAATGAATTAATGGAATTGACATCGGTTGCTGTAGGGCATATCCTACCAAAATACCAGAAAGACAATCTTACTGTTGAAATTGTTGAGCAGATGATTGCCAAAACAATTGAGCCTGTGCGTTTAGCCATTGTAGATCGGAGTAGCTTAAATGCTACACAAATCCAAGTCATAAAAGACGCATGTTCTCCTTATGATATAGAGGTTGTTAAAGCAAAGGATGTTAAATACGGCAAAGTCCTCTAAAAATGCTTATTCTTTGATTTTATCCCGCTTTTTTCGTTCTTCTGCCAGTTTTTGTTGGGCATCTTTGCAACGCTTATACCATAAAATTTCATAATCATCATGAGGGATAATTCTTGACTCTAAATCCGTAATTGAAAGTATGCCGGCTTCTTTACACCATTGAACACAAATTTCGTACATTTCCCAATCTAGTTCTTCTGTTTCCCAGAAAACGTTAATTTTTTCCATCCCAGCAAGATAAGCGACAAGGGCACGTGTATGCCCGTCGACAAAAATGATTTCTCCATTCAATTCTTTGATCGGAATAACACCAAAAGACTCTAAGTCGGTATCGAGAGGGTCAAATATTTTTTGGACTGCTTTTAACTTCCTTTTACTTATATATAATTGACTGGGTTGTATCTTGTCGATCTCGAGGGCAAAATAATCGAACATAAGTATGTCTCAGTCTTTCTCTTTAAAAAAAATCATCTAGGGTTTGGTCTTTTTTCGCTTGTATAGTTCTTTGAGCTCTTGGGAGGGTTACATCCACAGCTGGGTTCACCTGTGGAGTCTTTATTTGTAAAGCGGCTGTTTTTTCTTTGCTTTGAGCTGCATAAAGTCTGTTTTGTTCCAAGCTATTTCCCTTTAAGGATTGTGCTGGAATGCCCAATTCTCGAGAAATTGCTTTTGCCAGCTGTTTTTCAAATCCATACAATGTGAAAACAATATCAGGGGCAACTGCATCTACATACTCGAGTATTTCTCGGTAACTGGCATGAGAAGATAGCGGAAAAGCGGCATCAAAGTCCTTAAACTTAAAGCGCGAAGCCATCCCTGTGACGATAGCATTTTTGAAATTCTTATACTCTTTAAGATAGAAGGGAACGATCTTTTTCGAGCGAGACTGAATTATGACCACTTCCCCATCACGAATGAGTTCTCTTCCTTCTTCGGACTTGGAATCAAAAAACTCTAATGGAACACCATATTTCCGATAAATTTCAGAGGGAGGGGTAACATCACCATGGGTTATGACCCGGAGTTTTGTGAAATCGTTAAAGAGTTTAATTAATTCTTGGGCAGAACCAATCTTTCCAGCTGAGAGAATAACGTTTTGCTTGTCTTTAATCACTTCTGCTGACCATTTTAGAATTGCTAAAGCGATTTCTTCGCGTGATTGAAAGGTTAATTCTGGTTTTCCGAAAGTTGCCTCCACAACAAGAATATCTGTATGTTTAACCTCGAGCGGCTCCTTTACAGTCAAAAGTCCCCTACCACCAATGTCTCCTGAACAGAGAATTGTTTTATCATGATATTTCAGAAACACAGAAGCTGAACCAAGAATATGTCCTGAAGGGAGAAACTCAGCTTGCAAGTCTGCGATTTCAGGTTGGAAAGTTAACTCTTCATGAAATGCTGTGGGAATGAAATTTCGTCGGACAGACGATTTCATTTGGCTATAAAAAAGATCAATCGTTTCCTGGGTGGCAAAGGTGGGGTTCGCAGATGGTAATGTCC
>Ga0190349_1000312_pt1 | contig 15698 bp, 9 predicted proteins | sample 48721378_MG_FD_179798 | JGI IMG/M metagenome (GOLD analysis project Ga0190349, IMG submission 179798) | Hydrothermal vent microbial mat bacterial communities from Southern Trench, Guaymas Basin, Mexico - 4872-13-7-8_MG | ecosystem: Environmental > Aquatic > Marine > Hydrothermal vents > Microbial...
CGGCAGAACCGCCAGCTCCGTTCCATGTCTATGGCTGGGTGAAATATAGCAATGGAACCGCAGTGCTCAACCCGAATATGAACATAACGAACCACAATACCAGTGAGAATTATAATGTGGAGACGAAAGCATCTTCTAACTACTATCAGGTTATAATTTCGTCGTGTAACGTTAGTGCCGGCGATGTACTGTATTTCAATGCAAGCGATAATGGCAATTCAACTAACTGCACGGTTACGGTCACATCACAGAACATGACCGACGGCGGATTGTTCGAGCAAAATCTTACGATACCCGTGGCAGTGGAGCAACCTGATTTGGTAATCAGCGATGTATGGGTGTGCTGGCCTGATAATTGCACAATTTGCTACAACATAACGAACATAGGAAATGGAACTGCACCAGCAGGTCATAACACAACGCTATATGTTGATGGTAACGTGAAGGCAAACGACACTGTGCCAATAGCTTTAGCGCCAGATGCGAGCTACATTGGCTGCTTTAACTACACATGGACATATACACCAACGGAGGACAACATAACGGTGTGTGCGGATAACAACAAAGTCATAGGCGAGAGTGATGAAGATAACAACTGCCGGACAGAGATATGGATGTGTGGTGATGTGAACAAAGATAAAACAGTGGACATGATCGACGTGCTGGACACCTATGATTACTTTATGTACAATGTTGGGCAACCTCACAAGTGGGCAGCGGACGTTAATAGAGACTGCACAATAGACATGATCGATGTATTGGACATATATGACCACTTTATGTACGGGAAGACTCTAAACTGCTGGTGCAAGGTCTAAAATATAGAATAAATTAAAAGCAGCATTCCGCTGCTTTTTTATTTTTTGACAAAGAGAAAGGAAAGAACGGAAAATGAACGTGAAGGAGAGAAACAGGAGAAAGAATGTCCTCTACATGGTGCAAGTCCATGAGGGGGCTGAAAGAAAAAAGAAAGCGCAAGGAGGGGCGCTATATAAATAACCCCCTAGGAGGTGAGAGGGAAAAAAATGGAAAACAAAAGAAAAATAGCATTAAGCGGTGTATTGACATTAGCATTGATTGCTGTGTTTACAGCGTCATCAGTACCCGCATACGACCATGATAAAACCTACAATGCGCCACCTAACGTAACATACTTCGTTGAAGAGACCGCTTCTGGTTACTGCAACCATAGTGTCATTATCCAAGTTAGGGTCAATACAACGTTCCCTGTTAGGTCGGCTACGGCGGACATATCGTTTGATCCAAATTGCGTTAACATCACTGATGCGGACTTTACAAATAGTGCGTGGACAGGAATGACGGGTTTTGCATGGCATTCTAACTGGGTTAGAGTAAATGGTGTCAATTGGAACCCACCCTATCCTTCCGGTGACAACTTAATTTGTAACATTACAGTACGCTGCAATGAGAGTGATACATGCAATTGCACATCAGCACTCAATTTCACATATGTTCAACTACTCAATGCGTCAAACGTACCACAACCTGTGACACCTCACAACGGAACAATCAACTGCTCACCAGCACCAGTACCAGACCTCAACGTATCGGAGATAAACCTAAATCCTGGTGACACGCGTTTCAGTGAGATAGAGAGACTTTACGTAAATGAGAGCAACATCATATCTGCTGTTGTGTGGAACAACGGAACTGGAGCGGCAGGACCATTTGACGTTTGCTTCGATGCAGATGGTGTTAATATAGGCTGTGTTCCAATAGCAGGATTAGCAGCCGGTGCTAACACAACGGTAAGCATCCAGTGGACACCTACCTGTGCGGATTATTCTGTTATGCCAGGTTTCCCACCACAGTCACTACCGATTACAATAAATGTGAGTGCTGACTGCAACTGCACTGCCGGGTGCTGTCCAAACTGTCCAACTGATGGTAGCTGTGGAAAGATAGACGAATTAGATGAGACAAACAACACGCTCTCAAAGTTCATCCCTGCTATACAGCCATACTCTACATACAATGTCATAGGTGGTGTAGTAAACAATGGTTACAAGAGCAAGAACTTTGATTGCAATATCACAGAGGAGCCGCTAAACCTGTTTAAACATTTCGACCTCGTTGGCGGTGGTATAGTATACAATGTGAGTGGTAATAAAATATACTCATTCGATCCGCAGGAAACCAGTACAAGAATACACCAAATCAACCTGCCAGCGGGTGCGACGGTGAAGGATGCAAGGCTCTATGTTTACTGGTATGACAAATGGGGTAACTACAAAACATACCCAGGTGGATGCCTGGCAAACTTGAGTGTGAACTTCAGCGGAACAGAACTCATGCCAGAGGCGGTGTACCAGGACTCAAAGGGATTCGGAAACTACCAGTCTCCAAAAGGAAGCTCTGTGTTCAATGTAACTTCCCTGGTGAGTGCATCTGGTAGTTATACCGCAATCGTCAAGAACATCGAACCTGCCGGAGGCAATTCAACCACGCTACTGGGAGAGATGTTAGCTGTGGTCTATGAAGGTGCAGCTCACGGTGATATGATCGAGCTCTGGATGCTGGAAGGGATGGACTATCTCATGGCAGCAGATGATACACACGGTACTCATGACTTCTCTGTCTCACCAGATGAAGCAACAGCCACGGTCACAATCCCTGGTAGCATCGATCTTCCAGTCGTTGACACCGCGAACCTGATCACGGTTGTTGCACAGGGAATGGATCCTGGCTCCAACCTGCTTTTCAATGGTAATGTCATTAAGACGGATGCATGGGATTCGCCTACAGAAATATCAGGTAAGATCAACATTGAGAATGTCTCCGTGGAGAATTACCTGAAGGCAAGTGGCAACAACGTGGGGTTCCAGGATAACGGAACTGGTGGAATGCAGGCAGCTAACGCATTCCTTGTGGTAAAGAAAGTCCCGATAAAGATAGGCGTTGAGCCGAAGGATACCATCGTGCAGCCGCAGGACCAGTTCGATATAAATATAGCCATTGATACTGGTAACACTCCGGTATTCGGTGTCGAGTACTACTTACACTACAACACGAGCGTGGTCAGGGCAGAGACACAGAACAAGGGTCCTTTCCTCGGTAACTATAGCGAAACATGGGTGGTTATCAACGATATAGACCAGGCGAACGGCATCGTGTCATACGCAGAGACAAGGAAGGGAGACACTGGTAAAGCTGGTAACGGCACACTTTCAACGATACAATTCACGGCAATTGGAGAGCGTGGTGCAATGAGCTATCTGAACCTGACTGGCGTGATTATCGTATTAGAAGACAAGAATGTATCAGCATATAACGTCATAAACGGCACTGTTACAATAAACAATAACAGACCACCAGTTCCAATTCCAACTTCAAAGCATCGCGTAAACAACGTGGCAAAGAAATACCCGTGCATTACGAAACTATGCGCTTGCAAGTCTTATGACCCGGATGAGGGCAAAGGCGGCAATATCTCTTATGTCAGATGGGATTTCGGTGACGGTCAATACGGAACGAGCGAAGGCGAGTTTATTGAGAACTGCACAGGAGCAGAATGTGAGGGCTGCCAGAAAGACCATAAGTACGAGTCATGGAAGTGGGAGCCATTCGGCGATCCTGAAGGACACTACGTGCCATTCAATGCCACCTTAACACTGACAGACGATGGATGCCCAGAGGAGACCAACTCGAGCTTCCTGGATGTAACTGTTTACATAGCAGGAGATGCGAATGGAGATGGCAGGGTGAACATCCTCGATGCAGTGTACGTAGGCAGATACTGGGGCGAGAGGTGTGATGACCCGGGATATCCAGAACCAGGACGATGTTGTTATTACTGGACTGATGACCGTGTACAGCAGGATAAAGCCGACCTGAACAACGATTGCGTGATAAACATCCTGGATGCGGTAATCATCGGTGCGAACTGGGGACACGTCGCCTGGTAGCGATTAGCGAATAGGCAATAGCCAATAGTCAATAGGGAATAAAGAAACAAAAAATAAAAAAATTTCCCCTTTTTCTTTTTTTCCGGGGACACGATAAACAATGAAAAATGCAAAGTGCAAAATGTAAAACGTAAAATGCAAAGGAGTAGGACTGAAGTATGGAGAAGAATGGAAAAAAAAGCGGGGGTCTGAAGGAAAACCGCACCAAAGGAAATAATTCTTATAGTAGTTTTAAAACTTCTCTGGGCGATAGAACTTTAACTGGGGACAGCCGCTTTAATGTCTTGTCGCCAGAGAATATAGATGCTAAAGCAAAGTATCTTATATCTTTTGGGTCAGGAGAGGTTTCTTTAGCTAATTCCTTCAATTCCATGGGAACTTTAAGCCTGACTTCGGCTTCTGATATTTCTACCACTTATGATAAGGAAAGAGCGGTAGACTATTCTATCAGGGAGAGAAGATGTTCCATTTCAGAGATATTTAGCACTTCCACCTTGTCTTGTTTCTTTAATCTCTTTTCCTGGGACCAAATAATAGCATCCAGTAAAAGTGCTACGGCAAAGAAGTCAATGTCGTCTGGATCAGGTGAAATGTCCTTTGCTTCGGAGAGCTTAGAAGCGTATTCTTCCAGAGGAACGAAGCGTACTACGGAGGAAAGAATCCTGGTTAATTCACTGAATTTAGATTTATTAATTTTAGCTCGCTCCATAATTCAGGGTCTATTTGTCCCTAATTCCATCAAAGCAAAAGAAGGTGAGAGAGACACCATAACAAGAGATAATAGCATAGCCCTTATCTTTGAACCTTTCATAAAGAAAGAGGTGAGGATGTTAGTATCCACAGCAGTAAACATTTACACTTACACAAATCCCAGCTCTTTAAGCTTCTCGAATCTCCCCTCTTTCATTTTCCTACCCAGTTCAAGAGCCTCCTCTTCTGTCAGCTTGCTTTCTTTGAGTAGTTCATTGGAGAGTTTCAACATCTCCTCTCTTCTCCACTCCTGGAGTACCGCTCGTTCAGCTACTATGGACAACCTCTTTAATGATTCCTCATCTACATCTGGAATCTTTATTTTTATCTCACCCATTTCTACCACCAATAATAATATTGGCAATGACTACTATATAAATACTTTCTCTTCGCCTTCGACTTCAAATTCCACAAGTTGTGAAGATGCAAGTCAAACATGTATCATGTATTCGGCATCCTGTATCCGTCAAACGCCTATTGGCGTAATTTTTAAATCCCAACTGCCAAATCCTAAGCACTATGCAGTTCTCTTTCTCCACCGACTCTATGCGAGTGTGTATGGCTTTTATTTCACCACTGAGCTCATTCAGTTTTGGCATGAGCAGCCGAAGTTGTGAGTCAAATTCTTCAAATGTTTGTTAGGAGGTGAAGAGTAGAAAAAATGAAAGAAAAAAAGGAAGAAGAAAGAAGAAAAAAAGGAGTGGAAAATTGTACGCGTAGTGTAGAAAGAGCAGGAACAGGAACGGGAACAGGTTTAACTGTGGTAGCGATAGCATTAGCACTGGCATTATGTGTTTTCACCCATGTAGCGTCAGCGGCGCATATAAGTGTTGAGCCGGAATGCCAGATAATTCCGCCGGGTGAACATTTTACAGTGGACATCTACGTTGACCCGGAAGGAAACGAGACTTATGCCGCTGAATACAAACTTCAATTCAATAATACACTGGTGAATGCAACTTCACAGGTCAATGGCTCCTTCCTCAGCCAGGATGGCGTCAGTACACTGGAAATTGTGAACAAAATCAACAACACTATCGGCAAGATCGAGTACGGCGAGACCAGACAATACGTTGATTATGGAGTAAATACTTCCGGCATACTTGCAACAATCACCTTTGAAGCGCTTGCAGATGGATTCTGTGAGCTTGGTTTGTACGATGTAATATTAAGCACCCCGCCTGACCCTGACCCTGAGACTATTCCAACCAATGTTACCAACGGAAGCGTAAGAATAGGCTTATGTGGAGATGTAAATAGTGATAAAACTGTGGACATGATCGATGTGCTGGATACATATGATTACTTTATGTACAACGTCGGGCAGCTCCATGAGTGGGCAGCAGACGTTAATGACGATAGTACAATAGACATGATCGATGTATTGGACATATATGATCACTTTATGTACGGGAATGATCTAAACTGCCGGTGTGGTGCCTGAGAAATAAGCAACATTTAACAGCTTTTTATTTAGGAGAGGAAGGTGGAAAAATGAAAAAAAGAACAAAAAGCATCCTCGCATTGGTGTGCATTGCAATGGTATGCACAATAGCAGTAGCAATACCAGCGATTATTGGGGAGTTTGCATCCGATGATTTTCTCACGGTAAATACTATCACGCAGACCACAACTTTAGGAAGCAATGCAACCTACCTGATTACAATTAAGAATATCGGAAATGAAACTGACACTTTCAATCTCTCTGCAATTAATCCCGATAATGCCAGTGTTGCCTCGTTGAGTCAATCAGAAATAACCCTTGATGCTGGACAGAGCGGAACGGTAATACTGAACGTCACTGATGACCTTATTACAGGTCCCTATTCCGTGCTCGTGAATGCTACTTCGCAAACAACCGGATTGAGTGAGGAGGTGGAGACGATAACCGCAGTGGTTGAGGAATGGGAGGGTGAAGAATGAAAGATAAAAAACCACGAGATTTCGCGAGAAAAAGTTCTTTTGGTAAAGCTTTTCTTTCTAAGAAAAGGTTTTTCGTGGCAATCTGTGTAATCTTGTGGTCAGTAACTCCAGCAGCTACTGATCAACTTGCCTCTTCCCCATGGCCTATGTTCCACCATGACCTCAACCATACCGGGTTAAGCCCCTATTACGGACCAAACACGGCAACACTGAAGTGGATATTTCCTGCTGGAGATGATAGGGCAATAGTCAGCTCAGCAGTAATTGCTGAAGATGGCACGATATACATAGGCACAAGTGGCTGGCACTGGTACACTCGCTCGAGATTATATGCTATTAACCCGGATGGCACAGAGAAATGGCACTGGTCCCCCCCTCTTTATTTTTATCATGGCTTGGTTGATTACATTGATTCCACACCAGCGGTAGCTTCGGATGGCACGATATACGTAGGATGCTGGAATCGCCGCTTATATGCTCTGTATCCGAACGGCACGCAGAAATGGGAGTTCTATGACTCTAAATGGAAAAAGTCCAGAGGCTTCGTCCTCACATCGCCTGCAATAGCCCCCGATGGCACTATTTATATAGGCAATAACAATGGAAAACTGTATGCAATAAACCCTGATGGCAGTCTTAAATGGTGTTATCAGACAGGATATTCAATCCAATCCTCACCAGCAGTTAGCTCTGACGGCACCATCTATGTAGGCTCGTTTGATAGAAAACTGTATGCAATAAACCCTGATGGGTCACTCAAATGGAAATCTACCACAGGAACGATAAAGTCTTCGCCTGCTATTGGTTCTGACGGCACTATTTACGTCGGCTCGTATGACAGGAAACTGTATGCAATAAACCCTGATGGCTCGCTTAAGTGGACATATCCAACAGGCTGCTGGATTGTATCGTCACCTGCTATTGGTTCTGACGGCACTATTTACGTCGGCTCGTGCGACAGGAAATTATATGCGATAAATCCCGATGGCTCGCTTAAATGGGCTTATACCACTGGTGGATCCATAAGCTCATCACCTGCAATTGATGCCTCCGGTATCATCTACGTAGGCTCACAAGATGGATATGTTTATGCAATAAACCCTGATGGCTCGCTTCTGTGGAGATATAACACCGGAAGAATCTGTTATTCTTCGCCCGCAATAGCCTCCGACGGCACTCTCTTTATCGGAACCTGTGGCGGTAAGTTATATGCTTTTGATGTTAATATGCCGCCAGTGCTCAACCCCATCGGTCCCAGAACCGTTGATGAAGGCATTACGCTTAACATAACGATTACTGCATCCGACCCCGATGGAGACGTGCTAACATTCAGCAGTAACGCCTCATTTGGCGCTTTTACTCCCATCAACGGCACTGCCACTCTCTGGAGTTGGACACCTTCCTATGGCGATGCTGGCACTTATTGGGTTAACTTCGGTGTTTCTGATGATGAATTCAGCGACAATGAGACCGTGAAGATGACGGTGAATGATGTGAACAGACCGCCGGTGCTTGAATCAATAGGCGATAGAACAATTGATGAGAATGAAACACTCACGGTAGATGTGAATGCAACCGACCCCGACAATGATGTGCTTACTTATTCCTGCAATCGAACCGATTTATTCACTGATTTTGACTCCTTAACGGGCATCGGGCACTGGACTACCGACTATGACGATGCAGGTGTTTACTACGTTGAGTTCGGCGTTAACGACGGTAAAGGAGGAATTGACAACGAAACCATTAAGATAACAGTGAATGATGTGAACAGACCGCCGGTGCTTGAATCAATAGGCGATAGAACAATTGATGAGAATGAAACACTCACGGTAGATGTGAATGCAACCGACCCCGACAACGATGTGCTTACTTATTCCTGCAATCGAACCGATTTATTCACTGATTTTGACTCCTTAACGGGCATCGGGCACTGGACTACCGATTATAACGACGCAGACACCTACTATGTTGACTTTGGCGTCTCTGATGGTAAAGGTGGGATTGATAACGAGACCATTAAGATAACGGTAAACGATGTGAACAGACCGCCAGTGCTTGAACCCGTTGGCGATAGAGAACTAAACGAAAGCGAAACGCTTATGATTGATGTTGATGCAACCGACCCTGACGGTGATTCACTCACCTATTCATGCAACCGCACAGACCTGTTCATTGATTTCGATACCGCTATCGGCATTGGACACTGGACTACTGATTATGATGATGCAGGCATTTACTACATTGATTTCGGTGTTTCTGATGGTAAAGGCGGGATTGATAACGAGACTGTAAAAATAATTGTTCATAACAAGAACCGACCACCTGTTCTTGAACCAATAGGCGATAAAACGGTAAATGAAAGCGAACTGCTCGAATTCACCATAAGCGCCACTGACCCTGATGGCGACACGTTATCATATTCAGCCACGAATCTACCCGAAGGAGCGAGTTTCGACCCCAACACGAGAACATTCTCGTGGACTCCTTCTTTTGAGCAGGAGGGGATATATCATGACGTGCACTTCGAGGTCAGCGATGGCGAATTGTGCGACTGGGAGAACATTACAATCGTGGTAGGTGGCACGAACAGACCGCCTGTTCTTGAGCAGATAGGCGACAAAGCGGTGAACGAGAGCGAACTGCTCGAATTCACGATAAACGCCACCGACCCTGATGGCGACACACTGACATATTCAGCATCGAATCTACCCGATGGTGCAACCTTCAACCCGGACACGAGGACATTCTCGTGGACTCCTTCTTTTGAACAGTCGGGGACATATCACGATGTCCACTTCGAGGTCAGCGACGGTGAATTAACCGATTACGAAGACATCACGATTGTGGTAAATAACATGAACCGGGCACCTGAACTTGAACCTGTTGCAGATGTGGAACTGACTGAAACTGAAATGCTAACGATTGACGTTAATGCAACCGACCCTGACGGTGATTCACTCACTTATTCATGCAACCGCACGGACCTGTTCACTGATTTCAACGTGGAAACGGGCATCGGACACTGGACTACCGACTACGACGATGCGGGCACTTACTGCGTTGATTTCGGTGTTTCAGACGGCAAAGGCGGGATTGATAACGAGACAGTGAAGATAACCGTGAAAAATAAAAACAGACCACCGGAACTCGAACCCGTAGGAGACCGAGAAATAAATGAAGGTGAAACGCTAACGATGGATGTGAATGCAACCGACCCCGACCGTGATACGCTTACTTATTCATGCAACCGCGCGGATTTGTTCACCGATTTCAATCCTTCAACTGGTATCGGGCATTGGATTACCGATTATGACGACGCAGGCATTTACTACATTGATTTCGGCGTTAGCGACGGTAAAGGCGGGATTGACAACGAAACTATTAAGATAACGGTAAAAGATGTGAACAGACCGCCTGAACTCGCTTCCATTGGCGATATAGGAATAAATGAGAATGAAACTCTCATAATCGCTCTTAATGCAACCGACCTGGATGGTGACACGCTCACCTATTCATGCAACCGCACGGATTTGTTCACCGATTTTGATTCTTCAACAGGTATCGGGCACTGGACGCTTTCCTATGACGATGCCGGTGTTTATCACGTGGATTTCGGCGTTAGCGATACCAAAGGTGGAACTGATAATGAGACCGTGCGGATTACAGTGAATAACGTCAACCGTGCTCCGGTGCTCGAAGAAATAGGAGACAAGCTCGCTAACGAGAATTCTTTGCTCGCATTTACTATCTCTGCTACCGACCCTGATGGCGATGCACTGATATACTCCGCATCCAACCTGCCCCCTGGGGCAACTTTTGACCCGAGCACGGGAAGATTCACATGGACGCCCGCTTTCGGACAGGCAGGCATCTATCACGATGTGCATTTCGAGGTCACCGATGGTGAATTAAACGATTTTGAGAATATCACAATAATCGTGAAAGGCGCACTCGTTGAAATAAGTATTGAACCAAATAATGTTACCGTTCAACCGCAAGACCAGTTTGATGTGAACATTACGATTGACCCTCACGGGAACTCGGTCTATGGTGTCCAGTATTATCTCCATTATAACACCAGTGTAGTAAGAGCAGAGACGCAGACAAAAGGACCTTTCCTCGGTCTTTCCGGTGAGACAATCGTGGTCACCAATAGCATAGACCATGCTACGGCCGAGATTTCATACGCAGAGACGAGAATAGGGGAAAGCGGTGTAAATGAAAAGGGCACCGTGGCAACTATTCAGTTCACCGCAATTGGGGAACGCGAATCACTCGCTAACCTCTACCTCAGTGATGTGATTATCGTAAATCCTGCGACAGACGAATCATACAGTCAAATAAACATCTCTAATGGCACCGTCACAATTTCCCACAACACACCACCAATTGCAATTGCAGTATCAAAGCACCGGCACAACAACGTGGCAAAGAAATATCCATGCAACACGATTATATGCTCGTGTTCATGGGACCCGGATTTCGGTGATAAAGGTGGCAACATCACGTATATCCGGTTCGCGTTCGGTGACGGGCAGTACGGAACCACAGAAGGTCTGCCAGCGAGCAACTGCACGTGCAAGGAGCATAAGTACGAGTCGTGGAAGTGGTCACCAATCGGCAATCCTGATGGAGATTACTTGCCGCTAAATGCGACATTAACAGTGACAGATGACGGATGCCCGGAAATGAGCAACTCAACTTCCTTTGATGTTACTGTTTACATAGCAGGGGATGCGAACGGAGACGGCAGGGTGAATATCATGGATGCAGTGTACGTAGGAAAGCACTGGGGTGAACATTGTTCTACAACGAACCCATGTGACAACTGTGAGGGTTATCTGTGGGGTGACTTGCAGAAAGACAAAGCAGACCTGAACAACGATTGCGTGATAAACATCCTCGACGCCGTTATAATAGGGGCAAACTGGGGGCATGTAGCATGGTAAAGAATAGGGAATAGGCAACCAAAAATAAAATTTTTCCCCTTTTTCTTTTTTTTGGGAACTTGTAAAAGATAAAAGACGGGGGTAAAAAACAAACGAAAAAAGTTTGAAAGGAGGTGAGAAATGAGAAATAAAGACATTGTTAGAATAACAGCAGTGTCTCTGTTCATTCTAATTTGCTGTGTTACTTCGATTCATGCAGCTCCAGTAGTAAGCGTTGAACCATCTTATCAAAACGTCTTGCAGGGTGATCTCTTCACAGTGAATATAACAGTAAATCCAGCAGGTGTTGAGGTAATGGGTGCACAATATGATTTGTATTTCAATAATACGCTTCTAAAAGGGATTGAACAGGTCAGAGGTCCATTTCTCAGTCAAGACGGCACATCAACAATGGACATAACGAATGTAATCAACAACACCATCGGAAAAGCGGAGTATGGTGAAATGAGAACAGGTGTTGAGTACGGTGTGTTCAATCCCGGTGTACTTGCAACGATTACCTTTAAGGCGATGGAACCCGGAACGTGCAGTTTAAATCTGAGCAATATTGTATTAAGCGACCCTCTCGGTTATGAAATTTCTGGCATTTCGGTCAATAATGGAACAGTAGAAATTAATGCGACACACTTCAACATCTCTGGTTTCGTTAATTATACCACTGGCGACCCTGTTCTTAACCCTAACGTGACGATAACAAATCTTAACACAAGCGAGGTCTTCACAGCGGAAACGAACGCGAGTTCTAACTACTACCAGGTTTTATCAAACTTCGCTCACATAAGCGTAGGGCATATATTGCACTTCTATGCCAGTGACGATATGGGCAATCTGACAGAGTTTGACCACACGGTAACGCAAGCGGAGATGGACGCTGGCGGTTTTGCGCAGAACATTACTATATTCATTCCTGACAGAACACCTCCTGTCATAGCTAATATCAGTGTAATATCAATAACGAAAGATTCTGCAATCATAACCTGGGAAACCGATGAGCCGAGTGACAGCCTTGTCAAATACGGCACAGAACCCGGGAATTACACGAAAATCGTTTATAATGCATCTCTCGTGACTTATCACTGCATCTCAATTGCCGATCTCATCTCAAATACCACTTATTATTACGTGGTGAACAGCACCGACGCGAGCAACAACTCCGCTCAGAGCTCTGAACGCGCATTCAAGACTTTTGCTGATATTGTTATCAGTATCGGTGATGCAAGTGCAGTATCAGGAGAAAATGTTACCACTTCGCTTATCATCAGCGATATAACCAATGTCGGCACTGCGGATATCTTCTTATCCTACAATCAATCAGTGGTTCATGTCATCGCGGTTAACAATAGCGATTTCGATTTCTTGGAGTCTGCAATTGATAATTCTTCCGGCATAACACGAATAGGTGCATTCCAGACTTCTTTTCCAGGTCTCAATGGCGATGTGAAACTCGCAGACGTCACGCTAAAGGCGGTAGGAAGCGCAGGCGAATCGTCTACTCTGAACATTACCATCAATGAGTTGAAGGATGCAGGTCCCGATGAAATTCCTATACCTGCAAGCACACACAACGGGACTTTTGTCATCGCTGAGGTTACACCACCACTGGTAACAAATCCAACAGCAAATCCACCATCTATTCCCGAGGATACCGATTCTGAGCTGAGGTGGGGCGAAACATCACAATTAAACGTTACAGTAACAGACGATTGTGGTGTTGCCAGTGTCTCGATCAACCTCTCATCACTGGGTGGCTCGCCTGACCAGCCAATGACTCGCATCCCCGGCACTGATATATGGACTGTAACTGTTAATGCTTCGATTGGAACGGCGATATATAATGGGAGCTACCTGCCACATAACCTCACGGTATACGCAACCGACATATTTGGAAACGTAAACGCATCGGTGAACATACCCCTAATTGTCATACTAAACGGAGATGTGAGTGAAAATGGTGAGGTGGATATTTATGATACCATGTATCTTGCCAAGCACGTGCTTGGAAAACCCGGATTTGAAACGATGACCGAAAGCGTAGGAGAAGTCAGCGGTAACGGAGTGGTAACACTGTATGATGCGATGTATCTTTCAAAACACGTACTTGGTGAATCGGGCTTTGAAACGCTTCACTAAATGGAAGGAGGTGAAAATAAGAATGAAGAACGATATGTGGAAGAAGAAAAGACCGGGAGTAGCAGTATTGTATACTGCACTATTTCTGCTCTTTGTCTCATTCCTCACTCTGTCAGCTTCAGCTTCAGCTTCTGAAACTACTGTATCAATAAGCGATGCCTTTATGAAGCCTGACGAAACTGCGGTCACGAGTATCATGATCAACAATGTATCATATTTGGGTGCTGCCGATATAAGCCTCGCTTTCGACCCATCTGTGGTTCATGTGGTATCGGCAGCGAACAGCGATTTCGATTTATTTGATGCAGTTATTGACAATTCGACAGGTAGTGTCAAAGCAGTGGGAGCAGATTTTGGCGATGGATTATACGGCGATGTCAAATTCGCAGACATCACATTAAAAGCGGTTGGCAATCATGGAGAGACAAGTGCATTGAACCTAAGCATCAATGTGCTGAAGGAAGCTGGTCCTGATGAAACTACCATACCGGCGGCAGTAGATAATGGCACTGCATTTATAAACTTCCCCCCTGTTGCAATCGCATTCTCTGCGCACCGCTACAATAACGTTGGCTCCTATTATCCATGCCAAACGATTTTTAACGCTTCTGCTTCTTATGACCCAGATGGCGATGCCATCACAAGCTATACATGGGACTTCGGAGACGGATATTCTGGCGAAGGTCCGGCGATAGAGCATGCTTATTCGAGCTGTAAATGGAATGGAACAGGCTACGAACCATTTAATGTCAGTTTAACAGTAAAGGATGATGGTGGTCTCGCAAACACGGCTATTATACAAGTTAACGTCTATATTGCGGGAGACGCAACCGGGGACGGCAGGGTGAATATCCTTGATGCAGTAATAGTAGGGCGTGAATGGGGCGAAAAATGCACGTGCGGTAATTTCTGCTGGGAAGGACAAGACAGGGCTGACAGGGGAGACCTTAACAATGATTGTATCGTGAACATACTTGATGCAGTGATAATAGGAGCAAATTGGGGGAATATTGCATGGTAAAAATAAGCGAAATGGGCAATAGGCAATAGGGAAAAGTGGAAAATGGAAAATTTAGGAGTATGAGAAAAAGGAAAAAATGAAAAAGAAGGGGTATATACAAAAACAAAAAAGTATTACAGCGATTTTGCTTGCCACACTAACGATTGGGTGCATATTTGCAGCGATAGTACCGGTAGCAATTGGAGCTGACGTTTCCACTATTAGTTTCCTTTATGAGGACTCTTTTACCGGTGTTGATTCACCAACCGGGTGGTCAACTGGTGACAACATGGTGAATCTCGGAACCGATAACTGGGCGCTTCTGAATGGAACAGCTACCGTTACGGGTTACCAAAATGGCGGCAGTGGAATACTAACGCATCGTGGAACAAGAGGCTTGGGTGTATTAGGCGCAGAAGATGACGAGGTGGATAGTATTGATAAACTGGAGAGGGTTGAAATTACGTTCGATACGCCACATCGTTTAAGCTATCTGGAAGTTCGTTCACTGTTTGACAATGAGGGTCCCGGCGGTGAGCCGGAAGAGGGAGACATAGATTTGTATCTCGGTGGAACTCTCGTCATTCATTATATAGTCCCCAACAAAACTAAATCCACGATGGGATAAACTTTTCGATCCACGACTTAGCAAATGATAAGCTCTCTGCAAGTTTGTTTATAGAATGTCCTTTCGATTATTTTCCTCAGAGCTTCTACATTTTCCACGAAAGCAATCGAGATGACCCTTTTTATGCTCTTCCATATAAACTCGATCGGGTTGAGGTCAGGCGAGTATGGTAGGAGGTAAGCAAGATACATCCCGAGCTGCTCGCCCTCTTTTTTCACCCTGTTCGATACATGCGTGCTGAAGTTATCGAGTACCACGATAATCGCTTTGTAATTATTATTAACCGCCCGTATAGCCCTCAAAAACTCATTGAAGCTCTCTATCTTTGTGTTCTCAGGAAAACTTATAACTCCCTCTCCCACAATTGGATAAAAACCCATTGCATTAGA
>Ga0190349_1000313_pt1 | contig 15633 bp, 12 predicted proteins | sample 48721378_MG_FD_179798 | JGI IMG/M metagenome (GOLD analysis project Ga0190349, IMG submission 179798) | Hydrothermal vent microbial mat bacterial communities from Southern Trench, Guaymas Basin, Mexico - 4872-13-7-8_MG | ecosystem: Environmental > Aquatic > Marine > Hydrothermal vents >...
ATGCTATTGAAATGGTTAAGAGAGAAGAAGGAACCGATGATTCGAAAAAAACAGTTCGTTATCCGCAAATTGACTTCAGCAAATGTTGTTTCTGCAGTCTATGTGTTGAGATTTGCCCCACAAAATCTCTGAAGATGACAAATGCATCTGTAATGGTCGCTATGGATACAAAACAATTTCTCTTGCCACCAGAAGAATTAGCAAAACCCCCTGAATTGCAAATGCCAGAGCCATTAAAAATCAAAGGAGCAAAGAGCTGGGCACGTTCACGAAGCTTATGGGTAATGAACTATTTTACCGGCTGTTGTTTTATCGAAGCAGTGCCATGGGTGGGTAGTGGCTTTGATATGGAGCGCTTTGGTATGATTGTTGCTCGAAACCCCAGAATGGCTGACGTACTCCTTGTTGGTGGGTATGTGACAGAAAAAACAGTTAAACGAATCATCAGAATTTACGAGCAGATGCCTCTCCCCAAATTTGTAATTGCTCTTGGAAATTGTCCAATGGGTGGGGGAACATATTGGGATAGTTATAATACTATCAAAAGAATTGACGATTACATTCCTGTAGACATTTGGATTGCTGGTTGCCCACCAAGACCTGAAGCAATTGGATTTGCTGTTGTAGCGGCAATCAACCACATTCAAAATGGCTATGCAGGGAAAGAGGAAAAGGTGAAACTTACAAAGAAGCTACAGCTTCCACCAGTGCTTCCAGAAGATAATCTCGACCCAAAAGAACGAATCTTACCTTTTGGTCCACAACATCCCGGTACTGGAAACTTCAGCTTGAAGTTGACAACAAATGGCGAGTTGGTTACAAAAGCTGAACCACAAGTTGGCTATCTTCATCGAGGTTTTGAGAAATTAATGGAATACCGAACTTGGTATCAAAACATAATGCTGGTGCAACGAATTTGTGTGTTGGATGGTGGAGCATATGAATTGGCATATTCAATGGCTGTGGAACAATTGGCAGGAATAGAAATTCCAGAACGAGCCAAGTATCTGCGGACAATACAGGCAGAATTTTCAAGGATTCAAAGCCATCTTCTTAATTTGGGTTTAGTGGGTGGAGCAACTGGTTTTCATACTATGCAAAATATTACTTGGGGTGATCGTGAAAAAATCCTCAAGTTATTAGATGAAATGACCGGTGCGCGGATATATCATATTTATAACCCCCCTGGCGGCGTTTTCAGAGATATACCTGATAATTTCAAAGATCATACAATGAAAGTAATAACCAATTTCAGGAAACGACTGAAAGAATATGATAAAGTCTTCATAGAAAACCCCACTTTCCAAGCAAGAACATTAAAGCTTGGGGTTCTCCCCCGCGAAGTTGCAATAGCTCATGATATTACCGGTCCGAACATTAGAGCATCGGGAGTGGATTTTGACGTCAGACGGGCGATACCTTATGCTGCATATGAGGCGCTTGATTTTGAAGTGCCAACGTTCAAAGAGGGCGACGCTTATCATCGAATAGTGGCACGAAGACTCGAAATTGAAGAGAGCTTCCGGATAATTGAACAAGCACTTGAAAAGCTTCCCAGTGGACCAATTCGAGCCAAATTTGGATCCTATAAACATAAAATACCAGAAGGCGAAGCAATCAGTTTTATTGAATCTGCTCGTGGAGAACTGGTATATCACCTTGTGAGCAATGGCGGAAACAGTCCCTATCGTGCAAAAGTTCGCGGACCTATGTTTGATGCAATAGTGGTTTTATTGCCAAAATTGCTTGTAGGAACATACATCGCAGATGTCCCAGTGATCTATTGGAGTTTAGATAATTGTCCGGCAGATCATGACAGGTAAAAAAATATTCATATTAAAGACAATAGGAGCACTTTTCCAAATGTAAGTGTAAAAGGTCTCCTTTTTTCTTCTTTTATTATTAAATGAACAGCTGTTTGTGCTGATGTAAAAATAATAGTTAGTAATCCTTTTGAACCTAAAATTGAATTTAACGATTATCTTTCAACAAAACACAAAGAATTATAAAAACTACCATTTTCGTATTTGCTGTAAATGGCATTTTAAAAAAGGAATTTAAAACAATGGCAAGAAAACAGCGAGATAGTTCGAAAAGAATTCCAGAATTAACAATTAGTCCGCAACTTAAGCAAGAGGTCGATGCATTGGTCCAGGCGACTTATAAAACCAATGTAAGGCATTGGTCTCCTGCTATTACGCGAGAATTTTATGTCCCAATAGGAGAAGTAGGAGAAATACGTGTTCTTCATGTTAAACCCAAGCAACCAAAAAACACTGCACCAGTGCTTTTCATTCCAGGCTTTGGTGTTATTCAAGAAGAGTTTAACGATTTATATGAAGCCTTACAGGAAGATATTGAATTCTACTATATTGAAACAAGAGAAAAAACCTCGAGCAAGATAAAACGGAGAAAAACAAAATTAACGCTCTCAGAAAAAGCCAAAGATATTCAAACAGTTATTGACTTTCTTAACCTGTCGCAAAAAGACTTTCTTTTGGTTGGGACTTGTTGGGGGTCTTCTGTAGTTTTAACAGGGCTCTACGAGAAGACCTTAACGGCTCCGAGAATTCTATTGTTCGATCCGGCTTTTGAACTTGCCTTTAGTAAATTTATTGTGAATATATCGATACTTCTTCCAACATTTATGGTCTCCCTACTCAAAAGAATTTTCAAATTCTTTGCCTTGATGGGTATGAAAGAAAAACGGCAGAAAGAACGGACTTCAGCTTTTATTGATAATGCTGTTGTTTGGAAATGGAAACGGGCTGCCTATCAAAACCGGAAGTTAAATCTCTTTAAAATTCTGCCAGCAATTGAAAAAGAACTTTTCATAGTAAATGGAAGCAATGACAGATTTCATAACCAAGAAATCTATCCGATGGAGGCAAAGGCTTTACCACATGGCCGGTTCTTTTACTTGGAAGTCGACGAATCAAAAAGAGAACGAATGATGGCTGCAGTTATCCGTGAATTTGCGTTAGGTACACAAGTTCAACCTGTCCCTCTTGTTATGCAAAAATTCGAAAAGAATCTTAAAAGAGAAGAAAATCTTGCATTTTAACTTTAGCCTATAAATGGCGCTCTTCTTTCAGACTGAAAATTAATATCTCAAAAAGTGATTGTTTATTGGCGAAAGCTCAATAGTTGGCGAACTAAATGGTCACTGGAGTATCACAAGAAGATGACTTACCAATCGATGTAGGTTATTTAAGACGACTTTTAGAAGAGATGATTAAAATTCCTTCTGTAGTTGGAGAGGAAAAAACACTTGCTATCTTTCTCGAAGAAGAAGTGAAAAAACTTGGGTTGCAAACGGAACTTGAGAGAGTAGAGTTTGAACGCTTTAATCTCTATGCAGTTCGCTCTTTCCATAAGCGTGGAAAAACATTAACTTTCAATGGGCACTTAGATACTGTTGAGAGTTGCTCTGGTTGGGAAACAGATCCCTTCTCACCCATGCTAAGAGGTCAAGAGCTTTATGGGTTAGGCTCTTTGGATATGAAAAGTGGTCTTGCTTGTGAATTAGCAGCAATTAAAGCTCTTGTCAACTCAAATCTCGAATTAGTCGGAACAATCCATTTTACTGCTGTAGTAGATGAAGAGGGCTATGGAAAAGGAGCACGAAAAATGTTACACAATCCTTCTTTTGGTAAAGGACGTACAGATGGGATTCTGATAGCCGAACCATTTTTTGGTGATAATGAAACAAATGCCCTACCACTTGGAATGACAGGCAAAGTACTTTATAAAATCACAATTCACGGTCGTTCAGCTCATGCCTTTACGCCTGCCAAAGGAATAAACGCCATTGATGTTGCTGGGAAAATTATTGCCAGCATGCAAGAACAACTAGATAGCCCCTCTAAGAAGCGTTTGTTTGTTTTACCAAGCGACAATGCATTTGGTTCAGGAACAATGTGTTTCTTAAAAGTCGTTGGTGGTTATAAAGTCTATTCTGTTGTTGTCCCTGACCGGTGTGAGTTAATACTAAATCGATTGTTAATACCCGGAGAAACGAAAGAAAGTGCCTTGAAAGATATACAAGAATTTCTATTACAGCTCGACTTGCCAGCGGAGGTTACACTCGAGATAGTTCCACCATTTTACGTCCCGTATAAACTACCTCAAACAACACCGCTAGTAGCCTCTCTCGCGAAAAGTTACCAGGCTATTTTTGGTTTTCCACCACAGTTTAATTATCGCAAGATGATTACAGATGCCAATATCTTTTATGGAGAAGGTAAAATCCCAACTGTTCTTTTTGGCCCAAAAGGAGGAAACATTCATGCTGCAAACGAATATGTTGACCTCTCATTATTGTCAGCTATTGCTCAAATCTATTGTCAGCTATTCCTTTCTTTTCAAAAGCAAATCTAAGAATCAATCGTAGCACACCAAAAAGATGTTGATGTAGTTGTTTTTGCTACACCTGGCAGTGGGCGAATCTTATCTAAAACCATTTCCCCGATTTTTTCGAGTGTTGCTCCTCGAACTTTCACGAGAAGGTCCCATTCTCCAGAGATTAAATGAACTTCTGAGACATTTGGAAGTCGAGCCAGCTTTTCAGCTAATTTCCGTTGTGTGATCTCAGCGTTTTGTGCAAATTCAATAAAGACAAAGGCTGTTACGGGAAGACCGATTTTTTTAAAGTCTTTCTCAATAGTGAACTTTCGAATGACCCCTTCTTGTTTCAATTTTTCAATCCGGGAATGAACTGTTACTCGAGGGATGTCAAGCTTTGTTGCAATCCTTTTGGTTGGCATACGAGCATCTTTTTCAAGTTCTTGAAGTATTAGTCTGTCCTTTTCATCGAGCATGAAAATATCTCCTTTATTAAATTATATTTCAATTTAACAGCTTATTTTTGTTTGAAAAATCTTTTGTCAAAAAAAAGAGGAAAGAAAAATCCTCCCTCAAGATTTACTTTAATTAGCTATGTTTTTATTTTTCTCTTCAAATTCTGCGACTTTCTTTTCATAGCGTTCGATTTCAATTTTACTGGAATAGGTTGCCAAAGAATAAATTGCAAGGCCAATAAGTCCGACCCCGAAAGCACTAATTACAAACCCAAGAACATAGCTTCCTATACGTGTTTTTGTGCCATCAACTACAAAACCGAAATCATATCCATAGAATTCTGCGTTTGGAACTGCTATGTAGTCAATTATCAAAAGAACACAATAAAAAGTTGTTTTTGTTGAAGCTTGATATGAAATACTCGGTGTAGTGAGATCATCATATGAGGTAAAAGTCTCGATAGGAACTTCACTGAAAATCAATTTAGCTATCGAGTCATCAAGAAATTCTTGAGCCAAATTAAAATAATTCAAAATTAATTGCCTGAAAAGCCCAGAATCATATGGTGCTTGATATTGTTGAGCTGCCCACAGAAACCACAAATTTTGACAACTTTCAAAGAATTTGGTAAAAGTACTTTCATTACAAAGAACAAGAGCAGCTTGAAAAGATTCTTTATTTGAAGAATAGCCATATCTTGGCATAAATCTTAAGCTGTCATTTTTCCGAACAGTAAATCTTTCCATTGTTCCCCAGCCCATGTCATTTACTGAAGGTTTTGTATTTGTTCCAGGGGTATACCAACTCCAGTTCGGAAGGATAGTAATATTTGTTATTGTAGAAGAATAATAGGCTTTTTTCATACCAACAACAGGACCCAATGTCAAGCCAACAGTCAAGAATATTATTCCAAAAGTTATGAGATAGGAACGAATTTCTTTTAAATAGTATTTCCATCCGCCCGGTCGTTTCCCTGCTTTGTATGGTACTCGTAATCGATCCCCTTGAAGAATAGCCCAAGATAAGACGATGGAAATGATAATTACTACAAGCAATACGACCGAAAAAGTAAGCGCTTTTGCCGGTGAACCAAATTTAACAAATACATCCGCATAGTTCCCTGGGAAGACTGCTGGCGACTCACTATTACCATATTCATTTATGGGGTAAACTATTAGCGATTTTATGTAATAAGAGATTGTTAGGCTGCGTAACGTTGGCGAAAAACTTGCAAATACAAATTCCCAGATAAAGACGAAAAATAACCCGAACCAGAGAGGGTTTTTGAAAAGTAGGCCGATGAGCATGAAAACGGCTCCATACACTACTGTTGCGATAAAAGCAACGAACATGAACCGTAGAGCCATATTAAAATACATCAGCCCAGCCAGTACGCCAAAGGAAAGATAGTTCAATAAAGTGGCGACAATAATAAAGAGGGGGACGACGGTGAGGTAACCCAGATATTTTATTATCACAAGTTCAAACCGATGAATGGGTCGAGAAGTCAAATAAGTGATAGAGCGATTGTTCTTTTCATCATTAAACATTGTGGAGGCAATGTACATCGTAAAAAGTGGGATGATAATCCCAAAATACCCCCTAAACATGATGTCAGAATAAAGAGAATAAAATTCGTTCGCTAACATATAATTGACTGAAAAAGCAACGATAGGACCTGCAATTATTGGTAGAAGAATCAGCGCATTGAAGATCCAGCTTTTTCCTTGCTTAAATAACGTTGAAATTAATTTGCTAAGGTAGAGCCGGTAAATTGGTCCAAATCTCCGTTTCCAGCTGAACTTTTTTTCGTATTTAGTAAGGTTTTCGTATAACTTTTCCATGCTCTTTTTAGCTCCTTTTATTTTCTTTTCGTTAAATAATCAAAGATTGCTTCTAAGCCTGCATCCAGTGTTGCCATTTCAAGAATTTTCACTTTTGATTCAACTGCAAGCTCTTGGATGAGTTTGTAAAAAGCATTTGAATTATTTGTTCGAATATTGATGTATTCGAAATTTTCTATATCAGGTGCAACATTAAGGACGAAATCGTAGTCTAACAGAATCGTTGCGAGTCGCTTCCTATCAGGTGTTTTAATGCGGATTGTAAAAGGAATCTTATCCATGAGTTCACGAATTTCGCTAATGCTCCCTTGGGCAATAGCCCTACCTGAATAAATCAATAGAATTTTGTTGGTAATTCGTTCAACTTCGTGTAAAATATGACTCGAGATAAGAATGTTCTTCCCAAAATCTCTACCCAATTTTTGAATCAACTGAACTAATTCTCTACGGACAAGTGGGTCTGTCGATTGGAGGGGCTCATCAAGGAACAGAATTTCAGGGTCATGAACAATTGCTTGAGCAATTTTAATACGTTGGCGCATACCCTTGGAATACCCTTTAATTGCTCTATCCATTACCTCAGTCAACCCGACGAGTTTGATAGCTTCAACTGCAGCTTTATTTGCAGCCTCGCGAGATAAGCCACTGATTTGTGCCAATTCACGTACGAATTTGCGCCCTGTCATCCATTCAAATAGAATTTCTTGTTCCGGGCAAAAACCAAACCGCTTCAAAATTTCGGGATTGTTCCACACTTCACTTCCTTCAACATAAATTTCTCCCGAGCTTTGCCGGAGTTGTGCAGTGGCAATATTCAAGAATGTTGATTTTCCAGCACCATTGGGCCCCAGTAAGCCAACGATCCCTCGATCGATTTTTACTGTAATTTTGTTTAGCGCCATAACTTCTTTGTACCATTTGTTCAAATCGTATGTTTCTATGAAATACTCTTTCATTAGCTAACCTCCTCGCGATACAACCTGTTAATGGTCATCAGCAGAAAAATAATGCCTATTGTAATCATTAAAGTGATTGCAACACCACCACTTAGTGTTGATTCAAAGAAATTCATCCCAAACATTGATGTTGAAGGGCTACCAAAGATTAGAAAGACAGCTGCAACAATGATTAAGGCGATTGAGAAGTATTGAATCCAATCAGCTTCGATGAATTCAGCTATAAGGCTTGCGACGAGCGATGGTAAAAATAGCACTAAAATAGAGAGGATGCCTCCTAAAACACTTTGTTTACTTATCGATGAGAAATATAAAACAATGGAACCCATGAAAAACACTATTAGGAATCCAGAAGCAAAAGTTGAGAGATAAGTCATGATCACTGTTTTAATAGCAAGACCACTAACACCTTCAAGTAAATTAAATGTTACTAAGAAAACAAACCAAGGAACAAATGTTACAAAACTTGAGACCATATAAACAGAAAGAGCTTTTCCAATTGCGTAGTCAATGCGAGTTATGGGGCGGGAGAAGTATAGTGCCAAACTATTGTTCTTTTTATCATTAGCGATGGTTCCAGAGTTTAAAGCACAAATAAAGACTATCGGTAAAAAGATCAATCCGGGATTGAAGGAGAAATTAATGATGGTATACATTGTTGCATCCACCCCACCTAATCCCCCCAAGAAGAATTCTCGCACGAAGGCAGGGAAGAAAATAGCGGAAAAGATAAGCATCAAAGTAAATGATATCACAGGCAAATTACAAAGAATTAAGAGAAAGATGATTTTTTTGCCTGAAAACTGCACCCGGAAAGTTTGGGTTGCAATTGACCAAATTTTAAAGAACCGCCCTTTAATTTCACCTTTATATTCTCTATAGCTGCGATTAAAGACACTCATTTTGGAACCTCAATTTTTGTTTCTTTTGTTGGCAAGCCGTTTTTATTATTCATATCAGCAATACGATGCACGAAAACATCCTCAAGAATCGCTTCGCTGGGAACCATCGTCCGGATCTGGATGTCATTTTCATATGCAAGTTTTAATAAAACGGTACTAATCTCCTCATCGGAATACTGCACCAAAATAGTATCCTCAAAGAGCTGAAAAGGAATCCCCTTAGTTTGTAAGGCTGCTAAAAAGCGCTCTAAATCACCGCGAATTTCAACTTTCATATTCTTTTTCTCGACGCTTCGGGTTTCTTGGTAAGTTAGTTCTGAAATCTTTCCTTGAGCAACAACAGCTCCTTTGTTAATGATAGTCGCAAATTCACACGTAGCCTCGATATCAGGGAGTAAATGAGAAGAGACAATCAAGTTTATTCCATGTTCTTTGCTAATCTCTTTCACCAATTCAATCATATCGATACGACCATTTGGATCCAGACCATTTGTGGGTTCATCGAGAATAATCAACTCAGGATCATTTACGAGAGTCTGCGCAAGTTTTAATCGTTGAAGCATTCCAGTTGAAAACTCTTTCACCTTTCGGTAGCGCGCTTCATTTAAGCCGACGTATTGTAATGTTTCATGCGCTCGTTGCATCGCCTCTTCTTTGGGAAGGCCGGAAATACGCCCCAAAAGAGAAACTTGTTTCACAGCATTTACTCCAGGAATTATCGCAAAATGTTCGGGCATATAGCCAACTTTCTGTCTAATTAACATGCCTTCCTTGAAAATGTCATGCCCAAGTAACTGTGCTTCACCTTGATCAGCTTTAAGATAGCTAAGAAGAATCTTAATCAAGGTACTTTTACCGGCGCCATTAGGGCCAAGGAGGGCATTTGCTCCAGCATTCATTTTAAAAGAAATCGCATCCAAGGCTATAATGCTCTGAGGAGAGTTTTTTTTCCCGAATATTTTCGTAATCCCTTCAACGCAAAGAATTTCATTTTGATGAACCAAAGATGACACCCACTAGTTTTATCTTGAAAGTTCTAACGAGAAATGACTCGTAATTTTTATACAAAGAATAAAGGCTATATTACTTTAAGAATATAACTAAATGCTTCAATAATAAGCGTCATTTTTTTAAATAAATATTTTAAAATAAGCATTAGTAATATAAAGAAAAAAGGCAAATGTTGAAATACAAATAATTTAAAATTGAAATTATGATTTATTAAATAATCAACTTTTTTGGTCGTTGCTTAAATGAATGAACTAGGAAGTATAAGAAAAAAAGATTCTAAAAAAATAAAAACTTTAATTGATGCCTTTCTTACTGAAATCAAGAAGGTGAAAAAACTTCCATATATTAATCCCTTCGAAAAAATCCGATTAAGCATTATCAATGAAAATGACGAATTAGTTTACAATTCAGAGAATTCCTTACAAATTATTGGTTATTCAACTTCAGATTTTGGCCTTTTAACAACTTTCGGGTACATTCATCCGGATGAACGCGAAAAAGTAATTTCAAATTATCATTCATTTGACAATGGCTCAAGCAAACCAATTATTTACCGCATTTTTACACCACAAGGTGAATTAAAATGGATACGTGGTGTGGCAGTAAGAATAATTGACCCTGATACAACAACTAATATTGCAACAGCGATTTTTGAATTAGACATATCTACAGAAATTTCCTTTTATGAAGACGTCATTAAAGCAAAAGAAAAACCATTATTCGAATCAATTCTCAATTTAATATCTACGCCATTTGTTTATATGAGAAATACAGTTATTGTGTGGGTTAATCATGCATGGGAAAGAATTTTTGGTTATACATTAAAGGAAGTCAAAAACCAATCTTTGGAGATCATTTTCCCTGAGAAAAAAGACTTTGCAAATTTTCTTTTAGCGTTAAATAAAGAGCAAATAAGGGATAGGCATTTATACCTCCTTGTAAAGCTTGAAGATAAAAACGGGGTAAAACATTCCAGAACACTTTCAATTATAACCCAAAATAAGGATGACTTCTCAGAAGGCCTTTTGATCTTTTTTCTCGATGTTGCCAAATTATCTTCAGACTTAAAGATTGAAAACGAGGACCTGCACTTTTTCCGAAGTATTTTCGATAATTACGATGGTATTATTATTCAAATTGCGAAAAATCGAATTAAATATGTCAATAAAACAATTGAACGAATGTTGTTCTATACTGAACAAGAGGTTTTAGGGCATGAGCTTGCAATTTTTTTCAATACAAAAGATGCCTACAAGAAATTCCTTGGAAAGTTGCGTACAGAGTTTGCAAGAAACAAAAATTTCAATGATGAAGTAGTCTTATATCGAAAAGATCGGAAACCGGTGCTTTTCACTGCCCGAGTTTCTCCGGTAAGTTTTGACAAAACGGAAGACTTTGTTGTTGCTTTAAACCCCATTTCTGCCTTAAAGGAATTGGTTAATCAACTTCGATTTGAAAAAAGCGAACTGGAGAGCTATAATGATTTACTATTTCACAATATAAAGAACCTATGCCAAGATGCACTTTCGCAACTCGAGATAAGTATACTACAATTAAATGACAAACCCGAGGTCGCTAAAGAGCGGCTGGAGAAAAGCAAAGAAGCAATCTATCAGATTGCTAAGATAACGACCAATCTCGAGAATTATCTCCAGATTGCCCGAAAAAGCAATGACTTTTATGAATACGATCTTTACAAAGTTTTTGCTCAAAGTGAGGAAAAAATAAACAAAGAATATCACCCACGTGCCATAAAGATTGTCCATGGTCTGAAACCAAACAAATTTTTGGCACGAGGAAATGAGCTTATTTATGAGCTCTTCTTCAATATTTTTGAAAAAACCCTGGCATATAATAATAAGCCCTTAATAACTGTGGAAATTACTGTTAATGATTCTGCCAATCTTGATGATTCTTGGGAGGTGCGTATTAAAATCCCTGACCCGCGATTAAACAAGGAGCTACAATCATTCTTCGAGTTTGAACCGGAGTTTGATCACGAACTAAAAGGCTCTGACTTTACCCTTAACATTATTACATCCATAGTTAATAGTTTCCAAGGAAAAATTTCATTTGAACATCAAGAAGATAACGAGTACGGACAATTGATCATTAGTATGCCGAAACAGCTATAAATTCATGTTTCATTACAATTGCATTTTCTTAAGGAGCTGGGGCAATTGACTGATGTGGTCAATAAGGAAGTCTGGTTGAAATTGCTTCAATAATTGTTTCTTTTCTTTTTTCGCAGCATTAAAATTGACAACTGCACAGGTTAATGTTCCTGCTCGTTTTCCTGCTTCGATATCGTGGGGTAAATCGCCAACATAAAGCGTTTCTCGAGGTTGTAAATTGAGTGTCTTTATGGCTAAATTCAATCCAAAGGGGTTAGGTTTAGTGTATTTTAGGTCATTCCTTGCAACAATCAAGTCAATGTCTTTCAAATGAGAAAATTCTTGCTGCGCTCGTTTGATTACTGCTTTTTCAGCATGAGTGACAATTGCTGTTTGGTAATTCTTCGTGATAAACGCTAAAACTTTATCAGCATGTTCTTCCGGGAAAATTCTGTTGTGGTTCTTCTTGAAGAGGATTAAAAAGTTCACAGTGAATGGTAGTATGTGTCGTTTTTTAAGATTTAATAGCACACTAATTTTGAAAATGATCTTCGGAACATAGAAAAGCCCTTTCTTTTCTGATCTTAAATACAGTTGAATAACTCTTTCAAGTACTGTCAAAATTTCTCTTTTTGTTATTGATGGTTGAACTTTCTTTAAGGCATGATAAAAAGGCCAACCAATTCGAGCAATAAGCGATGATAGCACTCCATCGAAATCCAGAAATATGCCTTTTATTCTGGTCATTCTTACCTCCCAATTGTAGTAGTAATTCTCATTTCATTGCTTGGCATTTTTTATTTAAAAAAAGCTAAATCCTTTACGAATCAAATGGAAGTATTAAAAAAACATTTCAACCATAATTCTTTATCATTGAGAGTAATCTTTTCCATAGATCAATAAAAAGTGAGAAATTCACCATGCCGGAAGAGGATCAAAAACAATCAAAAGAGCTACCCGAATCAGAAGGAGAAATAAAACCCGAATCAACATCTGCCTTCCAAATTTGCTCCCATTGTGGAGAAAAATCCCCTGAGGGGACAATTTTCTGTGGGCACTGTGGTAAACCCTTTAAGGAAAAAATTCCTTGCCCCGGGTGTGGAAAGGAAATTCCAGTGTATTATTCATTTTGCACTTTTTGTGGAGCGGTTGTAAAACCAAGTTTTAGCCCCCGTCAACAAGAAACTTCTACTGCAATTGTTCAAACTGCATATAAACCCCCTCATCCAACAAGCATTACTTCTTATCAACAAATTCCTCAACAGCTGAGAATAGAGGAATTTGAAAGACAGCAGCAACAAATAAAAATTGCGAGTCGTCTAACAAGTGCAAGAATCGTGGGAATAATTGCTTTGGTCTTTGCTGCTTTTAATCTCTTATCAATTATTCTCACCATTCCATTATTGTATTCAGATAGCTATTTTCAAGACATTTTAAATGATGCCGGGCTCTCCATGTCAGTTGCAATCGCGAGTATTTTAGCTGTAATGTTACCAATAATAATAATACTTGTCGTTATGGGTATCAGCTTAATAAAACCGAAAGAATATAATAGACCTTGGAAGAGCCTTTATCAGAATTTTCGTTATCTCTTCCTTTCTTTCTCAGTATTTCTTGCTGCTTTAATTTTCCTAATAGTAATAAGTTGGTCTTTTTATTTTCCCAAGTCCCTCTACACAGATCCTGAGCTTTTTTGGCTCTTCAAAGTTTTTTTGGTCCCTCTTAATGCGAATATCTCCGTTCTTTATCTTATCGATCTTTTTGGTTTTATCATAGCAACGATATTATTAATTCTACCAACAGTCGTTGTTGTTATTAAGAAAAAAATCAAACATCAACAAGACGAACAAAGTAAAAAAGAAGAACAAGAAGAAGAGTTAGGAACTGGCAAATTAGCAAAACAATTCCCTGGCAACATTCCAGGAACAACACAACAAACACAAATTCGGTTGGCATACAAGTCACGAAAGGAACAGCTACAAGCTGCAAAAGCAAGAAAGGGGCCAATGCCAATCATTTTTGAGCGGATCAAAAATGTCCCTTTAATTCAAACAATTGAATTGCTAGGTGCAATGAGTTTGGTATCAATAATTTTGGTACAGATTCTTGCACCCAAAGCAGATGAATCAATCGGTTTGCCCGAAGATCCTTTTAAAATTACCTTTCAAGTAGGCTGGGCAGGGATTTTTGAAGAGCTTAGTTTCAGATTAATCCTTATTGGCGGACCAATGATAATTGTGATTATTTCCCGTTACTTCCTACAAAAACATCTCAGTCAAAAAATACTTGTGAAAAATCCTGAAACAACAATCCCCATTACACAAGAAAGCCTTCTCATAAAGAGTTTCAAAAACCAACCCAAATTAGGGCTAAAAGACATCCTTTTGGCTTTTCGCGGGAAGTATAAGATTGTTGGCCTACCCGAATGGATTTTAATCTTCTTCTCTTCCCTTATTTTTGGTTTTGCTCATTGGGAAGCTTGGACTGGGAGTTGGGGTGCTTGGAAGATTGTACAAGCATCAGTCTCGGGTTTCTTTCTAAGTTATGCCTTTGTTAAATACGGTATTGAGTCATCTATTTTCATTCATTTTTGCAGCAATACGATTAGTGCTTTAATTTATTATGCACCAAAAGGAGGGGCAGAATGGCTTGGAGTGTTTGCAGCCGGCTATTCTTTTCTAATACTTCTTGTCGGACTAATGAAAGGCGTTAGCTTTATTATCAATCAAGTTTATGTGCATCATATCGTTTATCAGCCACCACAAAAATATTGAGAAAAGGGTAACAACAATACATCAGGAATTCCTCTCTATGACGCAATTTGAACAGAAGTTCATACATATCATTGGTATTGGCAACCTCACCAGGCAAGATGATGGGGTAGCAATTCGAGTACTTCAGCAATTAGCAGAAGAAAAGGAACAATATCCGGGCATAAAAATAACCGATTTAGGAATAGGAGGGGTGGATATTGCTTTTATGCTCGATGGCTGGCAATTCGGAATTATAATTGATGCCATACACAATGAAAGCCTTATACCAGGAGAAATAATCGAATTTACATTAGAAGAAGAACAATTGCCGGAAATAAAGGGTTTTAGCTCAACTCATGGGTTTGATGTTCTTTCCGCCTTGAAACTTGCATATGTTTTACGAGAGTTCCAGTTACCAGAGAAAATCTTTGTCATTGGCATTCAAGTTGAAACATTCTCCGGCTTCGGCTTAGAATTGTCACCAAGAGTGGCAAAAAGTGTTCCAAAAGTAATTGAAAAAGTGAAGAAAATAATTTTTGATTTGACTCAACAGTCCTAACTGAGTTAAACGGTTATTGATTTTAATCGTCAGAAATTTTCCCAAGAGCAATTCGTGCAATTTCATTGAAAACAAGATCAACGCCTAAGCCATTTGCAGAAGAAGTTTCAATATATCTTATGGCATCGTATTTCTTAATGGCCTCTTTTATGATTTCCTCTGTTATCAATGGGTCTCGCGGAAGATCACTTTTTCCTCCGACGATAATTATTTTGGTGTCAGCTTCCTTATCAATGAAATTATGCCAGGTTTCTAATCCTTTTATTGAAAGCGCCCGAGTTAAATCGAACATTAAAACAGCTACTACCGCGCCTTTTAAATAATTGTCAAAAATCCCCATCGATTTGAATTGTTCTTGTCCACCTAAATCCCAAACACTTAGGGAAATATCTTCTCCTTGATAACTCATCTGATGAATATAGAATCCCACGCCGATAGTTATTTTTGTTGTGTCGATGAATTCTCCTGTAAGATACCGCTGGATTAACGTTGTTTTACCAACACCTCCATCGCCACCAAATACCACTTTTGCAATGATTTTTGACAAATAACTATTCTCCTAGAACCGTTGATCGTGATTGTAATTAATATAAAAAAATAATGCTTTCTCCTTAATTATAAAGCTATTTGTTTTTGCATCAAGAGAGAAAAAAAGTGCTATATAAGCACAGGACCACTTTAACAAGTATTAGTG
>Ga0190349_1000314_pt1 | contig 15590 bp, 13 predicted proteins | sample 48721378_MG_FD_179798 | JGI IMG/M metagenome (GOLD analysis project Ga0190349, IMG submission 179798) | Hydrothermal vent microbial mat bacterial communities from Southern Trench, Guaymas Basin, Mexico - 4872-13-7-8_MG | ecosystem: Environmental > Aquatic > Marine > Hydrothermal vents >...
ATAACCCTCACCTCCTTAGCCTGATCGTTAAGAAGGCCAAAAGGTGAAACTGCCCCAGGCGAAAGCCCTAGATAACGCTCGAGGCGCTGCGACGAAGCAAAACTTAATCTATCTTCTCCCAGACGGTGGGTTAACTTTCTTAAATCTACCCGGCAATCGATGGGGGCAATCACTAAATAATGGCGATTCCCTTTTTTATTTCTTAAAAAAAGATTCTTGCAATGAGCACCATTGATGCCTTGCCAATATTTCTTGGCCTCTTCGACCGTAAAAACCGGGGGATGGCGGTGAAGAGTAAAGGGAATTTCTAACTTCTTTAGATATTGGGTAACTTTTTCAATCGCCTCTCTCTCATTTCGGTTCATTTTTTTCCTTTCCGGCCCACCCTTTCTTCAATTCTAAGTTAGAATCTTAATTAAGGCCGCTTCAGTTACAAAGTCAAAATCCTTTGGTTGAATGGCTTCCTCCAGCGGAATCACTCCCAACTCTCCCATCTTCAGGCGCACACAAACGTCGGTCACTCCCTCAACCAGCACTTGAACAGCATAATTTCCCAATCGAGCCGCTAAAATGCGGTCAAAGGCTGTTGGTCTCCCTCCTCTTTGAATATGGCCAAGCACTGCTACCCTGGTTTCTAGCCCGGTGGCTTCAGAAATCTTTTGGGCTACATCATGGGCCTTGGCTCTCCCTTCAGCCACGACAATAATCCAACTTACCTTACCCCTTTGGTTTCCCTCTTTGATATTCGCCAACAGAGTAGAAAAGTCATCATTTACTTCCGGAATTAATAATTCCTCACATCCCCCAGCTAAGGCAACTTGAGAAGCAATATAGCCACTTTTGCGACCCATGACCTCAACCACAAAAATTCTTTCGAGGCTAAAGGCTGTGTCGCGGATCTTATCGATAGCTTCCATGGCCACATTAACGGCGGTATCCGCTCCAATGCTCATCTCCACTCCGTTGATATCATTGTCAATGGTGGCCGGAATGCCCACTACTTGAACTCCGTATTTTGTCGCCAAAACATGGGCTCCAGCCAAAGAACCGTTACCGCCGATAACAACCAGAGCATCAATGTTATGGTTCTGGATTTGAGCCAAGGCTTTCCTTTGGCCTTCTTCGGTCATGAATTCTTTACATCTCGAGGTTCTGAGAATGGTGCCTCCGTTGTTAAGAATACCGGACACATCAATTCGAGAAAGGTGGCAAAAATCACCCTTGATTAACCCGGCGTAATGCCGAATTACACCCCACACTTCAATTCCCATTGAGTCAGCAGTACGCACCACGGCCCTGAGGGCAGCATTGACTCCCGAGCAATCTCGAGTTAGAACCGCCAAACGTTTAATCTTTCGCACCATTTTAGTTTCCTTATCTTTCTAATTTCTCTTTCTATTTTTTGCTCTGGATAAAAACTTTCTCAACCTCAACAGGCAATTCTCAATAGAAAAGTTTTCTAGCCTTATTACTCTTACAGTTAAGTCTCCCCTAGACCAAAATTAAATATCTACTTTTTCCAAATGATCTGACCACTATCACCAACCATCCACTCCCCTTTAACCATGACATAAAGCACCGCCCTTGTTACTTCTCTTTCGCGGGGTTGACTAACTTTATATCTAATGTCAACCAAGAGCCAGTCTTCCAAGCCTGGAAACATCATATTTAATTCCGCCCGTTTCGGACCGGCAAAGCGAGAACCACGAAATTTTCTTAACACAGTCTCATTCTGGTCATAATTTCTTAAATAAATGGGCAAGGTTCCTTTTTGGAGGGCATCTACCTGAATAAATTGCTCCACGAGATTGCTTGGCGAATAATTTTCATCAATCATCACCCATTCAAAGTCGTCAGAAGAAACATCTTCTCCTGAAGATAAAGCTCGCAGACCAAAATACCCGGCAATAATCACCACGTCAATGACGATGATGATTAAAATTATCTTCCATATTCTCGCCAATTTAACTTACTCCTTTAATTTAATTTCTTCAATCTTGTTTTCTTTTTCTCTTGTCTTCGCTTTTTTATTAATCCTGAACCTAGTTCTACGTCGGAGCTGATCACAATTAATCTGATTTTGAGCACCCTTTTTCTTTCCTTGTCCATCGTATTTTTCCTCAAACCAAAAGTCAAGGGGATGAAATCCTGGACAAGGGTATAGACAAGAATCTTATCCACTTTTCTTAATACCATTTCTGGTCTTGATAGGCTCACTGAAGAAAAAGTTTGGATTAAAGGTCGACTTCTGGCTGAAATAAGCAATAAGGAGCTATCTGACTTTCAAAGAGATAACCTAGGTTTTATTTTTCAAGCCGATAATTTAATTCCGGTCTTAACCAAGGATTCCTCTGGAAAGCAACCATCTATTGTTATATATTGTTAAAGGTTAAAAAATGTTTGTTTTTATCGGCGGTGTTCATCCGAAAACCAAGACGCTAGATGAACAACCTCAACTCTGCCCTGCTTGCGGGGCTTTTCGGCTTCGGCTCAAGCGAATTGATCATTACTTTAATCTATTCTTTATTCCCCTTTTTCCGCTTAAAAAAGGGCAGCCTTTTCTAATATGCGAAAATTGTGGACGCATGTTTGATGAACATCAACGACCGCTGGGAGAAGATCTTGGAAGATAGGGAAGAAAGGCAAAGCGATGCTCGAATTGCGGGCAAGTGAATACTCCTGATTTTTCCTACTGCCCTTACTGTGGACATCCCTTATGACTAAGGTTTGCCTTATGATTAATATTTCTTTATGACTAAAGTTTCTTTGATGAATAAGGTGAGTTATTTTTTAGAAATTGACCTTGGATGTCGTAAACCCCGAATTCGTATCTCTCGGAATATCCAATGATTATTTTACCGTTGGGAGTAATGTCCCACATTATGTCCGGAGTGAATGGCTGGGGAATGTTGGCTAATCCAAAATTTGGGGTCTGCAATCTCTGTTTGCTCACCTATTTATCAGCTCACAAGTATGTTAAAATAAAGGGCCTATTATGCCTGAGTTACCAGAAGTTGAAACTGTCGTTCGTTCTCTTTTCCCTTGCCTTACGGGCCAAAAGATAGCTGATTACCAGGTCATCGACGCCAAGGTCTGGCGAGGAGGGAACCTCTTTTTCCTAGGCAATTTAAAGGGCAAACTAATTACCAAAATTTGGCGCCGGGGGAAATTAGCCCTGATTCAAGTTGCTACTGGAGAAACCCTAATCTTTCATTTGAAAATGACCGGCCGGCTAATCTGGGTTCCTAAAGCCAGCCCCCGCCCCAAGCACACGCGATTTATTCTCAATTTCCAGGAGGTTGAGGAAGAGCTGCGTTTCGTTGACCCGCGTCGTTTTGGATTTATCGCCTGTCGCCGCAGCGAGGAGGTAGAAAAAGAAACGGCTCCCGAATTAGCAGGGCTCGGACCTGACGCATTAACTGTTTCCTGGGAAGAATTTAAGAAGATTTTCGGCCAGAGAACAGCTCGCCTCAAGAGTCTTCTCCTTGACCAAAGACTTATCGCCGGAATCGGGAACATCTATGCCGATGAGATTCTTTTTCGAGCCAGGCTTAATCCTTTATTGCCCGCTAACTACTTGAGTGAAAAAGAGTGGCAACTTTTATGGCAAAAAATAAAAGAAACTCTTCAGGAAGCTATTAAGTATCGTGGTACTTCTATTCGCGATTATCGCGATGGGGCCAACCAAAAAGGCAATTTTCAAGATAGACTCCTGGTCTATGGCCGGGAACAACAAGCCTGCCCTGTTTGTGGCCAAAAAATAGCCCGGTCCCGAATTGGGGGAAGAAGCACCTACTTTTGCCCTAAGTGTCAAAAATTGTTAAACCAGAAAAAAAGTAGAAATAAATAGGGGAAACGTCGCTAATTTTTCGGCAAGTAAAATTGGTAAAGGGGCGAACTGTGACAAAAACAGGTAAATAGGTAAACTGGCACCAGTTTTCTCTCTCACCAATTTTCTAAAAAAAATAGGTTAATGGGTGAGCTGTCACCAGTGTTGCCAGTTTTATGAATTAATCAAAGTTTTAAACGTATTTATAAGAAAATGAATTTTACATTTCAACCAGATTGGCTTAGAATTTTTTCTCGTAGAGAAGGAGGCAAATCATGGAAGCAATTCTACAAGTTAAAGGCCTGAGAAAATTCTATGGTAAACTAGAGGCCTTGCAAGGTATTGATTTTGAAGTTAGAAAAGGGGAAATATTTGCTCTTATCGGTCCCAATGGGGCGGGCAAAACCACTACTCTACGTGTCATCGCTACCTTGCTCTCCCCTTCCGATGGCGAAGTCCGTTTTAACGGGTTCGATTTAAAAAAAAATCCTGAGAAATTTAGAGAAAGGATCAGTTATCTCCCCGAAGAAGCTGGGGCTTACCGTAACTTAAAAGGCCTTGACTACCTTAAGTTCATGGCTCGCTTCTACGCTAATTCACGTCAGGAGGTTGAAACTTTTATCCAGCGGGCTGTATCCATAGCTGATCTGGGAGAGAGAATCAAAGAAAAAATCGGGACATACTCCAAAGGTATGGTTCGCAAACTTCTTTTGGGGCGAGCACTGATGACCAGTCCCCAGTTGGCTATCCTCGATGAGCCAACTTCAGGATTAGATGTTATTAATGCCTTGGAGGTTCGGGAAATAATTAAAAAATTTGCGGCCGGAGGACTATCAGTTCTCCTTTCCTCCCACAATATGCTCGAAATTGAATTTCTTTCCCACCGGGTGGCTTTAATTAACAAAGGGCAAATTCTAGATGCCGGTTCACCAGAGGAGCTGAAAGCCAAATATCAAGCATCCAACCTGGAAGAAGTTTTTAGGAGGGCCCTCAGATGAAAAAATTTACTAATTTGTTAGCCAAGGAAATAAGAGAGCTGATTACTTTTCAGCTTTTAATTTCATTAGTTTTCATGGTGATTCTTTTTTATTTCATTGGCCAAATGGCTAAAAGTGAAGTAAAAAGAGCCATGCGGAAGCAAAAAATTGCTGTTCTTAATTTCGACTCTTCGCCTTTTTCCCAAGAACTAATTCAAAATCTGCGCGCCGGAAATTTCGAGCCTGTACCTCTCCAAGCCGAAAATAAAGAAGATGCCATCGAACAAACCAACAATTCGAAGATGAATCTGCTTTTGGTTATCCCCGAAGGTTTCGGCCAAGGCATCGAGAACCTGGAATTAAAACCATTGGAGACTTACACTTATTTACGGAGTTTGACCCTCATGGCCAACCGCAATGCTGCTGTTTTCAATGCCGTCTTAAGAGTCATCAATAACTATTTATCTAACGATTACTTGGCCAAGAAAATTCCTGACCTTGACCCCAACAAAATCAAAAATCCCATCAAAAGCCGGAACTTCGTGCTGGTTAAAGAGAGGATGGCCGAGGGTTCAGCCGAGCAAATCACCGGGTTTATTACTTCTCAGTCAATGTTTGTGCCCATTATCTTGATGATGATCATCATTTATTCCTCGCAAATGGTTATCTCGGCTATTGCTATGGAAAAACAGAATAAGACATTGGAAACTTTGCTAACTGTTCCCATCCGCAGAACCTCGATCGTCACGGCCAAAATGTTGGGCTCCGCAGTAGTTGGCCTTATTTCAGCAATCATCTACATGGTTGGCTTTCGGTACTATATGGCCGGGTTCATAGGGGACGTCTCAGCCGCCATCAAGTCTTCAAATCTAGGAGAAATCATTAAAAGTCTCGGTCTTTCTCTATCTCCCAATCAGTATTTAATCTTGGGGCTATCCCTCTTCTTGGCTATCCTTTGTGGCCTAGCCATGGCCACCATTTTGGGTGTGCTGGCCGAAGATTACCGCAGTGCCCAGAGTTTAATCATGCCCCTTGTTTTCCTGGTTCTCATCCCCTACTTTCTTTCCTTTTTTGCCGATTTTAACTCAATGTCAGTCCCGGCCAAGTTGCTGGTTTACCTCATCCCCTTCTCCCATCCGTTTTTAGCCTCTCAAAACCTTCTCTTGGGTAACTACGGTTCTGTGCTGGGTGGGATTGCCTACATGCTGGTTTTCTTCGCCGTGCTGATTGTAGTTGCTGCTCGCATTTTCTCCACCGACAAGGTGCTGACCATGAAACTTCGTTTCCGCCGCAAGCAAGTTGTTCTTTAATTTGCCAAGGAATTTGCCAGGAAATTTGCCAGGGTCGGGCCTCGCCATCTAATTAATAATAAAGAAGATAAGCCTAATTTTACCCCAAAATATCACCCTTATCTGCGATTTTTAGGGCCGAAAATCTCATTTAAGGCACATCTTACTAATTATTACCTCGCTAGAGAAAAAATATCATTATTAATTTACTCGCTTGATTAGCCGCAAATACCTTTATCTCCAATTTCTTATTTTATTTATTTTCAGCTTATCAGGTTGACTTTTCGGTCAGCGAAAAATAGTCTAAAAATTAAAGGCATTTCTAAAAAATTAAACTCTATCCCTTGACAATCTTAATTAATTATTTCAAATCATAATAAGAAAGAAAGAAAGAAAGAAAGAAAGAAAGAAAGAAAGTAAGTAAGTAAGTAAGTAAGTAAGTAAGTAAGTAAGCAAGTAATGAATAATAATCAAGCCAGAAAGGTACAAATAAAAAAGGAAAATTCTGAGATCGCCCTTGCTCTTGGAAGTGGGGCTGTTCGGGGTTATGCTTTCTTCCCGATTATCGACCGTCTGGAAGAAGAAGGTCTAAAAATCAAGGCAATCAGTGGTTCAAGCATCGGCGCTCTGGTAGGTGCTTATTATGCTCTTCATGGCGAATTAAAATCATTATTTAAAACCGTTACTTCAATGACCAGGGCTGACTATCTGAAAATGCTCGATCCTAACTTCCCTCACAAATCTCTGATAAAAGGCGAAAAAGTTCGCCAATTCCTTGAAGATAATTTCTTTGGACAGCATACCTTCGCCGAGACAAAAATTCCTCTCTTCATTTGTGCAGTGGACATAATCAGCAAAAAAGCCATTTACTTTCAGAAAGGCCCGATCATCGATGCCGTCCTGGCCTCGATATCTTTCCCCGGGATTGTCCCTCCCTACCAGCTAGGCGATTCTCTCTTTGTTGATGGTGGAGTACTCGATCCTGTTCCTGTTCAAATATTAGTTGACAATAATTATAATAAAATAATAGGTGTCAACTTAATGGGCTGCCAGGCTGAAATAAAAAAGCCCGACCCTGGGTTTTTGCCAACCATCATAACTTCTTTCTATATGATGATGGAAAGGCTAGCCTGGCGCAAATCGAGCCCCCAAGTTTACATGATGAATCTAAGCTTTAAGCCTGATCCAACCTCCATGCTTTCGTTTTACAACTGGAAAGAAAATTATCGCTTGGGTCAAGAAACTATCACCAAGGAGCTGCCCGCTATTAAAAAATGGCTTAAGGAAGAATAACCTCTTTCCTCTTCCAAAACTAAAGCCAATGATTTATTCAACTCAGGATCAGCCAACCTAATGCTCTCCTTCCATAGCCAAAGTAACTTTCATTGAACTCCCCCTTCTTTAGTCCACCACTAATTATCAAGCAAAAGATGATTACTACTTATTTACCGTTAGTTTCTTCCAGGAGAGGCCATTGACAGGTGGAATTTGCCCGAAAATATTCTAGTTTAAATTATTATTACCAACTAGAATCCAACATTCCTCATTCCGGGATTATCTATTTTCACTAGTTCTGGATAGCTCATCAGTGACGTTGAACTTACTTTTAATATACCCTCTAAAACGCCTTCATCATCAACTAAAGCCAGAATAAGGCCTAATCTTCGGAAAAAGCAGGTAAAAAATTCATCAGAGCCCCAGCCGGAAATTAAAATAGCGGTTGTTCAGGAGAAGGATAAATCAACTGGCCATCCCTTTCCACGGCTATCGGATGGAGAGAATGACGCCTAACTCCCTTTATATTGGGTAAATGTTAAGTCCTTTTACCTTTTTTCAGCGACCAACTTTTTCCTCATCTTTCGCACTTCTTTCAATTTCTCTTTTACCTCGGCCAAAGATAAACAATTGAGGATATCAGCTTTCTCCAGCCAAGCCCTCCGAGCCACTCCCACCCCAAAACGCATCATCTTCAAGCCTTCCCAATTATGGCAGTCAGTACCAATGCTAATTAATACCCCCGCATCTTTGGCTTTTTTTAGATAAAATTCATTTAAATCTAAACGGTCATAATAGGAATTAAGCTCCAAGAACACACCCATTTGGACCGCTTCAATTATAATTTTATCCAAATCAACTTCATATCCTTCTCGTTTAGAGATCAACCTTCCCGAAGGATGAGCGATGGCCATCACCAAGGGATTATGCATCGCCTTGATCATTCTTTCCGTGACCTTCTTACGAAATCCGGTGTGAATAGCCGCCACTACAAAATCCAATTTCTCCAGCAGTTCATCGGGAAAATCAAGGCTCCCGTCAGCTAAGATATCTACTTCTGTTGCTTTTAATAACTGGAAATCATCCAACTGCTGATTAAGTCGGTCAATTTCGGCTATCTGTTGCTGCAATCGCTCCGGCGAAAGGCCATTGGCATAGTGAACTGATTGGGAATGGTCACAGATGGCTAAATATTCATACCCCATCTTCCGGGCTTCCTCCACCAGCTCCGGTAGCTCAAGCAGTCCATCACTCCAGCGGCTGTGAACATGGAGGTCTCCCTTTATATCGCTCAAAGTAACAATTTGGGGCAATTTATTCTGCAAAGCTAACTCAACCTCTCCTCTATCTTCTCTCATCTCGGGCGGAATGAGTGGTAAGCCGAGCATTTGGTAGACTTCTTCCTCGGTGCGGCCGGCTAGTCTCTTCTCACCTTGAAAAACTCCGTACTCCGAAATCCTTAAGCCCTTCTCCTTAGCCAGGGAACGTAACTTGATGTTATGAGCTTTGGAGCCGGTAAAATACTGGAGGGCCGCTCCGTAAGAATCTTCATCCACAATGCGCAAATCAACCTGTCGCTCCCCTGACTCGGCTTCAACCAGAATAGAACTTTTAGTCTTCCCCGCCGCCAGTACTTTCGTTACTCCAGGACAACGAGTAAAATAATCGATAATCGCCGCCCCTTCATCGCCGGTAGCTAGGATATCAATATCTCCGACTGTTTCTTTCATCCGCCGCAAGGAGCCCGCCGGGGAAATATGTTTTATCCCGGGATATTGACGAAGATAATCAACAATTTTCTCGGCAATGGCTAAAGCCTCAGCAATGGGAATTCTTTCTTGAGCGTGTTCATATATATCAATCCCCTTTTTGATATTTTCCACTTTTTTCTCCCCCAGGCCATAAAGCTGGGCGAGGGAACCATCTTCAATTACCCTTTTTAGATCGTTTAAATTTTCAACTCCCAGTTCTTTATAAGCCAAATGGATAGTCTTCCCGCCCAAATTGGGAATATTCAAAAGCTCAAGCAATCCTTCGGGAATTTCGGCCAAGGCTTCTTCCATTTTTTTCATCCGCCCTGTCTGGAGAAACTCCTCAATTTTTTGAGCAATCCCCTTGCCGACCCCTGGTATTTCAGCTAGTTTTTTCTTTTCCGCCAGCTCCTCCACTGCCTCTGGAAGTTCTTCAATCACGCGGGCTGCCTTGCGGTAAGCGAGAACCCGAAAACCAGATTCACCCTTAATCTCCAAGGCATCAGCAATGCGATTAAAAATAGCGGCGATTTCTTTGTTTTTCATCTTTCTCCTTATTCCCTCTTTTTGTCTTTTTCTTTAATGCTAATCAAATCAACCTTGGGTGACAAGTGGTTATTTCTTTAAGAAAAATTACTAAACTGAAGAAAAACAAGGGCTACATTTGAGTTACCCATTGACCATGATGAGGCTTTCATGATTAATTCTATCCCCCAGATGAAATTGAGCCCAATTATCTGGGCAAAGGTAAAACCTCGCGGGTACTTGAACTGCTCTACAATAAAAATATAGTGAGGTCAATTCACAAAAAAGGCCTCTGTTTTTTAGAAAAATCTGGACAGTTGCATTTCTCCAGGTATACCTAATTTCACCTTAGCCTCGCCTTTCCTTAAATCCTGGCAGCAAAAATAAACATAAAGAATATCTTCTTAAAAGTTGTCAATTTTCTCTATTCTTTTATAAAATTAAAGAAATGTTCATGAGCAATGAAAATAACCAGCCAAAACGAATCGTTGGACTCAAGGCTATCGCCGAATATCTCAGAACTAGCCCTCGCAACATTTACCGGTGGGAAAAGGAATTAGGTTTTCCTCTGCATCGCGTAGGAGGGACTAAAGGAAGAAGTGTTTTTGTTGTGGTGGAAGAAGTAGAGGAATGGTTAAAAAAGATAGATTTATCGTCCCCAAAGAAGACACCTCCGCCAACTGTTTTCTCTCTAGCTCGCCGCCGATCGGTTACCGCCTTGGTGCTACTTTTTTTTCTGGTGGCTATCTATTTTATAATTCAGTTTTTTTCCCACTTAAATCTAAACTCCCCTTTCCAAAACCCAATCACCTATGAAATCTTGGGGCAAATGGTCGCCATCAAAAATTCTCAAGGGGAAACTTTATGGTCTTTTCCAGCCTATAATACAATTATTGACGAAAGGGCTTGGGCTCAAAATCCAAAAGTTTCCCTGGCTGATATTGATCAAGATAACTACAACGAAATTATCGCTGCTCCTTATCATCCCGAGAGAAATCAATTTATTTTAACTCTCTTCGACCATGATGGACGAGTGATCTGGTCCAAAGAGATTAGAACAAAGGTCAGCTTTCAAGGATTAAGCTTCATTAAAGATTTTGTCCCTGTCCGCATCTTATTTTCTTCCCAACCCGATGGATCTTGGGTAATTGTAACGGCCTGGTGTCATCAAGTTCGTTTTGTATCGATCATAATGACCATCTCTCTGGAAGGGAAAATAATCAACGAATTTATTAATCCTGGTCATCTCTCTCGTCTGCTGGTTGTGGATTTTGATAATGACAGAGAGAAAGACATTGTCTTTAGTGGCACCCATAATCTACTCAGCGGTGATGGTGTAATTGGCATCCTTCCTCTGACTGGGTACTCGGGAATTACTCCCCCCAACCGCATTGAACCTGAATATGAAGAAAGGTCGTCCTTCCTCAAAAGATACATTGCTGACAACACTCAAGTTGGCCAGATGAAAAGTTGTCTTCGTTTTCATAAACCTCCTTATTTCCAAGATCTCCACGAAACTTATGCTTTTGCTAACATTAAAGATTTTGCTGATCAGCGACTAAGTGTTTATTTTTATCCTTGGCGGCAGCTGCCCTCTGAAATCAGACTTGGTTTTCTAATCATCTTTGATCAAGGGCTTAATATTCTTGATGCTATCCCTGATTCCATCCTCATTCAACAATATAATAGCCTAGCTAATACCCAACCATCGCTACCTACTTTGGATGAAATCCAGGAGGCAATAACTAAAAACATCTTCCGCTGGGAAAAAAACCAATGGGTCCCGGTAGCCAAAACTAACTCTCGCTCAGCCAGATAATTTTTAGTAGCCAGTAAATCTTGTAATTTCTTGGGGTTAATTTTACAACCGTGAATAATTCTTAGAAATAGCAGTTTTCTTTATTTTAGCTGGCTGCATTTCCAAGACAACGGGCTAATATAGCGCTGGTCACCATTTCTCTAGCACCAGAAGAAAAAGAGGAGAAAATAGGTCGTCGCTCATCATTTCTTTCTACTCAGCCAATATCGGTAATCCAAGCTAAAGGCCATTACCTAGGCAATCACGCTCTTGGAGATGCTTTCTCGTCTGACTTATTCTCTTATTCCCAGCTTAAATTTCAAAGAATTCAGGGTATTGCGCATCAACATTGAAATAGTCATCGGGCCCACTCCTCCCGGAACGGGAGTTATCCAACCAGCTACTTCTTTAGCTGCTTCAAAATCTACGTCTCCTTTCAGGAGAGCTATTCGACGACCGGTTTTTTTACTGATTTTCCAACCAACTCGATTTACCCCCACGTCAATTACGCAGGCACCAGGTTTAATCCATTCTGGTTTAACCAGTCCCGGAACACCGGCGGCCACAATCAAGATATCAGCCCGCCGACAATGAGCGGCCAAATCCCGGGTACGGGTGTGAGCGACAGTAACGGTGGCATTAGCCCGGGGAGCTTTTTGCATCAGCATCACGGCCACTGGTTTACCCACAATATTGGAGCGACCCACGACCACCACTTCTGCTCCTTGAGTAGTCACTCCGGCCCGGTGAATCATCTCAACTATTCCCGCTGGCGTACAAGGTGGAAATTTTACTTCTTCTCCTCCAATAAGAAGCCGGCCCATATTAATGGGATGGAATCCATCAACATCTTTGTCAGGATCAATGGCGTTGATTATTTTCTTCTCGTCAATATGTTTTGGTAAAGGAAGCTGAACCAAAAGGCCATGAATGCGGTCATCGTGGTTGTACTTATCAACCAAAGCTAACAACTCTTGCTCGGTAATATCCACGGAGAGATTTTCCTGAACTTCATGAAAACCCAAGGCTAAAGCTGTTTTTACCTTGGCCGTCACATAAGACACCGAAGCCGGGTCCTCACCTACTAGAATCGTTACCAGCCCTGGCACTACCCCGTATTTGGTTTTTATTTCTTCCACCTCTTTTTTTATTTCGGCCAAGATTTCTTCTCTTATTTCTTTGCCTTTGATCAGTTTAGCACTCAAGATTCTCTCCTTTGTCTTATTTTTCTTAAGGGTATTATTAGCAACTAAAACAAAGAAAAACAAGTCAAAATTAAAATTGTTCAATTAATTATTTCTGATTTTATTCCTGCTTCCATGCCCCGAGAAAACCAGGCTCTTTTAAGTGAAGGAATGGTCCAAGAAAATTTGCCAAAAAGAGAAAGAGAAAACGGGGACGAGAAACCGGGGAGAAACCGGGGACAACTATGTGTGCCCCAAGTGACGGGAATGAGTTGCTACGTTAAGGCAAAGGAAAATGTCTCCGCTTCGGTCGAGATTTTTAAGGCCATTCCTTCACCGCCCTTCCCGGCGCCGGCGAAACTGCGCCCGATCAATTCGAACCTTTGGACTTTATTCACTGTTAAGATGAGTTTCAAAACTCTAAACGGGCCGTGCTCAATAGGCGCTCGGTGCCCGAGGCGATCGGGTTCCCTCCAAGGACGGTTCCGGAAGGCTAAATCTTCAATGTGGCTCCGGCATTCTCCTTCGCCTTTCGTTCGATTTTGTTTCCCCTCCCTTGGGGACAAAGCCAAAAGATAAATAATCCCACCCAACAAAGGTAATCAATAATTGAATCAAAAATGAAATTTTCTGGAATAGTTGTATTTAGAATTTCATTTAGAGCTCAAAAATGATTGCTAAATCGCAAAATGACCAATTTTGAGACTACTCCTTGCTTTTCCTTAATTAACCTAGTAATCTTTTCCTTTTAATTTTGGCTGAAAAGAAAAATGTGGTCATCAGCAGCAGAAAAAAAGGGTATATTCTACGCTCTCGGCGCCTACCTCAGCTGGGGCATTTTGCCTCTTTACTGGAAAGCATTAAAAATTTTTCCCGCCAGCACAATCTTAGCTAACCGGATCATCTGGTCTTTCTTATTTCTCAGTCTCTACCTGACCATCAAAAAAGGTTGGTCAGAATGGCGATCAACCTTTGCCAGCTCGAAGGGGCGCCTCTCCACGGGGCTTACCGCCTTAATCATCGGCAGCAATTGGTATATCTACGTTTGGGCAGTCAACTCCAACCATTTGGTTGAAGCTAGCTTCGGGTATTACATCAATCCTCTTATCAGCGTCCTCCTCGGAGTATTTTTTCTTCGTGAGCATCTCTCCCTGGGTCAAAAAGTCGCCTTTGGGCTAGCCCTTTTTGGTGTTTCCCTTCTCACCATTAGCTATGGCCGACTCCCGTGGATTGCTTTATTTCTCGCCTTAACCTTTGGCTTTTACGGATTGTTACGCAAAATTTCCCCCGTGGGTTCGGTAATTGGACTGACAACCGAAACAGGGCTTCTTTCTCCTTTAGCCTTCGCTTACTTAATGCTCGCCTCTCCTCCGGGAAGCCTTAATTGGAGAGGATCACCACCGATTATTATCCTGCTCTTGGGAACGGGAATAGTAACGGCCACACCTCTACTCTGGTTTACTAAGGGCGTAAGGAGAGTTCCGCTGAGCACCATTGGGTTCTTGCAATACACTTCCCCTTCACTTCAGCTTTTTCTGGGAGTGGTCATTTTTAAAGAACCCTTCTCCAGCACTCATCTCATTAGCTTTATTCTAATTTTGGTCGCCTTGACTATCTTTACTTTCTCCCAAGCTAAGATGTTATCTCGGACAGAAAAAAACCGGCAAATAAATTAATAATTTTTCATCTTCAAACTAAAAATTAAGAGGAGTTCTTCAAATTTTTAAATTTAGCTTGACCTAGAATTAAAAAGGCGTAAAAATTTTGTTTCTAGGTCTTATCGAACTGGAACGAGGCAACAAAGGAAGAGAAAAAGACATGGTTAAATTGTCAGCCAAAAAGTTGAACGAGCTTGAAGGCAAGAGCCTTGGGCAATCAGCTTGGTTAGAGGTCACCCAAGAGAGAATCAATAACTTTGCCGAAGCCACTGAGGATCGGCAGTGGATTCATGTCGACCCTGAAAAAGCCGCCCGAAGCCCATTGAAATCCACCGTCGCTCATGGCTTTCTTCTCCTTTCTCTCCTCCCCTTTTTCCTCTCCCAATGTGAGATTTTTCAGACAAAATTTCGTTTTGCCGTCAATTATGGTTTAAATCGAGTTCGTTTCACATCTCCAGTTCATACGGGGGACCGGATACGCAATCAAGCCTCCTTGAAAAAAGTCGAGAAAAAAGGGCTGCGAAAAGTCATGTTAACCATCGAAAACACAGTCGAGATTGAAGGCAAACAAAAGCCAGCTTTGGTGGCCGAGATACTGGTTCTTCTCTACCTCTGATTCCGTTGCCTATTTTTAGACGCACTAGTTATTTTTGCCCAACAGGACACTGCTTACTTCGGGAGGACAAAGTGTAAGGTGGTAACAACGTTAATTCTTAACTTAAATTAATTTGAGCAAAACAGGGCAACCACCAAATCCTTAGGCAGACAATAAGTTATACAATCTGGCTAATAAAGAATTTTAATGCTTTAAAACTTTTGATTTAACTTAAACCGCCGAAGAAAAACGCTTAAACGCGATTTTTAGGGTCAAAAATCGCGTTTAAGGGCCGTTTCGAGGGGGGGGTATTTTACGCTTAATTTATTTATTATCAATATGATGGTGAGGCCCGACCCCCCTCGCCCCTTGTCCCTCGCCCCTTGTTTCCTGTTAAGTTATATGCTATAAACCCAGGTAATTTAGCCGACAGGAATTAATAAAAATGCCTTCCTCGCCCGCTTCTTCTAGCAAATCAACTTCTTGGCTTAACCGGGAAATCCTTCGCTTGGCTATTCCAAATATCATCAGCAACATCTCAATCCCCCTTCTCGGGATGGTCGATACGGCTCTCATGGGACGTCTAGAATCAGAAGTATATATCGGGGCCGTAGCCCTCGGAAGCATCATTTTTAATTTCATTTACTGGGGATTTGGCTTCTTACGAATGGGAACTACCGGACTAACTGCTCAAGCCTACGGTCGCCAA
>Ga0190349_1000315_pt1 | contig 15467 bp, 14 predicted proteins | sample 48721378_MG_FD_179798 | JGI IMG/M metagenome (GOLD analysis project Ga0190349, IMG submission 179798) | Hydrothermal vent microbial mat bacterial communities from Southern Trench, Guaymas Basin, Mexico - 4872-13-7-8_MG | ecosystem: Environmental > Aquatic > Marine > Hydrothermal vents >...
GATGAAAAAATTACTCAGGAATTATTAACTCAAAAAATTAAACCCGGCAAGGAGTTAATAATTTTATCTTTTTGCAAAGGTTGCGGCACCTGTGTTAAGGCTTGTCCTAATAATGCCCTATCTTTGGAAAATGGAAAAGCAGTGGTTGATCATAGTTTATGCATTTTATGCGGGTATTGTAACCCAGTATGTCCCGAGTTTGCCATTAGATTGATTTAAGTATTTGAAATTACCCTCTACCAATAGTAAATTTTCAATTCTTTCCGTAGGGGCGTATAGGTCATACGCCCTATTTGACAATTAGAAACCGAACCCCCCTAACCCCACCTCACGACTTGTTTATCACTTCTTTCACCTCTAAAATAATGATCAATGATAATTTATTTCTACAAAAAAGAAAAATATTTAATCTTTTGAGAAATATTGCTAGAGAAATAAAAAAAGCATTTTTCTGTTTGACATAAATCATTTTATATTATAAAATAATTTCAAGTATTGCAAATAATTTCACATGAAGGGAAATATTTCATAAAATGAAAAGAAATACTTCTTTAATTGCCGAAATATGCAGGATGCATTATCTGGATAATCTAAGTCAGAATGAAATTTCATCTAATTTGAGGATATCTAAGTCAGCTGTATCCCGCTTACTAAAAGAAGGTAGGGATAAGGGGATAGTTACTTTTCATATTAAAGATTATGAAGATCGATTGAGTTCTTTAGAAGACAAACTTGAACAATCTTTTAAATTAAAAGAAGCAGTTGTAGTTTCTGATGAAGAAATAATGTCTGAAGAATCACTGAAGAAAAAGGTGGCGAAAGCAGCTGCCATACTTTTACAGAGAAGAATTAGGGAAAACGATACTATTGCAGTTTCATGGGGGACTACTTTAGCCGAAGTGGCCAAAGCATTAAATTCCCCATCCTATTTAAATATAGATATTGTTCCTCTTTTGGGGGGGATTGATATTACCGGCAGAGATATCCATTCTAATGAGATAGCAAGACAAGCAAGCGAAGCCTTTAGGGGGAAATATTACGTATTAAATGCTCCTGTCTTTGTCAGTAATCTTCAGATAAAACAGGCATTTGAGAAAGAAAAAAGCATCAAAGCGGTTATCGATAAAGCTAAATCGGCAGATATAGCAGTAGTAGGCATAGGAAGTCCCAAACAAAGTTCTACCATGATAAAAAGAGGATATTTTTCTTTCAGAGAATTTACTAGATTGACCGATAAGGGGGTAGTCGGAGATATCTGTACTAATTTTTATGATATCCGGGGGAATATTCTCAATCTTTCCTTGCACAATAAAATGATAGGTCTGGGATTAAAAGAATTGAACCACATACCTATTGTGATAGGTGTGGCATGTGGCGAAGACAAAAAAGAAGCTATTTTAGGGGCATTGCGTGGTGGTTATGTAAATATCATTGTTACTAATAAGAAGGTAGCGGAATATCTAATAGAAAATGTAAAACAAGATGTATCTTAACATATATTCGAAGAAAAAAATAGATAAATTTAATAAGGAATTATATGTCTAATATAAATAATTTACCAAAAAAAGAAATATTATTAAATAAAGTTTATCGATTAGCGTTTAAATACGAGCAAGAACACCATTACTGCTCACAATGTACTGTTGCAGCTCTTCTAGAGGTTTTTCAGATAAAAAGTGAGGAACTTTTTTCAACTTCCTTTGCTCTCGGAGGAGGATTAGCCAATACTTGTGAGGGAACATGTGGAGCCCTTGCCGGAGGGGCAATGATAATAAGTTATTTTTACGGACGCCGACGTAAAGAATTTTTTGAAGGCATTCCGAATAAAAAAGCAAATTATCTAACTAAAGAACTTTACGATAGATTTATTCAAGAATACGGAAGTTGTCTATGTAAAGATGTACAAAAGAAAATCTTTGGACGTTCTTTTAATTTTTGGGATGAAAAAGAGAAAGAATTATTTGAAGCCTCTGGTGGACATATAGATAAATGTCCTACCGTAGTAGCTAAAACTGCCCAGTGGACTTTTAAAATCATTAAAGAAGAAATCAATAAAAGCAAGGAAAAGAGGAAGGGATATGAGGATAAGCAGAGAACAGAAAATTAACATGTATAGAAGCATGATTAAAATTCGCAAATTCGAAGACAAGCTTGAACAAATATACCGGGATGGAAAATTAAATGGACACTCGCATACCTGTCATGGGGAAGAGGCTGTAGCAGTTGGTGCCATAGAAGCTCTTTCCGAAAAAGATATTATCTTTTCGAATCATCGGGGACATGGTCATTATTTAGCCCGGGGGACTTCTCCTAAAAATATTATGGCTGAATGTTACGGTAAAGTTACCGGAACAAATAAAGGGAGAAGTGGGAGCATGTATCTGGTTGACACAAAAAGAGGAATGCCGGTGGCAAGTGGAATTGTTGGAGGTAATATTTGTCTGGCTACCGGTTCGGCTTTAGCCAGTAAAATAAAAAAAGATGGTATAGTGACTTTAAGTATTTTTGGAGACGGAGCAACTAATATCGGCTTTTTTCATGAGGCACTGAACATGGCTTCTGTATGGAATCTACCTATTATCTTTCTTTGCGAAAATAATCAATATGCTGAAGCAACACACCGAGAGCAACATCAAAAGATAGAGAGGATATCCGATCGGGCAATCGCTTATTCCATGCCCGGGAAAACTGTTGACGGAACAGATGTTCTAAAAGTATATGAAGCGGTTAAAGAAGCAGTAGGAAGTATTCACCGAGGAGAAGGTCCTATTCTGATAGAATGTGTAGCTTATCGATTATCCGGACATTCATCGGGGGATTTGGGGGCTTATAGGCCAAAAGGAGAAATGGAAGAATGGAGGAAGATGTATGACCCGGTCGAAAAATATAAAACAAAACTCTTTAAGGAAAATATATTATCTTTCGAAGAAGCAGAAAAAATGGAACAAGAGATTCAAAAGGAGATAGATGAAGCAATAAAATTTGCCGTTGAAAGTGAAGAACCGCTTGCCAAAACAGTTGGTAAATTTGTATATCAGGAGGAAACCAATGGCTAAGATAATGTATATTGAAGCCTTAAAATCTGCTTTAAGAGAAGAAATGCGTAAGGATGAAAATGTTTTTGTTATGGGAGAAGATGTGACCAGATACGGATTTGGTATAAATAGAGGATTGGTAGATGAATTTGGTCCAGAAAGAGTAAGGAATACTCCTATTTCAGAAGCAGCAATTATCGGTTCAGCAGTAGGAGCAGCCCTACGGGGGATGAGGCCGGTAGCAGAGATAATGTTTGTGGATTTTATTATAATAGGATTAGATCAAATTGTAAATCAAGCCGCTAAAATGAGTTATCTGTCTAATGGTGAATTATCCGTACCTATGGTAATTCGAGCACCTGAAGGAACAGAATGGTTTGGAGGGGGCGCACAGCATTCTCAAACGCTTCATTCTATGTTTATGAATATCCCCGGATTAAAATTGGTTATTCCTTCTGATCCTTATGATGCCAAGGGACTTCTTAAAAGTTCAATTCGAGATAATAACCCGGTGATTTTCTTTGAACATAAACAGCTTTATACTCAAAAAGGGGAAGTTCCGAAAGAAGAATACACTATTCCCCTCGGTAAGGCAGCGGTAAAGAAGGAGGGGAAAGACCTTACTTTAGTGGCTACTTCCTGGATGGTTAAACACAGTTTGGAAGCTGCCGAAGATTTAAAAAGTAAAATAAGCATAGAAGTAATTGATCCCCGTACTTTAGTTCCCTTAGATAAAGATACCATTATTAATTCCGTCAAAAAAACCGGAAGATTATTAGTTGTCGATGAATCTCCGATAAGCGGCGGAATACAGGGGGAAATAGTTACAGTTGCTATGCAAGAAGCTTTTTGGAATATGGAATCTCCTCCCAGGAAGATAGGTTCTCTAAATACACCAATTCCCTTTGCCGAATCTTTGGAAAAAGAAGTTATTCCCACTAAAGAAAAGATTAAAGAAGAAATCTTGACCATGTTTTCCGATTAAAAGAAAAGAAAAAATGAAAGAGGAAAAAAATGTGGAAGATCCAGATTCCTAAAACAGAATCAAAAGTTGAAGAGGCCACTCTCTTTAAATGGCATAAAAAAGAAGGAGACAAAGTTATAAAGGGAGAACTCATTGCAGAAATAGAAACATTTAAGGCAGCAGTAGAAATAAATTCTCCCGAAACCGGTATTATTTATAAAATATTTGTTAAAGAAGAAGAAACAGTACCGGTAAATACAGTTATAGCAATTTTGGTTGAAGAAGGAGAAGAAATTTCTCCTGAAGATGTAAAGCCTTTTATGCGAAAACAAAAAGCAGAAGGCGTTTCTTTAAAAGAAGAAAAAATATCTTTTCCTAAAAAAGATTTTACCCATAGAAGTGATGTTAAAAATGAAAAAATAAAAATATCACCGATTGCCCGCAAATTAGCTTTAGCAAAAGGGGTAGATTTATCCTTGATTAATGGTTCTGGACCAGGAGGGGTTATTACCAAAAAAGACATAGAAGAATATCTTTCTAAAACAAAGGAAAAGACAAATCTTACCATCAAAGAAGTACATAAATTAACCGGAGTGCAAAAAATAAGCGCCGAAAGGCTTACTTATAGTAATAAAAATATTCCCCAGTTTACCCTTTGCAGGAAGGTAGACATTGCTTTACTTTTAAGTTTAAAGAAGGATTTAAATAATCAACCAAATCAGCCCCTTTCTTTAATTGATTTCATCATTAATTCCCTAACCCCTACCTTTAAAAAATTCCCCGAATTTAATGCGATATTCGAGGAAGAAAGTTACAAATTTATCAAAGAGATAAATATTGGTTTAGCGGTAGCCGCAGGCAGAGGATTGATGGTTCCGGTACTTAAAGATTTAGAAGGTAAAGATATTTTCGAAATAGCCCAATTAAGAAGAGAGATTACTGATAAAGCCTTAAAAGGAAAATTACATCCTGAAGACTTCGAGAAAGGGACATTTACTATTACTAATTTAGGTTTACAGGGCATTGAATATTTTACTCCCTTAATTAATCCTCCTCAGGTTGCTATTCTTGGAATAGGTAAATTAGAAAAAATGTCTCTTCCGCTAAGCCTTTCTGTGGACCATCGAATAATAGACGGAGCTAAAGGAGCCGATTTTTTACAGTTTCTATCCAAAAAGTTAGCTTCGTATAAAAGGGAGGTGATTAAAAGGTAAGGAAAGATTTTCTCGAAAAGAACTTAAGACGACTTAATAAATTTCAAAGAGGTCTTAAGGATAGCCAAGAATGAATTAGCTAAAGATTAAAATTTAAAAGGAGAAAAAAATGAAAAAGATAACATTATGGTTATTGGTTTTAACAGTAATTCTATCGACATTTTCAGCATTTATGGTAGCACAAGCAGCCGATAACGATTACGAAATTGTTATGGTAGTCAAACTTGAAGGAGTTGCCTGGTTTGATAATATGAGGTTAGGTATTGAACAATTCGCCAAGGACACCGGGGTTAATGCCTACCAAATTGGTGCCGATACGGCAGACCCAGCCTCTCAAGTAGCTCTAATTGAAGATCTTATTGCTAAGGGCGTTGACGCAATACTGGTTGTTCCCAATGATCCGGTAGCATTAGAGCCGGTATTTAAAAAAGCAAATGATGCTGGGATTCTTACTTTCACTCATGAAGCATCTAACCAGAAACAGGTAAGTTTTGATATAGAAGCCTTTGATAATGTTGCCTACGGAAGACATATGATGGATGTTATGGCTAAAGATATGAATTACGAGGGAGAATATGCTTGTTTTGTAGGTCATCTTACTTCCACAACTCATAATGAGTGGGTTGATGGTGAAATTGCCCAACAGAAAGAAAAATATCCTAAGATGAAATTAGTATGTGACAGAATAGAAGACCATGAAAATCAGCAAATTGATTATGAAAAAGCTTTAGAGCTTTTGAAAACTTATCCAAATATAAAGGGTATGATGGGAAGCGCTATGTGTGGAGTACCCGGATTTGCTCTGGCTATTGAAGAAAAAGGACTTATTGGCAAGGTAGCTGCATACGGGACCTGTTTGCCTTCCGTTGCCTATGATTATCTAAAGAGCGGTTCTGCCAAGTCGATTCATTTCTGGGTTCCAGCTGATGCAGGGTATGTTACTGCTAAAGTAGCCTGGGAACTTCTTAAGGGCAACGAAATTAAAGAGGGTATGGATTTAGGTAGACCCGGATATGAGAGCATAACTATCAAAAATAACCAATTTGGTGTTCCGGTTATCTATGGCAGCGCTTGGAAAGATGTTACTCTTGAAAATATAGACGAGTACGATTTATAGATCATATCTGCTACAGAGAAAAGATTGGTTGAAGGGCTGTTAGCCCTTCAACCAATCTTTAGTTAGTAAATCCTAAACTTTACTTAAATAAAATTTTTTTGATAATAGTATGAATTGATAGTATTATTTTATCACTACCGGATGTAAAGACAGTATTTAAGAATTATTTTGATACATTTTTTTTATTAAGTTGCAGCTAAAATTTGTGTAAAAAGTATTACCCTGGTGAGGTTATGATGGTGGAAAAGTTAGAAAAATTATTAGTAGTTAAAGATATAAGTAAATCATATGTGGGTGTACAAGCATTAGATAAAGTCAATTTGTCAATAGATAAAGGTGAGATACATTGCCTGGTCGGTGAAAATGGATCGGGAAAATCTACCTTGATAAAGATAATATCCGGAGTAGTTAAACCGGACGAGGGAGAAATAATAATAAATGGTAAAAAATTTCAGAATTTACATGCTATCGATTCGATAAGAGAAGGAATACAGGTAATCTACCAAGACCTGTCTTTATTTTCTAACCTTACTATCGCTGAAAATATTTCCCTAAATCAAATTATAGAAAGAAAGAAGAGATTTATTAATTGGGAAGAGATAAAAAGTATTGCTGAGAGAGAACTTTCCAATATTAATAAAAAGCTGGATTTAGATGAAAGAGTAGAAAATATTTCTATCGCTAATAAACAGCTTGTAGCTATCTGCAGGGCATTAACTCAAGATGCCAAACTTATTATCATGGACGAACCCACCACGGCAATTACCAAAAGCGAAATCGATCGTCTATTTTCGGTAATTTTGGATTTAAGGAAAAAGGGAATTTCCACCCTGTTTGTTAGTCATAAGCTTAGTGAAGTTTTGCAGATATCTGATAAAGTAACGGTTATACGGGATGGAAAGAAGGTTGGTGTTTATAATACTGAAGGCCTAGATCATGATACACTTTCTTTCTATATGAGCGGTAAGAAGATAGTCGATTCTGTTTATAATTACCGAGAGAAAGAGGGGCAGAAAAAGCCGCTTTTAAAAGTTAAAAATTTTTCTAAAAAGGGTAATTTTCAGGATATAAATTTTGAAGTCCACTCAGGAGAAATTGTAGGGATAACCGGAATTCTGGGTTCCGGGCGGACCGAACTTGCCTTGTCACTGTTTGGTTTAAATAGACCGGATTCAGGGGAGATATATATTGACGGTAAGCTGGCAAAGATAAAATCTCCTCGAGATGCTATTGAACAGGGTTTAAGCTACTTACCTGAAGATAGACTTAATCAGGGCTTATCTATAAAACAGTCTATCGGAAATAATATTGTAGCTACTATATTACAGAGGTTGTTGAATAGATTCAAACTGTTCGATAATAATAAAAAGTATAAAGCTGCAAAAGAATGGGTAAAAGAGTTAAATGTAATTGCGCCATCTTTAGAGACTGCAGCTCAAGCACTTTCAGGTGGCAATCAGCAGCGGGTGGTTATAGCTAAATGGCTGGCTACCAATCCCAAAATATTTATTTTAGATGGCCCGACCGTAGGGGTAGATGTTGCTTCTAAAAGCAATATACACAATATAATCAAAGGGTTAGCTGATAAAGGCATGGGGGTTATAATTATTTCTGACGAGATTCCCGAAATTATCCGGAATTGTAACCGGATAATAGTGATAAGAGAGGGCAAGATTATTAAAAAACTTAATATTAATGAGGTAACCGAGGATAAATTGCTGGATATGTTAGCAAGAAAGAATAATTAGGGTGGTCTAATGGTGAAAAATAATATAAATTTCAAAGTTCAAAAACTATTAAAACAGAATGAATCGTACTTATTTTTAGTTATAATTGCTTACTCTATCTTCATTACTTCTCTAAATTCTTCCTTTTTATCTCTGGAGAATCTGTTTGATCTGGGCAAGAGCAGTGCAGGGATGGGGATAATGGCTATCGGAGTCTTTATGGTTTTACTTTCTGGAGGGATAGATATCTCTTTTACAGCAATTGCAATTTCAGGACAGTATATTGCCGCCAATGTTCTGATAGCCAGCGGAGTAGATAATATATTCTTTGCATTTTTGATCTCCTGTTTAGTAGGAGTTGCTCTGGGAGCGATTAATGGGTTGCTCATTTCGCATTTTAAGATCCCAACACTTATTACTACTTTAGGTACGGCAAGTGTCTTTCATGGAGCCTTACTAACTATTGTGGGAACTAAAGCTATTAATTCAGCTCAATTACCGGATTGTTTTAAGGCATTTGGTGCAAAAGATGTGCTTATCCTGACCAAAGCAAATGGGGTGAATTACGGGCTATCCATCTTTGTCATAATATTTATACTTCTTGCTTTACTGACCTGGCTTATTTTGAAATATACCATGCTGGGGAGAGGGATTTACGCCATCGGCGGGGATATAAATTCTGCTGTACGCTCCGGTTTTAACGTCGCTAAGATTCAATTTTTTATTTACTGTTATGTCGGTTTTTTAGCCGGCATTGCCGGTGTTCTGCATATCTCCCTCATCCGCTATAGCAATCCCACCTATATAGTGGGAACCGAACTTAGTGTAATTGCTGCGGTAGTTCTGGGTGGGACCAGAATAACCGGTGGCTCAGGGACGATTATCGGGACAATAATGGGAGTAGCCATGGTAACCATACTAAATAATAGTCTTATCCTGGTAGGGTTATCTTCTTATTGGCAAAATTTCTTTGTAGGATTGATAATTATCATAAGTGTTAGTATTACTTCTTATCAGAGCAAGAGGAGTATCGGAAATATAGTTTTTAGATAATGATTTATAATGGGGAGGTACTATTTGTTAGGTAAATATTCAAAACATTCCAAGACATTAACTTTATTTATCATAATGATCGGTGTTTTTGTGGTAATATCGATATTTTTACCGGGTAAATTCTTAACCATTAGAAATTTCCAATCGATGTCTAGCCAAATCCCTGAATTTGGTTTACTGGCCATCGCTATGATGTTAGCTATGTTGACCGGGGGAATCGATTTATCAGTTATTGCTACTGCTAATTTGGCGGGTATAGTTGCCGCACTTATTTTAACTAAATTTACCTTTTCCCAAATAGGCGGGTATGAGGAGTTATTCACTATAATTTTAGCTATTGCATCAGCACTTACTGTATCTTTGATGTGCGGGTTCTTAAACGGAATATTGGTGGCTTACGTAGGAGTTCCGGCGATTCTTGCTACTCTGGGCACGATGGGCCTTTTTTCAGGAATAGCAATTATTATAACCAAAGGATATGGCATTATAGGATTTCCTGAAAAATTTCTATTTATTGGGAGTGGAACTATTTTCTTAATACCGGTACCGATGATTATTTTTATTCTTTGTGCCTTAGCAGCTGTTATAATTTTAAATAAAACTACCTTTGGATTTAGTGTATACATGTTAGGGTCAAATCCGGTAGCAGCCCGTTTTAGCGGTATAAACAACGAAAATATTTTAATTAAAACCTATATGATGAGCGGCTTATTTGCCGGATTGGCTTCAATAATAATGATATCACGAGTGAATTCAATTAGACCAGGATATGGTTCTGCATATTTGCTCCAGGCAATCCTTGTTTGCGTTTTGGGAGGGGTTGATCCCGTTGGAGGTTTTGGAAGTATATCCGGGCTTATTATGGGGATTATTACCTTACAAGTTCTTCAAAGCGGCTTTAATATTCTATCTTTTAGCCCCTTTTTCAAGAAGGTTATATGGGGCTTGATATTAATTTTAGTAATGGTAATAAACTTTTATAATGCTAAATTATCACAAAAATCAATAAAAAGATTAAAAACTAATTAATGAATTAAGGAGGTATTTATGAAAAAGATTATAAATGACCCGAAGAATTTTGTTGATGAGATGATCGAAGGGATCCTGGCAGCTCACCCGGAGCAGCTCAAGTGTGTCAATAATGATTTGAGATGTTTGGTCCGCTCAGATGAAAAGAAATCTGGTAAAGTAGGACTCTCTACCGGTGGAGGGTCAGGACATCTACCCCTATTTTTAGGTTATGTCGGAAAAGGGATGTTAGACGGCTGTGCAGTGGGAAATGTCTTTGCTTCTCCCAGTGCCAGGCAGATGTTAGAAGTTACTAAAGCCATTGACAGTGGGAGTGGAGTCTTGTACATCTACGGAAATTATGGTGGAGATGTAATGAATTTTGATATGGCCGCCGAAATGGCTGATATGGAAGATATCCGAGTTGAACAGGTAGTTGCCGGAGAAGATGTAGCTTCCTCACCCAAAGGCAAAGAGGACAAAAGAAGAGGAGTTGCCGGAATATTTTTTGTTTATAAAATAGTCGGTGCTTATGCCGAAGAGATGGCTTCTCTGGATGAAGTGAAAAGAATTGCCGAAAAGGTGTGTGCCAATGTGCGCACCATGGGAGTCGGACTCTCTCCCTGTATTATTCCGGAGATGGGGAAACCCACCTTTGAGATGGACGAAGGTCAGATGGAGATCGGTATCGGTATTCACGGAGAACCGGGGATAGGGAAGGGAGAACTAAAATCTGCCGACGAGATAGTGGAAAAAATGATGGAATCTATCTTGGAAGACCTACCTTATCAATCGGGAGACGAAGTATCGGTGCTGGTAAATGGTTTGGGGGCTACCCCCAAAGAGGAACTGTATGTAGTATATAGAAAAGTAGCACAAATATTGAAAGATAAGAAGATAACCGTATACCATCCCTATATCGGTGAGTTTGCCACCTCTATGGAGATGGCCGGAATGTCTATTTCCTTATTAAGACTCGATAATGAGCTTAAAAAGTTATTAAAAAAGTCGGCAAATACCCCTTTCTTTGTGCAAGAAGAACTTGAATAAAGGGAGATTATAGAATATGAATAAACTAAATTCTTCGGATTTAGAAGGCTTATTTGCTAAGATTAAAGATGTAATGGTCGAAAATAAAGAAAACTTATTTAAACTGGATTCGGCGATCGGTGACGGAGATTTAGGGGTTACTATGAGTAGCGGATTTTCCAAAGTTTACGAAATGATTTCAGTATTAGAGGAAAAGGATACAGGAGATATAGGAAGAGTATTTATAAAAGTTGGTATGACCCTGGCAGAGGCTGTTCCCTCTACCCTGGGCACTCTTATGGCCACCGGTTTTATGAGAGCCGGTAAAGCTGTTAAAGGCAAAACCGAAGTTAATCTACCTGACTCTGTATTAATGGCTTCTGCTTTTGTGGAAGGAATAATGGAGAGGGGGAAGACCGAACCGAGGGAAAAGACAATTATCGATTCTCTATATCCTGCTTTGCAAGCTCTCAAATTAGCTTCTGAAGATGGGATAGACCTGAAAGAGGGTTTAAAGAAGGCCTATGAAGCTGCTAAAGACGGGGCCGAAGCTACTAAAGAGATGCTCCCAAAACACGGAAGAGCTGTTTGGTACGGAGAAAAATCAATAGGTAAGAAAGATCCCGGTGCAGTTGCAGGTATGTTGCTGATAAAAGCTTTTTATGAATATTTAGAAAGTAAAAATTAATAAATGGGGGTTAAAAAATATGGCTGAATATTTATTGGGAATTGATGCAGGGACTGAAAGTATCAGAACAGGGGTATTTGATCTTAAGGGAAATATACTTGGATTTGGATCTTATCCTTATAAGACCTATTACCAACATCCTGCTTGGGCTGAACAGAAAGTGGAAGAATGGAGAGAAGCTCTCATCAAATCTATTGTGGAAGCTATCCGTATTTCCGGGATTAATCCCAAGGAGGTAATAGCAATCGGTCTTGATGCCACCTGCTGTTCGGTAGTCTTCTTCGATGAAAATAATAAGCCTACCCGGGATCCTATTATATGGATGGATGTAAGATCATCTGAGGAAGCAAAATTTATCGAGTCTATCGATGACCCGGCGAGAGGATATAACGGATATAGCAAAGTTTCAGCAGAATGGTTTCCCTGTAAAAATTTATGGGTCAAGAAAAATCAACCGGAAATTTACAAAAAATCAAAAGTAATTGCCGAATATACAGATTGGATTACCTTTGAACTGACTGGCGAATGGACTCTGGGGATAAATACGACTTCGGTCAGAGAATATTACGATAATGAGAAGGGTGGATTTCCCAAAGAATTTTATAAAAAGATAGGACTTGAAGATATATTTGAAAAACTACCCCGGAGAGTCTTAAAACTGGGTGAAGTTGCCGGAAGATTAAGGAAAGAGATAGCGGGCAAGACAGGTTTACCGGAAGGGATCCCGGTAGCCCAGGGAGGAGCTGATGCCTTTATTGCGGTTATCGGCTTAAATGCCTTGAAGCCCGGGCAGTTAGCTTATATTACCGGTTCTTCCCATCTTTTAATTGGCATATCTGATAAAAGGTTTCATGTTAAAGGTCTTTTTGGGACCTATCCTGATGCAGTAATTGATAATGCCTATATAATAGAAGGTGGCCAGACTTCAACCGGTTCAGTGTTAAAGTGGTTTAAGATTAATTTTATCAATAAGAAGATAGAAGAGGAAGCAGCCAAGCAGAATCTGAGTATCTATCAATATATGGATAAGCAGGCTGAAAAGCTACCCCCCGGTTCGGAAGGAGTAATAATTCTGGAACACTGGCAAGGGAATAGAACACCGTATGTTGACCCCTATAGCAGGGGGGTTATCAGAGGGCTTTCCTTGAAACATACTCCGGTACACATATATAGAGCTATAATGGAAGCAGTAGCCTATGGAACAGAAATTATTTTAAGAGTAATGAAAAAGAGTAATTTTGAAATTAGTGAAATAATTGCTTGTGGAGGGACCACCCAGAGTAAGCTATGGCTTCAAATCTATGCTGATGTAACCGGATTGCCCATCAAGAAGACTACTACTTCAGAGGCTGCTGCATTAGGTTCGGCGATACTGGGTGCCGTTGCTGCCGGGAAGTACAATAATATTACCGAAGCTGCAGATAAGATGGTAAAATTTAAAGAGACAGTCGTTCCGAATATGGACAATCATAAAAAATATAAATTTTTTGTAGACCAGTATGAAGGCACTTATTCAAGGTTAAAAGATAGTGCTTATACAATGAGTACCCATATTTCCAATTATAATAAATAATGATTATTAAAAAGGAGGAAAGATGAAATTAGTTGATATTAAAATAGAAGAGTTGACCGGGGAATCTTTTAAGCCTTATGGGGAGATTATAGACGTACCTCATACCAAACCGGACTTTTCTAATGATGAACTTGACCTTTGGTGTGGAATCGATGAGGTAAAAATAGATAAAGGCGTCAGTCAGTTTTGTTGGCTTAATGTAAAGTCCCGGCGCCCTTTCTTATGTAATAATTTGGAATGTCACATAAATACTTCGGAAGCTATGATACCCGTATCGGGTCAATCAGTGGTAATAGCGGCTTTGCCGGACAATAATTCTGTTTCTTCTAATCTACCTGATATAAAATCTATCAAGGCTTTCTTTGTTGATGGCTCAAAGGGTTTTAACTTTAAACCAAAGGTGTGGCATTGGCTTCCTTATCCACTGTCTACAAAAGCCAGTTTTATTTTATTATTTAAAAAAGGAACACCGGAGGAAGATTTGCAGGTTGTAAATTTAAACGAAGAGTTTGGGTTGTCTATTAAGATTATTTTGTAAATATAGAATATAGTTGCATTAATGCAAGGAGGATCATATTGTGGCAAATGCATTAGAAGATATCTTTGGAGTGAAAAAACCTATTATCGGGATGGTACACCTTTTACCCTTACCGGGGAACTATCTGTACGATGATACTGGGGGAATAGAAGCGATTGTAAAAGGCGTGATTCAGGATGTGGAAAAACTCCAGTCTGGTGGAGTAGATGCCATTATGTTTTGCAACGAGCATGACAGACCGTATTCCTTTAAAGCCGGGGTAGGAACGATAGCAGCGATGTCTTATGTTATTGGCAAGGTAAAATCTCAGGTAAAGATACCTTTTGGAGTAGATGTACTTTGGGACCCTATCGCCGCTTTAGGAATAGCTAAAGTAGTGGGAGCCAGTTTTGTAAGAGAGATTTTTACCAATGAATATGCAGGGGATATGGGCATGTGGCATACTAACTGCCATGAAGTATTCTCCTATCGAAAACTGATAAAGGCGGAAAATATCAGACTGTTCTTTAACATAAATGCTGAATTCTCTGCACCGGTAGCTCCTCGTCCTCTATCAGTCGTTACCAAGAGTGTTATTATGTCTTCTTTACCAGATGCTCTGTTAGTCTCTGGTCCGGTTACGGGAATAGTTGCCAGAATGAACCTATTTAAAGAGATTAAAGAGAATGCAGGCGAGGTGCCGGTTTTAGCTAATACGGGAGTTACCTCTGAAACCGTAGAAGATATTTTAAAAGAAGTTGATGGTGCTATTATAGGAACAGCTTTTAAGGTTGATGGAATAACCTGGAATCCGGTCAGCCAGGAGCGTGTAAACAAGCTTATGCAAAAAGTAACTTTGTATAGAAAAAATTTGAAGAAATAAAAATTCTTCATAGCTAATTATCTATCTGTTATAAATACTTATTTCCAGGCCCGTTAAAACTTATAATTGAAAGAGGATGATTATGTATGAAGGCTGTACTTTAGGTATTGATATAGGTACTCATGGGTCAAAAGGAGTTATTGTAACTAAAGATGGCGTAGTATTGGGAGATTCTTGCTGTACTCATAACCTGATTATTCCTAAGGCTGGTTATGCCGAGCATAATGCTTTTTCCTGGTGGAATGACTTTGTATTTTTAACCAGAGACCTTCTTCGAAAGACCGGTATCGATAGTGGTTCTATTTCAGCGGTGGGCTGTAGTGCTATTGCCCCGACCATGTTGCCTTTGAATAACAAGGGGGAGCCGCTTCGGAACGCTATTTTATACGGAATAGATAATCGAGCCGAGAAAGAGATCTCTGAGATGACCGAAAGAATCGGCGAAGATAAGCTTTTGGAATATAACGGAATTCTTCTATCCTCTCAAGCTGTCGGTCCGAAGATATTATGGTTTATGAAAAATGAACCAGAGCTTTTTAAAAAGACAGCTAAGATTGTTACTGCTACCACCTATTTAGTCTACCGTCTGACCGGCCGTTCGGTAATAGATTATTATACGGCAAGTACCTTTAATCCCCTCTTTGATTGCAGGAAAAAAG
>Ga0190349_1000318_pt1 | contig 15423 bp, 9 predicted proteins | sample 48721378_MG_FD_179798 | JGI IMG/M metagenome (GOLD analysis project Ga0190349, IMG submission 179798) | Hydrothermal vent microbial mat bacterial communities from Southern Trench, Guaymas Basin, Mexico - 4872-13-7-8_MG | ecosystem: Environmental > Aquatic > Marine > Hydrothermal vents > Microbial...
CTTCTATCTCGGTTACAAAAGGTTTCATATCTCTCATCCGGATATTATGCGCCCACAAGAGGCGTTCCGCATTTGGGGCACTTCATAGAACGGCAGGGCACACCACGCTTCTTGGGAGCTTCATACCCGCATTGCGGGCAGGTACATTTCGAGGGAGCACCACCAGCACCAGTCTGAGACGGTCCACCCATGCCCCTTCCTTTGCCTCTTCCCATACCTTTTCCTTTTCCTCTTCCTCTTCCTGCTCCTGCTCCTGTTCCACTGCCTGCACCTGCACCTCTACCTGCCCTTTCAGCCATTGTCATTTTTTAATCCTCACACAAGCTCTATACAGTTCTGCCATAGACCATGGACATTGCAATAAGAGAGAGCACATAAAGCCTTGAACTCCTTAAGTGGCACTTTAAAGTAGACATCAGGGCTTGTATAAGTCGCTGCGAACGCACCTCTGCCAATACAGACTATCTGACCGTCATTCTTCACTCCAAACACTTCTATCCAGGGTATACGGTGTTCCATAGTATTGGGATGCGGCTTTTCCTTCCCCACCACCACATGCACAATGCCCTGTTCCTTATTCACATCAATCACAGGGAGATGCTTATCCTTTCCTTCGGATTCCGCACCTTTTAATATCTCTGCGAATTCCATTTTATTTTCCCCTCGTCCTCCTACCTACTCCCCTTTTTCTATCTCCTCTACCTCCCTCCTGCCATGCTCCAGTTCCTGAACCTGCTCTTTGTCTTCTTTCAAGAGCAATGCCTGGAATTCACCCACATGCGTCTTCTCCTCTCTCGCTATATCAAGCAGAACACGTTTTATTTCCTCTCGCTCCGCCATCGCTGCAAGTTGTTCGTACAGATTCACCGCATCCAGTTCCGCTATCAGTCCTACACGCAATATCTCCTTATCTCTGTCAGCTTTACTCACTCTATCCAAATCCACCGGCATTTCACTCAACATATTTCAACACCTCACTTTACTAACTTTACTATAAACTATAAGGTTTAATTAAGTTACCTGATTAACTTAACGGTTAGCACCTAACACAGGCTCTTACAGGTACGATGTAAGGTCTACCATCGTGGTTGCTCAGTTTCGCTTCCACGCCGTAGACATGTCTGATATTCTCTTCATTCAGTACCGAAGAAGGTTCCCCCTCTGCATATACCCTGCCTCCATTCATCATTATTATCCGGTCAGCATAGCGAGATGCGAGGTTGAGGTCATGAATCGCCATTATAGCTGAGATACCCCGCTCTCTTACCACACGTTTCACTATCTCCATCACCTCAAGTTGATGCCTGATGTCAAGATTGGAGGTGGGCTCATCGAGCAGAAGCAGTTCGGGCTCCTGTGTGAGCGCTCGCGCAATGAAGACTTTCTGTTGCTGACCGCCACTGAGTTCGTTTATATCGCGCATCGCCAGGTCCTCAATATTCAGTATTTTTAACGTCTCTAATACCTTCTCCGTGTCTCGCTCACTGCTTCGCCATCCGAGATGCGGACGCCTACCCATGAGCACAGTATCGAAGACCGTAGCAGGGAAGATTTGAGAACCATCCTGGGGTACGTATCCTATCTTTCTTGCAAGTTCCATTCTGCTTATTTCCCTTATATCACGTCCATCGAGCATGATACAACCCTTCTGTGGTATGAGAATTCGGTCAATACAGCGTAGCAGGGTTGATTTGCCCGCGCCATTCGGTCCCACCACACCCAGAATCTCTGATTCTGCAAGCTCTATATTCACATTCCGCAGCACAGGCATGTTTGAATAGCCAAACCCCACATCTTTTATTTTCAGTTTCATTTTACCAATATTCCCTCCTCCTTCTCATTATCAAGTAGAGGAACAGAGGACCCCCCATGAATGCTGTAATTACACCTACCGGTAGAATTACGGGTGCTATAATTCTTCTTGCAATGGTGTCGGCGGTAAGCAAAAGAGCAGCACCAAAAAGACCTGATGCAGGAATTAAAAACCTGTTATCACCACCGATAACCATGCGGCACATGTGCGGGGCAACCAATCCTATAAAACCTATGGTTCCCGTGAAGCAAACAATACCCGCGGTCATCAAAGAAGCAATTATCAGTATAAGGATTCTGTTTTGCTCGACATTAACGCCGAGGCTCTTCGCTGCTTCATCGCCCGCAGCCATCACATTCAGGTCCCATGACTTCCACATAAGCGGAATAATACAGCCTATAAGCACGATAGGCACTGGACCCGGTAGGGGTATAGAAAGTGAACCCAGATTTAAGCTGAAGATAAGTTCATCCCAGGTTGCTCTTCCAAGGCTACCAACCATCCAGAAGTAAGCTTCTTTTACCGCTTCAGATTCGGAAAAGTACATTAATAACGTCGTCGCCGCACTGAAGATATATAACATCGCAATACCAGCGAGAATCATTGTCTCAGGCGTAGCTCTTTTGTAGCGTGTGAAAAGTATGATAACAAAAGTAGGGATTAGAGAGAATAGGAATGCATTTCCTATTATAAGATACTCACCAGTCTCACCAGCGATAATACTTGCACCTGAAAGTATGGCAAGAGCCGCACCAAAGCCCGCACCTGATGCGATTCCCAGCGTGAAGGGGCTTGCAAGCGGATTTCTTAAAATCCCCTGCATCATCGTCCCAGCAATTGCGAGCCCCATGCCCGCAAGGATGCCCATTATGATACGCGGCAGTCGCAAGTTCCAGACAACAATCCCTTGTGTCGTTTCAACGTTTTGAAATATGCCATGCCATATTATCGAATATACCTCCGTGACTGATATAGGATAAGAGCCAAGCGTTGCGGATACGCCAGCGATAATAAATATCAGGATAAGGGAAAGGATAATAAAAAGGATTTTCCTTCCAACGAATTTCTTGTATTGCGTTTTTATTTCCGCTATTTTTTCCGTTCCTGCTCCTGTTCCTGATGCAGTTTCAGTGCCTGATGTTGATGTCATTTTCACCTCAAATTAAAACACTATGCAAATCGTGCAATACGCTTCGCTCTCGCTCTTGAATAACAATATCATGCACCACCTGCGGTGTTAAATCAGCGATGGGATAATATCTCCCGCCTGAGTTAGCGGCTATATCTCTGCAATATCCAAGCTGCATTTTCACGAACGATTTGCTAACCTCCTCAGTATCTATCACAATCACCTGTACACCCTCAGTTCGTGCGTGCTCCGCAAGCGCTAACAATTCCATTTTGATGTCTTTATATGAGGAGGAAACATTTGCACGACCGTCGGATATTAACACCAGCACGGGTATCACATCCTCATCCTTACGCTTCTCAGCCGTCAGAAGATTCAATCCTCTTTCCAGACCTGCGGCTAATGGCGTTCTTCCGCCAGTTGGTAGTTCTCTCAATCTCTTATAAGCCAAATCTACACTTGAGCATAGTGGAAGCAGGACATCTGCACGGTTACCTCTAAACGCAACCATTCCAACCCTGTCTCTATGCTGGTATGAATCCAGTAATAATGAAAGAACAGCTCCTTTTGCACTCTCCATTCTCCGATTCGCACCCATTGACCCTGAGGCATCCACGACGAACATCGTTGCCGTTGATACTTTTCCTATGCGGATCTTCTCTCGAATATCCTGCGTTTTTATAACTATTGCTAAATCAGACTCATGTTCTCTTTCTCTCTCTTTCTGGTAAGGTGCCGCTGTACGTATAGTAGCATCAAGAGCAACGTCCTTTATTTCGCCGCTTGGGAACCCATAACGCACATATTTACCGTTATTGCGAAGTGAGAGTGTGGGTATTCTCCTTCCAGATATCTTCCTGCGATATATTCTATCTCTCTTTTGTTTTTCTCTTACTGCTCTTGTATCAATCGGGTCGCCTATGCTAAAAACAGATTCTCTTTGCTGTTCTTCTGTATCACCATTCTCATCCTGAATTTCTGGATTCGCATCGAGGTGCTCATTCTTATGCGTGTGCTCATTCTCTTTATTTTCTCTTCTCTCGCCCCTTTGATGCTGATGTTGATGCTGTTGTTGTTTATCCTCATGCTTCTCTTCTTGCTGCTTTTTTCTGTCAGACATCATCTCATCGAGTTTTTCAGTATCCAAACTAGGTGGTTCAAAAGGCTTTCTGCGCATTCTGTGCGGGAGTGCCAATTCCATCGCCTCTTTTACATCCTCAAGAGTTACTTTCTTCCTGCCATCAAAAGCCGCAATTGTCTTTGCCGTTCTATTAATAACAATTTCAGCACGATGTGTTTTGACACCGAGTTTGATGCACGTATCTGCTATCAGTCTCAACAAATCATCGCTGATCTCCACCTCATTAATTATCTGTTTCGCATGCACGATCTTCTCTCGCAGCTCTTTCTGGTTTTCCTCAAACCTCGTCCTGAACTCTTCCGCGTCCCTTTCAAAACTCTCCACCTGCTTCACTATTTCTACCCTTTTATCTGGATCGTCTATACTTTCTACACTTACTTGTAGACCGAATCTATCCAATAATTGAGGTCTGAGCTCACCCTCCTCCGGATTCATTGTTCCAACTAAGATGAATTTAGAAGGATGAGAAACCGAGACACCTTCTCGCTCAACCACGTTTATTGACATCGCAGCCGAGTCTAAAATGACATCCGCAACGTGGTCATCTAAAAGATTTACCTCATCAATATAGAGAATACCTCTATTTGCAGCTGCTAATATCCCGGGCTCCAGCGCCTTTATCCCTCCTTTTATCGCCCTCTCAACATCTATCGAGCCCACGACACGGTCTTCAGTTGCACCTAACGGTAGGTCCACGACCCACATCCTCCGTTTCGCCACTTCCAGTTCCTCACCGTTCGTTTTCTTAGCATAGCACAGGTCGCACATCTCACCCTCGTCATAAGGGTTGCAATTGAACGGACAGCCGTTAACCACCTCTATCTCTGGCAGGAGTTCTGCAAGCGCACGAACGGCAGTGGACTTCGCAGTTCCTTTCTCACCCCGTATTAGCACTCCACCTATACGAGGATTAATGGCATTCAAAATAAGCGCCTTCTTCATCTTCTCCTGTCCCACGATCGCGGTGAATGGTAATATCTTCCTTCTAATATGGTGAGGCATCCTTTTTCTCCTCAGTCCCTTTAATTTTTGTCTTTGATTTATAACTATTTAAAATAATGTGATAATATTGATGTTAGATAAAGTTTTTGATATTTTGTCTGTATCTCCAAAAAGGCATAATTTAAGAAAAATGCGGGGCTAAGAGCTTGAAACTAATATCCCCATGATTACGCTAAATTATCAACAATACTACGATGAGCAGCACGTGTATGACAAGCGTTGTTCCTGCGTTTAGCACAACCGTCTTCCCTCCTAACTGGGGTCCAAAAAGCGATACGTGCAAGGGCAAAGAATGTTTCACAAATCTTGCCGAGAACGATACCACCGTGCCTAATAATAGGGCAATTAGCACACTTTTTGTCGCGATTAATCCTTCAGTGAGGAGGCTGCCCGCAAGGATTATCCCGGCATAGGTGTTTACAATCTCTGTTGCACTGATCAGTGCGACTCCGCTTTCCAACCCCAAAATGCCTGTAACCGGCTCCAAAAACGCAGAAAAAGAATTAAACAGGTTCAGTTCCATCGCCACGGATACCAGAATCAGGGTGACGAACATCGTAGGCACAATCCGTTTAAGCATTTTGTATGTGCTCTTAGCGCTTTTAGCCAATGCACTTCTCTTATCCCCTACATGGGCACGAGCCGGATCAGGATTGGTGGATGGCAGGGGCATGGGTTTGGATGAGTAGTTTTTGTTTTTCGTATCTTTTAGCCATAGTCTCGCAAGGAATATTCCAAAACAAGTCTTCAAGAATGCCGCAAACCCCACTATGCACACGTAGATAGCTCCAGTAGTCAACCCCAAAACAGGAATCACCAGGGGTATGAAATAGTTGAAGAGGTGAGAGAGGGTACTTGGGAAAGAGCTGATTAGCGTGGTTGCAATGACCTCTCGCTCGGAGACTATTTTCTCGTTCAGTCCGTCAACAAGCATGGAGTATCCGGCAGTAGTGCTAAATGCGCAGGTCACCACCGAAAGAGCAGATAGCGTGCTGATATTCGCTTTACTGGAAAGAGGCTTGGTCAACCTGTCAAATTTCCTCATCAGCCCGATGTTAACGGCAAAGCTCGTTGCAAATACTCCTATAGCTATGATAGGAACAGTTCTTGCTATCCAGTAAAGGGCGTATAGCAGAGAAGTGGGTAGAATATGACTGATCATTTGCAAACACTCCTAATACAAACACTCTATGCGTCTATATGCTTTTTTTATTTTCACCAAATACGATATGTACTTGTTCGGTGGGTTCACTCGGTATCAATGCCCTCCCACAGTTCGGACACTGGCATGGTCTCACCTGCTAATGCCTCTCTCCAACCTTTGCGGAAGCTTGCTTCTGCGGGCTTTAATGCTACGCTCTCACGAAACAGGCGAATAATCTGAAGCAGATTGGGTAAGTATTCTTCAGGCATTTTTCACTCCTTCTGTATGTCTTTCACCTTAGCCGCCAATACCTCGACATCCTCCACTGTTATAACATCTATCGCACCTCCCTGAAAATCTCCTCGCACCTCGCCCATCTTATCCTCTATCCACCCTTCTATCTCGAGGTATGCACCCCTCAATCCATTTATCACTTCTTCATCTGCGTTCCACAGCCCCCGTTCATAAGCCTCCACTAATCTTCTTCCGACCTCTTCCAGCGCCCATGGGTTGTTCTCCTCAAAGAACTTTCTCATATCCGCATCCAGAACAAAAGTCCTCGCTATATCATCGAATATCCAGTCATCTACTTCCTGTGTCGTCGCTTCCCAGCCGTAAACTCTCCCTATTCGTTTTGATATGTCGCCTGCTCCCTTGTATCCATGCCGTTTCATCCCCTCTATCCACTTCGGGTTCAGGAGCTTCGTTCTAACAACCCGCCGAATCTCATCTGCGAGCGTCCTCACCTCAATCCTGTCGCGGTCTCTCGTATCACCATAATATGCTGAGACCGCATGCTCGGAGAGCTCTCTTGCAGCAGTTGTGAGCCCACCGTACGTTCCAAAATAGCAACAGCAGCCAAAGAGGTCGTATTCATCTGTAACGGTCTTATTAAATGTCAAATCAACGGTTTTAAGCTGCGATATCAATGCTTCCCGCGCTTCAATCCCAAAAACCTTCTTACCATAGGCATAGCTGTTCCATTGCACAAAAACATCTGCAAGGTCCTTATCCTTCTCCCAAGCCGATGCATATACCGCCAGATTCACACCATTACCGTAAGTTCCGGGCTTACTCGCGAATATCCGTGCAAATTCATTCCCATCTGCATCTTCATTTTCTTGCACATTCTCCAGTATATGCTTTCTCAAATAGTTCTTTTCTATGGGCTCATCAAGCATTGCGACCTCCCGTATCGCCTCGTCTAAGAGCTCGATGCAGTTATAAAAACAGTCTCTCGTAATCCCACTCACTCTGATAGTTACATCCATCCTTGGACGACCGAGTTCTTCTAAGGGAATTATCCTGTAGCCTTTTACCCTTCCATCTTCCCAGACAGGCTCCACACCGATTAAATGCATTATCTGTGCGAGCTGCTCGCCATCCGCCCACATGATGTCCGATGCCATCCAGTACATTGCTATGTTCTCCGGAAGTTTTCCGTTTTCCTCCTCGTATTTCCTTATTACACCATCCGCAAGTCGCTTACCTATCTCCCACGCAGCCTTTGTTGGTATCTTGAAAGGGTCAAGCGAGTAAAAGTTCCTGCCAGTTGGGAGTATCTCTATGTTTCCTCTTGTTATAAGCCCCGAAGGTCCTGGCTCGATGTATCCGGTATCGAATCCATGGAGCAAACTCCCCAGCTCGTCTGATGCTTCTATCCTTGCAGAAATATCCATTACCTTCTGTCTCAGCAGAGAGAGCTTATTATCCGCATTTACATTTACATTTACATTTAATCTATCGCCCAATATTCTCTTCGCAGCTTCCAGAGGTTCTTCTCCAGATAAGGAAGCAGAAATAAACTCCTTTGCAATACCATCCACCATGGCTAAAAGCTCGCTTCCCGCATCTGACGGCTCAATATCGAGTCCCATAAGTTTTATGATTATTTTCCTCAGCTCTGAGTCATGCTTCAGTATCGAATTGATGAGCTCAACCTTTTTAGAGCCATGCGGTATCTCACCGAAGATATGCATGCCATCAGGAATCTGCGTGTTGTATATGCGTGTGATAGCGTTGTGTGCAAGTTCTATTATCTTCTCAAAGGAATATCCATTCTCTAACCTCTTATCAAGCTTTATCTCCTCTGACAGTTTCGTTTTTCTTATCAAATCAATAATAATGTGCTCTAAGGCATGTGCTCTTGCCCTGTCCGATGTTTTTGTCCTGTTATATTCTGCAATCTGGTCTTCAAGCTCTTTTAAATCGCCATACAAGCCACTTTCGGTCATTACGGTTTGCATGTGGTCTATAATCGTTGCATAGCTCCTCCGCTTTGCGATTGTCCCTTCTGGCGGGTTATCGGAATTGTAGATATACAGATGCGGGAGATTCCCGATAGCAACATCGGGATAACAGCTCTCGGAGAGCGCGACGGACTTGCCAGGCAAAAATTCCAGGTTGCCGTGCGTTCCTACATGGACGATGACATCAGCATGAAAACCAGCCTCTAAGTAGTGATAAGTGGCGAGGTATTGATGAGGCGGAGGAACTTCCGGGTCATGCAGTATTTTACATACCCTGCCATCGCAGCGCGAACCCGCACAGCCACGCTTCGGCTGCACGCATACCACTGCATTTCCGTATTTTACGCCTGTTACCACGATCTTATCATCATAGACCATTGCTGCGGGGACACCATTCATTGCCTCACCGGGCGGGTATCCCCATGCGGAGCATGTCTTCTCCCTGACAGCGGGCGATAGCTTTGCGAACCATTTCTCATACTCCTCCTTGGTGATCAGTGCAAGTGCACCACCCTTGCTTACGATCTCGTCCACCGTCGTCCATCGGAACTCTGAAATTGCCTTCCTGCTCATAATATCATCTATAAGCGCTTTACCATCTTCCGGTGGCTCGGTAGAATAGCCCTCCTCTTTCATCCTCCTCAATATCCTCGCTACACTCTCTAAAGTATCAAGATGTGCACCACTACCTACCGTTGCTTCAACGCCTGCACAGGGATTGTTATGGAGGATAAATGCAACTCTTCTCTCGGACTTTGGTTTATCTTTCAGTGCTATCCATTTTTTCACTCTATGCACGAGCTTTTTCACACGCTCTTCCATCTGCGTATGCCGCTCAAATTTGTCATCGCTATCTCTTCTTAGAGCTCCTATAATTATCGGTTCGATTACACCCTCCAATTCCGGCATCGCAACACTCCAGCCGACTTCAAGGCTGCTCAACCCCTGATTTCCCCTTCGCCATTCTTCTTCGGTCGTGTGGTACGGCATCAGAGGATGAAATACCGGGACATCAAGTTCTTTCAGTGCATTGACCGCGCTAGCCTCACCAGCGGCACTAAATACCGATTGAAGGTTTATTAGTGCATCAATCCTGTTCATAAAGAATGCATCAATGACTTCGCTGCTCGGTTTAGCACCCAGTTCTTTATCACCTGCACCGTAAGAGAATGCGGGAATCACATCGAACTCTTTTTCGAGTTCGCGGATTAATGCATCCACGATCTCAAGGTCTCCATTTGCCCAGTAGGTTCTGAAGAAGAGAATGCCGACTTTATGTTTCCGTGAGGGTTTATACCACTCGAAATAGTCTTCTATGCTCTCAAAAGCAGTTTCGGCATCTGGATGATATATCCCCTGCCACATCGTCTCCTTCGGGGCATCGTATTCATAATCCAGCTCTAAAACCTCTTTCCCGATATAGTGAAGCATGTTCTTCGTGTTTTCCAACCCACCATACACATGATAGGCATTGACCGTTGCAACAACCTCCAGAGGAACGTTTGAAAGCTGCCAGAAGGATGAATCATGTCCGAAAGAGATTGTTGGCACATCTTTATTCAACCTTTCGATTAGCTCATCCCAGAATTCTTCATTTGATGGGTGTAAGAGGATGACGTCCGCGTGCTCAAAGGATTTTATACAGTCCTCTCGCTTTGCATCATCTTCCACATCGTGCGTGGACCACGCGCTTAGCTCTATTCCGAGCTCCTTACTTGCCTCTATTAAAAGGGGCATATCACTGCCCCACATTACTGCTGTTATCTTCATCTTCTATTACCTCGTTACTTATTTCACACTTAATCTTATAAAAATGTTATTTCTGGAATTGGATGACTGCTATTGCTATTCCCTTTCCTTTATTTCATCTCCAATCCCTCTTCTATGCCTCCTTCCATTTCTAAATATGCTCTTCTCATTTTCTCCAACTCCTCTTCTGTCGCCTTCCAGTATCCTCTTTTTTCCGCTTCAAATAATCTTTCAACTATTTCCATGGCTGCGAATTTGTTGTTCTCTTCCAACCTCTTTCGCATTTCATCGTCAAAAACAAACCGTTCTGCAATCGAGGACCATATCCAGTTAGGGACGGCATTTGTGGTCGCTGCCAGACCCAACATGTTTTCTACACGGTCTGCAATTTGCTGTGCTCCATGATGGGCATGTTCCAGCATTCCGTCTATCCATTTCGGATTTAACAATCTTGTCTTCGTCCCTCTTACTATAACGTCTCCAACGTCCTCAGTTTTTATCACCTCTTTTGTGGTATCGGTAATCAACATCGCCGCTTTTTCGCCTTTAACAGTCTCCACAGCTTTTGATAACCCACCAAAGAACTCGAAGTAATGGTCGAGGTCAACTATTTCATAGTCATGCGAATCTCTGATCTGCGATACCAAATCTATCTTCGCGAGATTTTTTCTATACAGGTCATCTCTTTTCTGTGCATGGATATTTTCCACATATAAATGGTTCATAGACTGTATATAGACTTCTGCAAGGTCTTTTTCCTCTTTCCAGATGGAGTCCTCGACTAAGGGAAGCATTCTTGTGCCATATTCACCCGCCTTCGGTCCGTATATTCTCCCACAAGCAATTTTATTTGCTGTTTTTTTGTCTATCATGCCTTTTTCAAGTTCTATTTTCAGCGTTTCGAGGTTTTCAAGCGAGTGTTTCCTGACAAAGTTCATTTCTACTGGTTCATCCAGACCTGCCACGAGCGTAAATGCATGATTCAGCAGCTGGATAAGGTTTGGGAACATGTCACGGAAAAAACCGCAGATATTGAGCAGGCAGTCAATCCGTGGTCTCGCAAGCTCCTCTAAAGGTATAATCTCTAACTTCGGATACCATGAGCCCGTTTCTCTGATGATTTTCACACCCAAATAATAAAGAATCTGCCCGATGGACTCACCACCTGTTTTCGTCGTTTCAAATCCCCATAGCACGATACCAACACTTTCAGGATATCTGCCATTCCTTTCCAGATATCTCTTTATTGTATTCTCTGCTATTTCTGCTCCTCTTTCACAAGCAGTCGAGGTGGGTATTCTATTAGGGTCAAACTGATTAATATTTCTGCCGGTAGGAAGAACTTCTGGTGTTCTTACCACATCACCACCAAGACCCGGTTCGATAAACTCAGTATCCAAGCCACGCAGGCAACTTTGTAACTCGGTGGAATTATCGGCATAATTCTCTGCCACTTCTATTCCAAATGCTAAAGTTTTTTTCAACTCCTTTCTGTGCTTACTCTCAATCTTGCTTTTCTTTATAGCACTCTCAATGGACTCCTCAAAACAGCATTCTAAGAGTTCTGCACAGTTTTTATCTATTTTATCCAGCTCTGAGGCATATTTCTCTTCGTTTCTCAATGCGAAACTGTAATCAATGCCCATTGACTCAGCTATTATTCGGTTGAGCGATTTTATGTCTCCACGGTCATACCTCAGGATGAATTCGGTGAATTTCATGAGGTCTTTCTTCTCGTAGCGCTGCCCAACTATGTGCAGTCCTCTTGGTATGATGCTTCTTTTCATCTCGTAGAGCTCTTCGTGAATCTTCTCGATACTATCGCCCTCAAATTTCAATTCCTTCGCGAGTTCGAAGATCTTCGCCTTCAACTTCTCGCTTCTCAAAGGGTCTTGCAACACGGCTTCGTGATATTCATCAATCAGATTCTGTAGCTCAGCATAGTTCTCATACAGGTCGGAAGTGGTGTAAGGTGGCGAGTTGTAGCTGATCATCGTGCCATAAAGTCGTCTCTTTGCGATTGTTGATTCTGATGTATTCAAAACGTGGTAAATGTAAAGATGGGGTATATTTCCAATCAGGATATCCGGGAAACAACACGAGCTCATCCCTACTTCCTTACCCTTCATAAATTCTGCCAGACCGTGAGTTCCAACGTGAAACACTGCATCTGCACCCCAGACTTCTTGCAGCCAGAAATAGAAAGCGAGATATTGATGATGAGGCGGTTTTGTTTTGTCGTGTGCGGCTTTAGCCAAATCGGATTCACCAAGCGGGGGTCTTGCAGGTTGAATTCCAACGAATACGTTACCAAACTCTATTCCGGGTATCAGGAATTTATTATCAACGGTCATTACCGTTCCCGGAGGCTCTCCCCAATCTGCTACAACGTCGTTTTGCACCTCCTTCGGCAACGAGTGAAAAAATTTGAGGTAATCATTTAAGTCGAGGTAATAGCAATTTTTCAGCGTTTCTTCTTCTCTGAACCATGTTCCTGAGTTTACGATTGCCTTCTCCTCAAATAAATCGTGTAATTCTTTCTCTGGAAGCTCCACATCATATCCGCTCTCTTTTAAACGTTCTAACAAACGTTTTACGGATTGAAAAACGTCAAGATAAGCTGCTTTTCCTATATTACCTTCACCTGGCGGATAACTATACACTATAACAGCGATTTTCTTTTCATTATTTGGCTTCTGCTTCAATCTCAGCCAATTTCTGAGCCTGCCTGCAATGTGTTCAACGCGGTCGTCAATTGGCGCAACTTCCTTCGCCTCCATCTCTCCAACCATTATATCCTGCATTCCACATGATGGTATGGGCTCAATACATCCATCAAGTTCTGGCCAGACCACGGCAGTGATAATCTCGATTGGCGATAGACCGGTTGGTGATTCTCTCCATTTTTCCACTTCTCGCGTGAACATAGGTGCCGGAGCGAAAATAGGCACATTCAGCTCTTTCAGTAATTCTTTGGTTAAAGAGTGATTTCCACCAAGAGGACCACCGTTTATCCTGAACCACATCAAATTTATGACCGCATCAACAAGGGGTTTACCATTTCTGAAAAAGTAGTGTTTTATCGCTCTTAAATTATGGACGCCATTAGCATAAACAGGAATGACATTGAATTCCTTTAACTCGCTTATGAAGGCTCTCACAGTTGATACACTCTGGTCGAAGTGCATTCCACCGTAGAAAAGGATGCCAATCGTAGAACGCGTGTCTTCAAAATCTGATGCCTCTATGAATTCTTCTAAGTCCGTGAAATACCCATACTGAGGATGGTAGATGCCATATTCGGGGAATTCAACTGGCTCTTTTGCCTCTGGCAACTCGTATTTAAGGTAATCCCTGAGAAGGAATAAAAACAGATTATAATAATTCTCCTTGCCGCCATACCTCCAGTATTTGAGCGCTTTTATATAATTTCCTGCATCTTTTACCGATTTGAAAGGTAAAAGCCTGCCAGCGGTTTGCACAATATTCTGGGCTCGTTCTATCTTCTGCCACAGTTCTTCCGGATTGTCAACTTCAGTGGAAGAACTTATTCGAGATGCGATTTTCGCACCTGAGAAAGAGCCGAGCCTTGTTATCTCCATTAGCTTGCTCATGGGACCCACGAGGTTTAAAACGATGTTTTTCTCTTCTTTTAACGCGTCATAAGCGATTTCACTCGACCTCCCTCCGCCTCTTATGTCAATCAGGACTATATCCGATTCCTTCAGGTCTTTTTTGAGGGTCTCATCTTCAACTTCCTCTTCATCTATCTGGTTGGGGTAGTATATTTTGAATTCTATGTCCAATTCAAAGTCTTCTCTCAGCGCATTTATCGCTTCTAAAATGGCTGGTGTTGCGACCGTAGAGATACAGGTGATTTTCATTTTTTCGCACGTTTTAAAAAATAAAAAGAGGAGAGTTTCAACTCCCCTCAAATCTTATCGCCGGAATCCAATTGTTATACACCTTCCCATTTGCATCTACGAACTCTTGGCATTTAATTGTCCCACCGTCAGCTTCTAATTCATCGGTGTGATAAATCTGCGGATAAGAGCCTGTTCTTATTGTGTAATAGTATGTCTTACCAGCTTCTAAGGTGAATGGCGCATCAAAAGTGATGTTGTGCCAGTTGTCTTTGTAACTATTCCAGGAGGCACTCACGTTCCATCCCGTGGCATTCCAAATCTTGACGTATTCTGAATGCCCACCTGTTCCAGTGCAAGCATAGGTGTACATTCTTTCTACTACGATGGGACGTGTCACCTCCAATGTGCCATTGTGCACACCAGAAATGCTGGGGTAGGGATTAACTGGTATGCCGGTATCGAAAAAGCAGCCCGTTTGGACTATAACGACCGTTGCATTTGCTCCTGGGAGTACGCCGAAAGGTGTTTGTGCAAGCACTCTGCCAGAAATAGAACTCGTGCCGGTTAAACCACCTGGGTCTACGGTTGTATTCAATATCTCGTTTACTGCTTCTTCCTCGGCTGTGTTTAGCCATATATCGGTATCGGTGAGCAGTTCCCCCTTCCCTATGCTGGCATTTACACTCCCCATCGTCCATCCTACCGGAGAATGCAGCACTGCGGTTATGGCATAATTTCCAGCAGTGAGGTTAGAGAACGTATAGTTTCCATTGCTATCCGCGGTTGTTTTTGCTAATACAGTTATATTTCCAGCAGTAATCGGTGTCGGTTTTGCTAAATATTCTATAAGGTTTAGTGCAATCTCCTGTTCATGGTAATCAGGATTATTGATAACAGACTCGCCAAATGGCGTTGCTCCTTGCCAGCAGCCAGCATCACCGTAAGCAACGATCTTCCCACTGCCATACTCTGTTGTGGCTATCGCAACCGGATAGCTACCGGGTGGTTTTACGACCGGGCTGTAATCCATATTTTTCACGCTTGTATAGGTGTCATCGTCGCCAGTTGCTACTATATCAATAGACGAGTCCGTCACATTGATGGAACATCCGTGCCAGTAAGCGAACTTGCCGTCGGTCACATTGTTCCATATTGGATGTGTTTTATCACCCGTGTGTATCCAGATGTTTCCCTTTGGACCTCCAACTTGATCCAGGATATCATCTTCCACCATCACATCGTATGGGTCACCATCTATCATCCCCTCGGCAAATCGCATGTCAACACTAAGGTTCGCAAGCAGGGCATTAAGGACTTCCGGGTAGTGATA
>Ga0190349_1000321_pt1 | contig 15378 bp, 10 predicted proteins | sample 48721378_MG_FD_179798 | JGI IMG/M metagenome (GOLD analysis project Ga0190349, IMG submission 179798) | Hydrothermal vent microbial mat bacterial communities from Southern Trench, Guaymas Basin, Mexico - 4872-13-7-8_MG | ecosystem: Environmental > Aquatic > Marine > Hydrothermal vents >...
CGAGATCTCAGGAATAGGAGTGATAATTGTTGGAATCATTGCTCTTTATTCCGGGCCACCCATTGACCCGGCACACTTTAATCTGGATGAAATGATTTACCGCTTCTCTCAGCCAAAAGGATATGGCTTTCTTATTACTTTTGCAGTTTTTATTGTAGTCATGTTGATTGTCTCACTTGGAAGAAAGTTTACACAAGCAGGAGCTCTGTTGGGGATGGCTTCTGGGTTCTCCTATGCTCTTGCAACTATTTTTGCAAAAGGAGCAATAGGAAGCCTACGCTTTGGTACGGGGGAGTTTTGGCAAAATTCAGTTATGCGTTGGGAATGGTGGATTTTCTTATTTATTATGATAATTGGCTACATCGTTGCTTTTACATCCCAACAAATTGCCCTAGATAGGGGGAAAGCCATTGTTGTTTCACCAACTTTAGACATTATGAATCTGTTCACACAAGTGACTGCTGGAATCATCGTCTTTGCGGAATGGTATACCGTCTGGGAAAGCACCTTACTTCTCTGGCAAAAGGCATTAAAAGTGAGTGCTATCATTGTGATCATTTTTGGAGTTGCAATGTTATCCTTCTTTAAAGCAAAAAGTGAAGTTATGAATAAAACAAAAACCACTCTGAAAAAGAACAAAGAAGACGAGGATGCCCCAGCGGAGGGAACTAAAGCCGTTTCATTAAAAGAGGAAGATGCAACCCCTCTAAGTCAAGAAGTAAAAATAGATATTAAAGCACCGCCTACTTCAAGCAAGAGTATCTTACAGAAAAATATCACCGAAAAAGTACTCGAGATTAATCCCCATAAACAATAAAGAACCAATGGAAAGAATTTTGATAGGAGAGCCTTTTTGGTAGAAATAAAAAAGGCTTGAGAAAATGTTTGAAGGGAAAAAAGTACTTTTACGCTCAGTTGAACTCTCAGATCTTGATGACATTTTAGAGCATTTCAATACTATCGACTTACGAAAATTTATCTCCACACCACTACCATATAGTCGTGAAGAAGAAGAACAGTGGATTCGAAAGACTTGGGAAGAACGACAGAAAGGAGTAGCCTATCATTTTGCAATTGTAAAGAAAGATACAAGAGAATTTTTGGGTACGTGTGGCCTTTTTGATATAAATACTATCACAAGAACGGCTGAGTTAGGAATTGCGATTCATGCTAAAAAAAATTGGGGGAAAGGGTTTGGCACCGATACGATGACTGTATTATTAAACATTGGCTTCAAGTTTTTGAATTTGCATCGCATCGAGCTTCGTGTTTTCGAATTCAATAAAAGAGCCATTCGCACCTATGAAAAAGTCGGTTTTAAAATGGTGGGCAAATTACGCCAGGCACATTTTAGCGACGGGAAATACCATGATGTTATCTTAATGGATATTTTACAAGACGAGTGGCTCTCCAGAGAATTAAAGTAGTTCTAATTCTGTAACCCGCCTAGTATTTGATGCTCTACAACAATTCTTCTGAAAGAGCCGGTAAGGCTTTTTCAGCAGGTGCAAAAATACTGCAGTCGGCTAAAGAGCTAATTGGGGTTTCCTCAAGATTGATTTCAATTAGAACAGCACCATTTTGTTTGGCAATTCTAGGGAAATCTGCAACAGGATAAACAAGTCCGCTTGTCCCAATGATGAGGAGAACATCACATTCCTCCGTCAAGATTTGAACACACTTTTTAAGGACGTTGGGGTCTAGTGATTCACCAAACCAAACAACACCGGGTCGTAGAAAACTTTTTTGACATTTGGGGCAGAGGGGCGGTTCTTTTGGTGCTGTGAGCAATTGCCTCTCAAAACCACAATTCATACACCAAGCGCGGAAAATGTCTCCATGCACTTGAAGTATTTGCTTCGAACCGGCTCGTTTATGCAAATTGTCAACATTCTGGGTAATGACCCATGACAAAAGGTTGTTTTGTTCTAATTTTGCAAGTGCAAAATGTGCGGGGTTAGGGGCTTTTTCCAAGATCAAGTTCATTCGCCAGGCATACCATTCCCAGACGATGTCTGGCTGCTTCGAAAAGGCCTGTGGAGTAGCCAATTCGAGAACATTATAGTGCTTCCACAAACCATCCTTTCCTCGAAATGTCGGGATCCCTGAACCTTTGGAAATTCCTGAACCTGTTAAGGCTACAATTTGCTTGCCAGAGTTGCTTTCTGTTTGTTTTGAGGTAATTAACTCGACCGCTCTTTGTAGGCTCTTTTTGAAAGTTTTACCCGACATTGTAATTGATATTTGCTACTAACTTGACTAAAAATTATTCTCTTTCCTTTTCAGTTTTCGAATTAGGGGTCACAGCAGCAACTTTTGTAAGAAGAGTGGTAAAAAAGGAGGTGAGATCAACGTTCCCGCCAGAAATAACAATGCCTACTTTTTTACCTGCAACAGAAACTTTCTTTGAAAGGACGCCTGCAAGAGAAACAGCACCAGAAGGTTCAACAACAAGTTTCATTCGTTCCCAAAGAAACTGCATGGCATCGACAATTTGCTCTTCTGTAACAGTTATAATATCATCAACTAGCTTCATAACAATTTGAAAGGTATTTGGTCCAAGTTGTGTGCGCAAACCATCAGCAATGGTTTGGGGGTTTATTGATGGCTGAAGTTTCCCCGTCTTAAATGTTCGATAGGCATCATCAGCATTTGCCGGTTCCACAGCAATAACCTTGCAATTCGGGAGCAATCCTTTCGTGGCAATTGCTGTACCACTTAATAAACCGCCACCACCAACAGGCACAAAAATGTAATCTAAAGAACCGACATCTGTAATTAACTCATAAGCAGCAGTTCCGGCACCATGAATAATGCGAAGGTCATCTGAGGGATGGACAAATGTATAGCCATGTTTTGCAATCAAGGGTTTAACAGCTTCCTCTCTGTCGCTTGGTTTTGAGCCACAAACAACAATTTGAGCGCCATAACCTTTTGTGGCCGCCATTTTCACTTTCGGAGCATTCTCCGGCATAACAATAACAGCATGTACTCCTAGGACTTTAGCGGCGAGAGCGAGTGCTTGAGCATGGTTCCCAGAGGAATGAGTAATAACTCCCTTACGCCGTTCTTCTTGAGAGAGCTGGAGAAGAGTATTCATTGCCCCCCGAAATTTAAAGGCACCAATTTTTTGAAAGTTTTCACACTTGAAAAAACACTTGCAATCAAGTAGCTGGTCAAGAGTAGAAGAAGTCATTGTAGGAGTATGATTTACATAATTTTTGATTCTTCGATACGCAGCTTCAACTTTCTCAAACATCACTAATCGGTTATTCTTATTGTTTTTACCTATTAAATCTTGTTTCAAAGTTTTTCAAGAAGAAAGCAAGAGACTTTTTCTCAACAATTTTCAAAATAAGAAAAGAGAAAGTCAGGCTAAAAAAACAATAGCCTAACTCAAATGAAATTACTCGACGACTTTTTCGACGAATTTGATATTCATCGTTTCTAGCTCGTCTAGAATAGGATTGTAAATTTCAGGTGTGATTGGTATCAGTATCCCACTTCCTTTAATTTCGCCTTCAAGCATTAGACGTACTGCAATGGCAACAGGCAAGGAAACCGTTCGGGACATGGAGGAATCACCGTTGGGAATGCCATAATCTAAGAGGGTAGAATAGATAGTTTTCTTTTTACCATTGGGGTATTCAGCTTCAAATTCATGCCGCATAATGATCATATCTTGTTCATGTGGTTTGAATTTGCCGAGTTTGTTGAGGAATTGGTCTGCAAGTGCATCAAGATAGGAGCCACCTGTTGGTAAGGGCGTGTCATCAAACAAGCCTAGCCATTGTAAACGGTCAAGGCATTTTGCATCTACGGGCTTTCCTAATTTTCGAGCAACTTCTTGGCGGATGTCATCTCCCGAGTAGTTCAAGATTTTTTGAAGCAGTTGTTTCCAAGTCATTCCTTCTAAGCCCTCTTTAGCTTCTTTATCCATGAGCCCCAAATCAAATAGAGCTTGCAAGGTTTCACACCAACCTGGATAGCGGAAGGTTCCACGGAACATGGTTTTAATGCCTTCTAAGCCATATAAGTCAATGTATTTCAGGCTGTCGCGGTTCGGATAGGCTTCTAACTCCATTCCCTCAACAGACATTGTCCAATAGTGGTTGAACAGGTCGCCACTCTTAATTTCCACGATCTTACCATTCTCGAGATATTTTGCAGGATTCGTTCCGGCAAGGATAACTCCTTTTGGTGACCAGGAGAACTTGTATCCCAAAGGATTGTCATTTGAATTTGGGGCAGGAAGTCCGCCTGTAATTGAGCGGAAGCTTACGATTTTTCCCCCTTCGCTTTTTACTTTGTGAATGATTCGCATAGCACTCATGTGATCTGTTCCGGGATCGACACCACATTCATTCATAATCATGATCCCGGCTTTTTTCGCATCTGCTTCAAGGGCTTTCATAGCATCACTCACATAAGAGGTTGTTGCCATATGCCTTTTATGCTTGATACATGCTTTGGCTATTTGTGGATGGTAGACATATGGGAGTAAACTCACAGCTAAATCATTATTTTGAATGAGCCCTGTGGCGTCAAGATCATCTTTTGTGATATCAAAAGCAACAGCTTTGCCATTTGGATGTCCAGCAATTATTGCTTCTGCTTTACTTACCGTACGAGAAGCAACAGTTACTTCAAAGCCTTTTTCGAGTAAATACCGAATGCCGGGCTTTGCAACAAGTCCAGCACCAAAAACGACTACTTTGTTCATTGAAATCCATACCTTTCAATTTATACCGTACATTAAGTTCCAAATCGAAGTTAAATGTTTTTTCGTCCTTCTTTTTAGTTCAAATTAGATCTGAAATAGAAAGAGAATACACTAGGACAAACTAACAATAGAAATTGGAAAGAGATGGGTTTTACCAGCAGTAACTTTTATCTATGGAGAACACCAATTGATGCGAATTTTTGGAAAGGTTTCCAAGTTAAACTGTTGCTTCACTAAACCCTTTGAAATAGACTCATTCAATTAATCGTTTGTTATTGAAAAGTAACTCAATTACTCAAAGAAAATTCACAAGCAAAAAAAGAGAAAGGGAGAGATTAACCTAAAAATTGGCTAATGTATTGGTAGCTCGGTGTTAACTCTCCTTTCCAGAGTATCACAGCACGTTTGATTTCATCTTTCAAACCCGAATTGTCAAGGCTGCCAGAATAGTCTGCTTTTGCGATATTGGGAACGAAGGGAAGTAAGGTATCACTGAAATATTCTGATGCGTCTCGGGGGATTTCGGTTGGGAGATGATCAATTGCCAGAATCGTAGGGCCTTTCCCGGCAACTCCATCCTTTGCAGTATTATCAAATGGATTGTAAACATAGAAAGGTCGGTCGATATAGGAGATGCGTATTGTTGCTTCAATACCTCCTTCTATATCACAAGAGATATCACCAATAAAACGAAGGCGAGGAGGTTCATCTTTCGAGAAAAGATTCTTGAGGTCCTCTTTTGTCACCGAACGAGGATATTTTGCTGACCAATAAGCACCATTAACGAGAACGGTAATATACTCAAGGTAACGCTCTGCAAAAACACCAACATATTTTTCAGGGTGGTCATAATAATCTTGGAGTTCAAATTTATCTGAAGCTTTTTTCGGCACCACCATGTGTTCTTCTTTGAAAACCACTTTGTAAATGTACTTACGACACTCCTCTTTATTGGGGTTGTTTACCAAAGTAGCTAGCTGTTCAGGCTCAATCGTTTTTATAGGGAAGACATCAAGAATGGATTGTGCCCCTTGAGAAACATTACCATACCCCAGAAAACCAATAACAAGCGGACAAAGCTCTTCAGGAATGCCCTCTTTCTCAATATCTTTGGCAACTTTCTTCATCGCTTCTTTAGCTTCAGCCAAATCAAAATATTTGCTTGCTTGTTTTATCTCGAGAAATGCCGTTTCAAGCCCATCCACTTCTTTCAAACGCAAACCAAAACCATGCAAAGTATCAATCATTCCCGCATAACCAGCATGTCGACCAAAGAAAATAAGCCGGCGATTCTTTGCATCAGTAATTTTTTCATAATCAATTATCGTACATCCAACAGCCATCATTTTTTTAAGCATGGGCATATTGTCTTTCTGCCCCTTAATGACATGATGAAACGAAACAAGAACACCATCTGGACGGAACATATCTTCTGTCATTTCTTTAATTCCGAAAACAACGGTGCAATCAGAAAGATCCTCTTGAATGAGGGCACCAGCTTGCGTGTACTCCTCATCTGTGAATGCTCTAGTTTCCGATGGTTGAAGAACTGTTTGAATGTTTTGTTCCTCTTTCAACTTTCGAACGGCTTTTGGACACAAAGGTGTTCGCCGTTCCCCAGGTTTTGTCTCACGTCGTATTCCAATTTTTATATTCATCTATGACACTTCCTATAATTTGTTTCTAGAAAATCTAACTTCTTTCTCTTTAAAAGCATTTGTTCTATTGAAGAGCATTTGTGGTTTAATAATGTAATGCTGTTAATTGGACCATTATTTCTTAAGCTATATAGAAAATTAATTATATTACTTCCATTAACAAAAGAATGTTTTATCGCTTTAAAAAAAGGTGTATAACTATTTCCAACAATGAACAGTTCATCGGAATCAACATTGGGTCAGTATCGGTTAATGTTGTTAGCATTGATGAAAAGGGAACACCAACTATTTTCAAGAGGGCACATCTTGGTAAACCGGTTGTTGTTTTAGAAGAGTTACTACAAGAGCTGGAACCCACCAAAAGAACTTTCTATGGTATTTCAGGTTCTTTTGGCGAGATTTCTGAAATTGCTGCAATCGAGCGCGGAATTCAAGCATTAAATGAAAAATTTGATGCCATCATTTCTTTAGGTGGAGAAGCTCTTATTCTCTATGTGCTGGATGAGCAAGGTTTTATTGTCAACGTCCTGTCTCATGACAAATGTGCCGCTGGGAGTGGAGAATTCTTTATCCAACAAATAGATCGTTTAGGGCTGTCACTTGAGGAAGCAATCAAACTTGCCGCAAAAGGAAAGAAAGTTGAAATTGCATCGCGATGTTCGGTTCATTGCAAGTCAGACATTACACATAAATTAAACAAAGGTGAAGCCACTGTTGAGGACCTGCTCCTTTCAGTCCTTGCAAGTATGGTAAATAAAGTTAAGGGATTGCTTATACAAGCCCAGAAAAAAATGAACCGGCTTCTTGTCATTGGTGGGGTGGCACTGAATGATGTTTTTGTAAAGTTATTACGAGAAGATTTGCCGGATGTAGATGTTGTTATTAAGGATGTCAGTCCCGTTTTTGAAGCATATGGAACTGCACTTCTCGTCAAAGATAAGCCCATCGAAGATGAATTGAAATTAAAAATGCAGAAAAGCTTCACGAAACACCCCTCTTTACGACAATTTGCAAAACAAGTGAAAATCTTTGAAGCACCCAAAGTGAGCACCAACTTCGACAAGAATAAAGCATTCATTCTCGGCGTTGATGTGGGGTCAACAACTACAAAAGCAGTTTTATTGGATCCTGATGAAAAAAGCATTTTAGCTTCCTATTACGGACGAACAAATGGCAAACCAATAGAAGCAACAACAAAATGCATTAAAGAAATTCTCAAGCAAGTTGGGGATGTTAAGATCTATCTAGTTGGTGTGACCGGTTCTGGGCGTGCTCTTGTTGGTGCTTACCTCGGCACAGGAGCAATTTATAATGAGATTTCAGCCCATTCTGAAGGAGCAGTCTTTTTTGATCCTGAGGTTGACACCATTTTCGAGATTGGGGGACAAGATTCGAAATATATGTATCTTCAAAATGGTGTTCCTGTTGATTATGCAATGAATGCTGCGTGCTCTGCCGGCACAGGCTCGTTTCTCGAGGAAAGTGCCAAGGGTGACCTAGGGATTAGTGTCTATGACATTTCAAACATTGCAATAGACGCGGATATGCCTGTTCGCTTTAAAGCTGATTGTGCTGCATTCATTAATACTGACATTCGAACCGCATTGCAAGAAGGTTATCGGCGAGATGACATCATTGGTGGACTAGTCTATTCAATTGTTGATAACTATTTGAATAAAGTTAAGGGCTCAAGACCCATAGGTAAGAAAGTTTTCTTTCAAGGCGGTGTTGCAAAGAACCATTCAGTTGGATACGCGTTTGCTCAAGCAACAGAAAGTGAAATTATCATCCCACCAAATCCAGAATTAATGGGGGCCTTTGGTATTGCTCTCCTCGTGAAAAACAAATACGAACAACATGAAATTAACGGCATGCCGGAACAAACGACACTTAAAGGACTTATCAAATCGAAACTCAAAAGCCTGGGAACGTTCACCTGTAAAGCATGTGAAAATTATTGTACGATTGAAAGGTATGAAGTTGGTGGCCGTCGCTTTTCCTTTGGAGGAAGTTGCAGTAGATATGAACATCAATGGCGCCATATGAAAGTTGAGGAGAAACCTGATTATGTACATCAACGGAATCAATTAATTCTCGGGAGCGGCGATGAAACTCAAACAGAGACACAAAAAAAGAGTAAAGGAAAAATTGGCATTCCTCGCGCATTGTTAGTCCATAGCCTTTTCCCGCTATATTCAACCTTCTTTAAAGAATTGGGTTATGAAGTTGTGCTTTCAAAAATCGATAAAGAACGAGAATTGATGACTAACGCAGCTTTTTGTTTCCCCATTCAGATCCTCCATGGAGCAGTATTAGATCTCATTAAGAAGAAAGACATTACTCGAATCTTTTTGCCCCATGTTCACAATTTACCTAAAGGAGACAAATGGCTGGATGCAACATTCTGCCCAATTACTCAAGCTAGCCCCTATTTTATTTCCACAGCCTTCAAAAATGTTGACTTCTTAAAACCGGTTCTCGATTATTCCGAAGGGTACGAAAATAGTGATGCTCTAATAACAATGGCAGTAGAAGAATTGAACGAGTCACGACTCCAGGCAAACGAAGCATATCAAAAAGCAGTAGAAAAGCAACTTGCCGTTGAAAACCAATTGCAACAAATGGGTGAAGAGATCATTAAAGAGTTGCAAGAAAAAGATGAGATTGGCATTCTTCTTGTTGGAAGAAGCTATAATGCTTTTCCCCCGGAAACCTCTTTACGAATCCCAAAGAAACTCGCAAGCATGGGCGTAACAGTTATTCCGTTTGATTTTCTCAAAAAAGAGGAAGTAAACGATATCCCGTGGTTCTTTGTTAACTATGCAAAAGTGGCGATAAATCTTGCGAAAAAGTATGATAACTTGTTCCTTCTCTATATCAATAGCTTCAGTTGCACCATTGATGCATTTAGTCAGAATTATGTCCGTTCAGAAATGGATTCGAAACCCTATTTGATGTTAGAACTGGACGCTCACACAGCAGATGCAGGCATTCAAACAAGATTAGAAGCTTTCCTTGAGATTATTAAAAATTACCGCGCGGGCAAACGAAAGGAAGAACCAAAACCATTTCAAGTTGCAAAAGTTAAACGAAGAAATGGCAGAGTTGTTGTAATTACCTCCAAAGGAAAGCAAATAAGTATTCGAGATCCAAGAATCAAACTGTATCTGCCTAGTTTTTCAAAATATCACACAGAAGTTGGTGACAAAATCCTTTCCTTATTTGGTTTTAATGCAGGCGGAACAACAGAGATAAAATTAGATTACCTTCTAAAAGGCTATCGCTATAGTTCGGGGAAAGAATGCATTCCTCTTCCTGTCGTTCTCGGGCAAATTTTAACGCTTGTAAAGAACCGAAAACCCGGGGAAATAATTGGGATGTATATGATTCGCGGAGGGGCACCTTGTGCAGTCTACAGCTATTTTCATTATATCGAACAATTCCTCGAGAAAAACCAAATCGAAGATGTCTTCCTCTATAGATTTGACTATTTAACCAAATTCTTGGGAACAAAATTAACCCAAGTGATACGCCACGTTCCTGCAGCGATTATCATGGGTGACTTGATGTGGGAAATTGAAAGCTCTTTACGAGTAGTGGGAGAGGACGGCAGTGTCGAACTATTACATACCTATTGGCAACAATTTTTAGATGAAGCCAAAACATTAAAAGATTATCGTAGGGGAATCAAGAAGCTTATCAGGAACATTGCTAAGATTCCTCGAAAAATGTCTCCAAAGGATGCCCCGAAAGTTCTGGTGAGCGGCGACTTTTTTGTCCGTTTCAGCGACTTTTTCTTGGGCGAACTCCGCGAGATTTATGCTAAGGAAGGGATAATTGTCAAGTCAACAGATCTATTTGAATTATCCATTTATAGTCAAAGCTATAATTCCGGCTACTTAGTAAACAAAGAATGGAAGAAGAACCCTGATAAACTGGGGACTATCCTAAAAGCTACAACTTCACTCTGGGATGATGTTTCACAAATACTGCTAGTTGGAAAGATTGGCACAGCCCTTATGCTTCGAATTGAGAAGAAATTACGGAAGCGATTCAAACGAACAGGACTATTGTATGCCCATCCAAATGACTTGACAACGATAAATAGACTGTCAGAACCTTTGATAAGCCCCCTCATTTTCGGAGAAGCAATTCCAACAGTTGGAAAAGGGATGGAAGCATTAGAAGGATCACTTTATGACTCCCTCGTATTAACTGGCCCATTCAATTGTTTGCCGTACAAAGTCTCCCAAGCAATCTTGAAACCTATTTATTTAGAGAATCAGATGCCATTCCTTGTTTTTGATGTAGATATAACAGCTGTCAATCCTAATGTAAAACGACTCATTTACGCGAATATTGAGCAAATAAAAAGAAGAAGAGAGGACATAATCTTACAGAAACAAAGACAAAAAGCCATACGGATAAGAGGAAGAGTAAGTAAACTCTTGCAAAAGAGACTTAGAAGAAAAATGAGGAAAGTAGAAAGAAGAGATGAATAATAAAAAAGAACAGTCAATAGAAAATGAATGAAAGCTATAATTGAAAAATAACGAAAAAGTCCGATGGTAAAATTTTTAAAATGGAAGTAATCAATATACAAATCGAAAGGTTCCGGTCTTAGCTCAGCCTGGCCAGAGCGCTCGGCTGTAGACTTTGTCGCTCCGATGACGGCAGAATGAGTCGGAGTCAGCCGCGTTTCTTGCGAAAGGCATAAACCGAGATGTCCGGAGAGCTAAGGTGCCTTTACCTTTGCCCGGAATTCAAATCTCCGAGACCGGACCATTTCTATCCTTTTTCTTGACAATGGGAGTGGGTAAAAGATTCTTTGTTCTATCCAAAAATGTTTTTTGCCCTATCTGATGCTCTTAAACAGAGATCTTTCAATTCCCTATCTATCAGCCGCTTTATTTTTCTTAGTCCTTTTGTTTCCACAGGTTGGTCCAGAATTTCATTCATGGCGGCCATTTTTTCTTCGATTTGCTTGAGCCGCCTTCTTACTTCGCCTTCGGCGGTCTTCTTTTCAAGAACACAATATAGGAACATTGTCCCGGGCTCTTCCGTATTCAGATCATGTAACATTATTGAGAACTTCGATAATTTCAGAACCTCAGGTCTATCAGCAAAAGCTTCTTTTGCAAACGTTTTCAAGGCGGTCATCAGACTTGCTTTTATCATTGGATCTACATCTTTAACACTCGGATGATAGCTCCTTCGTAATATTGGTAAGCCATTGACTATCAATCCTGCTTCGATTATTGCCATTGTTTTCAAGCCGTTTTTAAAAGTCGGTTTTTTTCCTTCTTTTCACTCTTTACATATATTATTAATGTTTGCTTTTAGTTAGTTTATTGTTCCAGTTTCCTCTTTGAAGAACAATTTTTTTTAATTGAAATAACAATAACTTCTTAAATTCTTTTTTCCCATACCATTACTATCCAAAAGTAACTTTCAAGGTTGTTCTACAGTGAATTACCGCAAGATTCTTCTCGCAACTACCGGCCCGATCAAGGCCATTACTATTATATGGGGATTTCTCATTCTCATTATTGCTTTTATTTATTATTTATTCTTTAATCCCGAAGGATTGCTCAATATCGCAGAGAGCTATCCTGTGACCTTTAGAGTAATTAACGTCATTATTTCTGCCATTCTCTTTCTCTACTGGCTCATCGTTTGGAATATTTTAACAAAAGCGTTTTTCAGAGAGGATCTTGATTATAGCGAAAATAATGGTGTAAAGTTGGCTAAAATCGATGGTTGAGAAGAAAATCGTCTGGTTTGATATCCTAACGCCAAAGCAAGCAATGCTTTTTATTGCACTTGGCAAACGCCTTCAAGAATTTGGCTTGGAAGCCATTTATACAACAAGAGAGCATGATTACATTCACGACATCTTTCATCATTATGGCATTCCCTTTCACTCGTTTGGAAAATATGGGGGCAAGTCCCTTGAGATGAAATTGCTTGCTAGTGCAAAGCGTGTTGTGAAACTTTCAAAATTTATTATTGCTCTTCCTCATCAACCGGCTCTGGCTATATCCCTCTCCTCTCCTGACGCCACCAGGGTCGCTTATGGATTAAAGATACCGATCATCCTATTTAACGACACGTCTCATTCAGAACCTGTCGCCAGATTAACGCTTTCTTTAGCCCGACACTTAATAACATTGAGTTGCATTGACACTCAGAAATTCATAGCTTTTGGTGCACAACCAAAAAGAATCCATACCTATTCAGGTGTAGACGAGATCGAATATATTTTCGGCGAAAATTATCAGCACTTTCTCGAGCTCCGTAATAAAACCTCTGAACGATATCTTGTTTTCCGTCCCGAAGAAAGCTATGCAAGTTATATGATCAATCAAAGTACGGAACTCTATCTCGAGCTTCTTGAGGAGATTTTAACGAATTACACTGGGCAAATCTATGTTTTGCCCAGATATCCACAACAAAAAGAAGCTATTAAACAACAATTTGGTCCTCGGGTCTTTATGCCCAAGAAAGGGATTTTTTTCATGGATCTGCTCTCCAAAGCAGAACTCGTCATCACCGGTGGCGGGACCATGGCACGTGAGGCTGCACTGTTAGGCATTCCATCACTAACCTATTTCTGGCGCCATTTAGAACCACAGGTATTCCTTGAAGAAATGGGTTTTCCAAGTTTTTCGACTCAAACATTAGAAGATACTATTAGAACCATCCGAAAACTCTGTGCGAATCCCAGCAACTATTGGAAAGACACAGCAAAGCTTTTCACTAAAATTCAAAAACCGGGTGATATTCTTCTCGAAGTGTTAAGAACAGATAAGAAATTAGGAAAACTGCTTTCCTGATATGCTCCTAGTGTTCACCTTTTTTCCTTTTTGGTTTGGATATCCAAGGGTAGGGAACGGGACGTTCGTGTCTTTTTTTATATGCTTTGAAAAACCGTTTAATTTTTGACCGCAATACCGGATGAGTACCACCTACCGGAATGGACTCTTTTCGTAGGATCATTGTGATGACATCCTGCCATGTTTCAGGTTCGACCAGAAAATCGGTCCAAGCATTTCCGATTTCTTCTGTGGAATGCCCATCACTTCCTGCCACCATTGGCAAGTCCAGCTCTTGGGCAACTTTAATGGCTTTTTTATTATATCGTGGCAAGGTACTACAACCATTTATAACTTCAATTGCATCCGCATTTATTTTGTACACTTCTTTTTTTATTCCCAGACGAATGAAATCAAAAGGATGAGCAGGAACAGCAATTCCTCCCAACCGATGGATGATCTTGACTGTTTCTTGGGGTGTTAAACCAATTTCAATTTCGCCATCGGTTATACCATAAGCTAAAATATGCCCTTTGCAAGTTGAGACCTCTATTCCCGGAATAATAATCAAATCCGTTTCAATTTCCAAAGCCTTATGTAATCCTCCAAAAGTATCATGATCAACTATGCCAATACCATCGAGACCCATTTTCTCTGCTTGTCGGATGATTTCTTCTACAGAATCCACCCCATCTGAATAATTAGTGTGAACATGCATGTCGATTTTGACCATTCTACTTAGTTCCTTTATTTAATGTTTTAATATGAAGGGTGCCTATTCTTTTTAAAGAATTTGTCCTAGTAATCTTGTCTTCAAACCTTCCTCAATTTGAACTGAATATCTATTGCCCAAGATTAAAGAGCCGTCTTTGACTGCTACTAGTTTATAGGATTTGTTTCTTAGAAGTGTCCACCTTCCTTCTCTTTCTCGTTTTAAAGCCAACGCTTCTCCTTTCCAACCCACCCATTTTCTGTTTTTTTCTAAAGTCATCTCCCTCACTAAGGCTGAAACTTCTCTCGACCGTTGTTTCACAATTTCAGTTGGTAATTTCTCTCGCGATTTGCTTGCGAGAGTTCCTTTCCTATCGCCGTATTTAGAAATGTTGACGATGTCAAACCGAATTCTCCTTAGGACTTCAAGCGTTTCTTCGAAATCATTTTCTGTCTCTCCTGGAAAGCCTGCAATTATATCTGTTGAAATTGTTAATCTGGGGACTTTTCGTAAACTAGTAATTAACTGCTCAAATTCTTCAACAGTATATTTTCTTTTCATTGCTTTCAAAACTTTGTTACTGCCGGATTGGAGGGGGATATGAACGAAAGAATAGATCTTTGGATGTTGTAAAAAGGAGACAAGTTCATCGGCAATGGGCAAGGCATAATCAGCATTCATCATTCCCAATCGAATCCAAAAGTTACCATTAAGGGCAGTCAATTCTTTGAGAACAGCAATCAGACTTGAACCGCTATCAACACCATAGGAAGCCAAATCTTGTGATGTTAGCCAAAGCTCTTTACAACCATCTGCCAGCGCTTGTTTTGCTTCCAGTATAATTTGCTTTAACGGCTTCGATACCAAAAGCCCCTTGGCAATTTTTACGATACAATAAGAGCATTGTCCCAAGCAACCTTTTGAAATTTCAATAATTCCGGTTAAAGGCGACTGTCTATATCGGTGTATTTCTGAACAGAAAGCTTTCTCTCGAGAGATTGCTACAAATTCCCGTTGTTGAAGGACCGCTTCTGCTGCAGCTGAGACATCTTTAAAATGATCAACACCCACAAGAGCAACATTAGGAAGATGTTTAGTGCACCAATCAGCCATAACTTGTGGTAAGCAACCCGTAACAATCATGGGGATTTGTTCTTGGTAGTATTTTTGAAGAATTGATTTCATGCGATTTTCTGTCGTTGCCTTTACAACACAAGTGTTTACTAAAACGAAATCTGCTGCGTCTTTGGAGGAAATTCTTCTATGCCCACTAGCCTCGAGTAAATATGTCATTAATTCTGTGGCAGAAGTATTTGCCGTACAACCATGTGATTCCACGAAAAAATTTGCCAAGAGCATCAAACCTAATGGAGCTTTTGTTATGCTTCAGTAATATTTGGTGGCTCTTTTTAAAAGCAACTATCAGTCATTAATAATAATAGATTTTCTGTTTGATTTTTCGTTTTTTTC
>Ga0190349_1000322_pt1 | contig 15356 bp, 10 predicted proteins | sample 48721378_MG_FD_179798 | JGI IMG/M metagenome (GOLD analysis project Ga0190349, IMG submission 179798) | Hydrothermal vent microbial mat bacterial communities from Southern Trench, Guaymas Basin, Mexico - 4872-13-7-8_MG | ecosystem: Environmental > Aquatic > Marine > Hydrothermal vents >...
AACCCAACCACCTAAAAGGTAAAAACACTTAGGGGTAACGTCAGGCTGTGTAAAAAGTCAAAAAATCTGATTAAGTGTCGCAAAAAGTGGGAGAAAGAGGTAAAATACTGATAGAAAGTGGTTTAGTAAACCCAATTCGTAATCAAATAATGTGGAATAGTGGGAAAATAAAAATTCAAAGTTAGTTTTCACACAATCTGACGGTTGGTGGATGTCTGAAATCGTCAAAGGCGATTTAGGTGAAGCCAAGATATATTCCTTCTCAGCTTGGACCTCTCGAAGTAATTCATCCATATATCCTTACCTCTTTTTCTTCAATTATTTGGTTAAATAAAGATTTTTCAGATAAATCCACAAGATCTACAGGTTTAGATAAACTTCTCAGCAATTCACTATAAAATTTATATCTCCCCCTGGCCTATTTATCATAGGCCAAAATAGTGAGACTGTAAGCATACCAAATGGCCTATTGTTCTCTTTTTCTTATTGGGTATCCTTTCTTGGAAGTTCATATTTTACTGGAAAAGGCTTTTCAAGTTTACATGTCTTGATGCATCAAGGATCTCAATGCCAACAACCTTCCCATCCTCTCCTATGTCTAATACAACATCCTCTGAAATCCGCCGGTTTATAACATCCTGTTTTGTTTTGTCCAGACGAATATAGAGGAGGTCTGTCCTATCATTATAAATAATTCTCATTTTATTTCCTCCTATTTCCCATAAAATACGCAGACAGTTACGGTTATCATATTATCATTTTGATGATATAGAATACTTCAACTCTTTTTTGCTCATAGTATCTGCCATGCCGTTTTTGTCTAAAATCGTATATCTTGGCCTTGCCAAGGGGTCTGTATTTTGCTGGGATAGTAAAACCATTTTGAATGACATCCATAATTTCTTTTTCATTAGTGCCTCATTCTTCTCCTCGCTCTAATATATGAGGACCAACCTGAATTTTCATATTTTACCTTTAGTAACAGTACCCACCTTATTGAGTTATTCCCTAATTCCTTTTTAACAAAAAATTTAACAAAAAAGCGCCTATCCGCAAAGGTTTATCTCAAACAAAAGGGATAGCTTCATCCTCTACATTCCATAATCGCCTGAATTTAGCTACACGAAGTCCCAAATACTCTTTAGCTTCACCAAATAATCCCTCAATTAGTTTACGCATCCTCATTTTCCTTTTAGCGGACAAACCTTGCAATCTTTAACACTTGCACGCCTGCCTGTGCCGTAAGCACAGCAGACAGGCCAAACAAATTGCCAGCGAGCACTTCTTTTATAACTTTGGTATTGGTTGTTTCAGCTTTTAGGTGACAGTAATACCTCAAGATTAACTTCACCAACTTATTTATAGCTTAGCAGATTGCTCCGTTAAGCCGTCAAGATTACCATAAGAAATCTGTTTGGATTACCAATTTAAACATTACAGAAAAAAATTGTTTTATTATTGGTAATGGAGGAGGTAGAAATAGATGGAAGATTGAAAATCAAGGGTTAGGGAAAAGTTTTTTCAAATCACACCCATGTTGCCTTATCTTCTTTTCTAACTATTTTTACCTTATTTTTTTAGTTTTGATTCTTCAGGGCTGAGTACCTTGACTTAGGCACGCTTTTAGCATATAAATGACTCAGCAGGGCTTGGAGAAACTTTATGTCTCAGATGAAATGGGTGAAAGGTGAATTCAAAAAAGTATATAATAAGTAAAGAAAAATTAGTTTTTTCAATAAAGGAGCGAATATGTTTACATATTCTCCAGGAGTTATGCTCACCTGGCAGATTGGAGCTAGTGAGACAGCCCATGCCAGGTATCAGTATATTGAGCGGGAGCAGATACTTATTGGGCTTCTAAAAGCTAAGGACCTACTTAAGCCAGAGATACTAGATATGTTTGAAATAGACTATAGCGATGTGGGTTATTTGGAGGCAGAATTTGAGCCTATTGAGGAATTACTGGCTAAATTCAAGGTTGAAAGGGCTGAGGTAAGAAGGTCTTTAAGAGACAATGTAGGTAAAGGAAATTACCAACATAAAGAAAAAGTTGTTCATAGAAGCAAGGAGTGCAAAGCAATATTTGAGCAGGCTAAAGAATTAGCCAAAAAAGGAGGTTCTTCTATTTTAAATGCAAATTATTTGCTAAAAGCAATCTTAGAGAATCCAGGTTCTCATATCAAAAAAGTCCTAGAAAATTTTGGAATTCAAATAGAAGAATTTAAGCAAGTGGCTTGGGAACTAAAAGATATTGAACTTGAAGCAGTAGGAGTAGGTGCGAAAAAAGGCAAGAAAGATGAAAACAAATATCAAAAGACCTATTTTTTAGATAAATTTGGAACGGATCTTACTCGTCTAGCTCGGGAAGGTAAAATTGAGCCTCTCATAGGAAGAAAGGGAGAGCTCCTCCAAATAATTCGCACTCTTTGTCGGAAAACTAAAAATAACCCGGTTCTTATTGGGGAACCTGGTGTGGGGAAAACTGCTATTGTAAAAGGACTTGCCTTAAGAATTGCTAGTGGAAATATAAATCCTTCCTTGCAAGGCAGGCGAATTATTGAAATCAATATGGGAAGTTTAGTGGCAGGTACCAAGTATAGAGGGCAATTTGAAGAAAGAGTAACTGGAATCATAAAAGAAGCCAAGGCCCATAAAGAAATCATCTTGTTCATTGATGAAATCCACACCCTTGGAGGGGCTGAAAAAGCAGAGGGTAGTCTCGATGCAGGCGATATTATGAAGCCAGCCTTATCTGAAGGGGAAATAAGTTGCATAGGGGCGACCACACTTTCTGAGTATCGAAAATATATTGAAAAAGACCCTGCTTTGGAAAGGCGATTTCAGCCGATAATAGTGAGAGAGCCAGGAAAGCAAGAGGCATTTGAAATGCTAAAAGGATTAAAGGAGCGATACGAAAAACACCACAAGGTTACTATTGAAGATAGTGCTCTTAAGGAAGCCGTTGAACTTTCATCGAGATATTTACCAGACCGATACCTACCTGATAAGGCAATTGATCTCCTTGACGAAGCCTGTAGTAGGATTAAGGTGAACTCTGTGAGTTTTTATGAAGACTTAAACAATCTTGAGTCAAGGATTGGAACAGTTACAGCAGAAATTATTGCAAGAATCCTTTCAGATTGGACCGGTATTCCGCTTCGTCAACTTACCCACGAAGAGCAAGAAAAAATTGCAAACTTGGGAAATCTTATCAAAAAGAGGGTAATCGGACAAGATGAAGCAGTAGATAAAGTAGTTCAGGTAATCAAAATGGAAAGGGCGGGTTTGAAGGACCCTAGAAGGCCTGCTGGTGTTCTTCTATTCTTGGGCACCACTGGAGTTGGAAAAACAGAACTTGCCAGATCTTTGGCTGAGACCCTTTTCGGTTCAGAAAAGAACATAATAAAGCTAGATATGTCGGAATATATGGAAGCACACAGCGTTTCTAGACTAATAGGTTCGCCCCCTGGCTACGTGGGCTATGAGGAAGAAGGTCAACTTACTGGTAAATTGAGGACCAATCCATATTCTATAGTCCTGCTGGATGAAATAGAAAAAGCTCATCCTAAGATATTTGATCTTTTCCTTCAAGTGTTTGATGAGGGAAGACTCACTGATTCTAAAGGAAGAACCGTTAATGCTAAAAATGCCATATTTATTATGACCTCCAACATAGGGAGTGATATTGCTGAGAGAAAGTTTGTAGGTTTTGGTAATAAAGAGGAAGGAGGAGGAAACCAAGCAAAAGAAGCTGTCTCTCAACTCAAGAACTACTTCAGACCTGAGTTTTTGAATAGAGTTGATGAAATCATCTATTTCAGGGAATTGCAAATGGAGGATCTTTCAAAAATTGCCAAAAACATGCTTAATATATTGAACAATCGATTACAAAACCAAAATATTTCCTTAAATATTGAACAACAAGTTATAAATTTCATCTGTAAGCAAAGTTATGATCCTAAGAATGGAGCTCGTCCCTTAGCAAGAACCATTGAAAGGCTAATTACTAAACCTATAAGTGAGAGGATTATAAAGGGGGATTTTGCGTCGGGTGATAAGATAGGCCTCGGCTTAAGGGATGGTAAAATTTATTTTTATAAATAACTTAAGTTTGCAATAAGAGAAATGTCAACAATAGCCATTCAAGAAGATTTCAAAGAAATAAGGCGGATAGACGAGGGAGGCTTTGGTCGTATCTATCTGGTTGAAGTGTTAAATAGAACATTCAAGAAGAATTGGGGGAAAGACAGAGTTTGTATTAAAGTTCCTAAAGATAAAGAAAAAGAAATGTTTTTAATAAAAGAAGTAATAAACAATGAAGTTGTTGTCAAAACCTTTCAGATAGCAAAGTCTGAAAACCTAGTTGAGTACATAGGTTTTTGTCATTATAGAGGTTATTACTCAATGATAATGGAGTATGTTGAGGGGCCAACACTTAGGGCCAAAATTGGGCGTATTGGGTTACAAAAACCTTTAGGTATTCTTGAAAGTCTAAGGATAGCTAAACAGGTTTGCAAGGCGTTATCACAGCTTCATAAATGCAAAATTTTTCACAGAGATATAAAACCTGAAAATATTTTTATTTGCAAAAATCAAATAGTCAAGCTCAGTGACCTAGGAATTAGTAAGCGAATGGATTCAGCTGAAAAAGCCTCTACTGTTGCGGGCACATGGCCATACATGGCAAGAGAAGTCCTATGTGGAAAAGGCGACTTGCAATCAGATATACATTCCCTAGGTGTTATACTTTATGAGATGGTAACAGGAAAGCTTCCCTTTGGAGATGCCTATCAAGAAGTTATCAAAAATTTAAATAATCCCCGATTCAAGGTTGATTCTCCAAAAGAATATATAAGAGAATACAATAAAGACATTGATGATGTTGTAATTGAAGAAGTTGATAACATGATTCTTAAGGCAATTGGTTTGGATTTAACTAGAAGTTATAAAACAATAGATGAGCTATATCAGGAAATAAACGATATCCTCGAAAGGCTTGAAAAACCTAAAGAAGATTTTGAATTATGTATAAAAGAAGCTAAAAAATTACGTAACATTGGCCAGACTGCTAAAGCTGAAAGGAAATATAAGGAAGTCTTAAAGAATTTCCCTAACAATCCGCGTTCTTATTATTATTTAAGTGAGTTCTATAATTATGTGAGAATACCATATAAGGCTAAGAATATACTAAGTGAGGGCATAAAAAGATTCCCCGGCTCCTCGCTTCTTCATTATAACTTAGCATTAACCTTGCATGAAACAGAAGATCCGAAAGCATTAAAGGAACTTGAGAAAGCCATTGAAATAGGATTACCCGAAAAGGTAGAGAAAACAGCAAAGTTATTACTGATGGCTTGGAAAAGTAGACACTAACTATAAGTGTAATAAAATATGGAAGAAGTAATTGTCGTATCTATAATTGTGGCTATTGCTTTAGGTATTCAACTCGATTTGGCCTTTATGAGAAGTGGTTGGAGTTTAAAAAGGTATCAAAGAATTTTAAAAAAGGCTGATAAAGCACTGAAAAAGAAAAATTTAAAAAAAGCACAAAAGAACTATGAGAAAATAATTAAGAACTTAAAATGAGTTGGTTGGTTTATATCTTTTTTAGCCTATTTTTTATTGGAACAATTGGGAGCCAAATTGGAGCTTTAGGTGATATCTTTATTCAAAACTTCTCCAAGGAATATGTTTTATTTCCTATTGGTTTATTCATCTTCTTGCAAATAATATTTGGGTATGGATTAGCTAAGATCCAAAACTGGGCGAGAAGGGGTGTTTTGTTAGAAGCAAATATTGTATTGATTGACCTCTTAGCATTAGTTCTATATGACAGCAAATTTGGAGCTAGTAAGGATGTAGATGAATTCCTTACAAGAATAATAGGATGCGTAATTTGTGGTCTCATATTAATTATCCATTTAAACAGAAGCAAAGTAGCAAATAACTTCTTAGAAAATAAAAGGAAACGTAGAGAGCTAAATAAAAATAAAGAAGTTGTTAATTATATTTTGGCCAATGCACATATTGGTCTGGGAGATGTATTTAGATTAAAAGGAGATACAACACTTGCTGTTACACATTATGAAACAGCAAAAAAATTAGGCTTTGCTCTTCCTGAACCTGCTATAAGATTAATGGCTAAATACTATGCCGAGAACAGAATCAAGACAGAGGAAGCCATTGAATTTTATTTAGACTACATAAGATTAGATTCTATTTATGATAAAATGGTCATTTCTTTACTAAAACAACTTTGTTATCTTGATGAAACTACAGATTTAAATAAACGCAAAAAAATTAAGGATTTAAATAAAAAGGTTTTAAAGGCTAATCCAAGGATTAAATGGGCTCATTTTTACCTGGCACTAGCTTATTTATTTGACGGATATCCTAACATAGCGGCAAAAGGATTAAAAAAGAGTCTAAGCCTTGAGCCTGATAATCTCTTAGCTTATTACTGGTTAGTAAAATGCCTGTTAAATATAAAGGATGAAGATCAAGCTGAGATTTTTGCCTACGGGCACAAATTTTTAGATTTTAAAGTTGAAGATAAAAATACCAAAGCAAAACAAGCGGAAATATCTTATATTTTTGGTAATTTAATCTTCAAAGAGTTTGAAAATAGCTCTGAGTGGGAGGAACTTAGCCAAGGGGCTAAACAAAAGGTTAATAGCGCCATCTATTACTTTGAAATTTCCATCAAAAGGTACCCCGATGAGGCAAAGTATCATTATAATTTAGGCAGAGCTTTTTCTCTAATTAATAATTCTTCCCAGGCTGTTAAAGAATTTTCCAAAACATGTGAAATTGATAAAAACAATGCAGAATATTATTACTATTTAGGGAGAGAGTTATTTAAAATAGGAGACTTTAGTAATGCTAAAGAAAACCTTAAAAAAGCTATCAGAGTTGATAGTAAATATGTATACACTCATCAGGCATATGAAATATTAATAACTATTTTTATTTCAGAAAAAAATTATGAGGAAGCAGAAATATATTGTAGGAAGGAAAGAAAACTGTTTGGAAATACTCCACAGTTTTATGCAGCCTTAATTGCTTCATTATATTATCAAGGCAAGTATGGTGAAGTTATAAAACAATACCTAACAGCTCCAGTAACTGTAGCGTCTCTTCCACCAATGTCAGAAATCGAGGAAGGTATTTTGAAAGGGCTGTTTTGGAAACAACTAGTGTCGCTATCAACCCTATATTTAAACATAGATTATTTTATCGCTAGATCTTATTCAATTCTAAATCTTCCTGAAAAGGCAGTTAAATTTTATGAAAATCTCGTCTTGCTCGATGGGTCAAGAAGAATAAAGAACCATGACGATAATTACCCTTACTATAAAGGGCCTATGTCTGTAGAAGATAAGGGTTTGAAATATAATTATTATTTTGGCTGCACTTTGGCAAATAAAGGGGATTATAATGGTGCATTAGCCGAGTTTAATAAGGTTCTACAATCAGAGGATTCTAAGAAAGCAAGAGCATATTTGCAGATTGGCCATATTTACACGAAAATGGGGAAAGAGAAAGAAGCAGAAGATAATTACCTTAAAGCTTATAAACAAGATGGAAAGGATAAAGATATTATATACTATCTGGGTAATTACTACTTAACTACCAATAAATTGGATAAAGCCCTTTCTTATTTCAACGAAGCGCTAAATTTAAATTCTTCACATAATCCTTCTCACATTGCCAAAGGAATCATAGCCGAAAGGCAAGGGAACATTTCTACTGCTATAGCTGAGTACAGCTCAGTTCAAAATGAAAACTATGCCGATTTTTTAAATAAAAGATTAGGAATTTTACATTATAAAAACCAAAACTACAAGAAATCAATAGAATATTTGAAAAAAACAAAGAAAGATGATGCAGTCTTATTCTATCTAGGGCTATCTTTGATAAGTTCTGGCCATTATGACGAAGCTTTGGATAGCTGGTGCATTCTTGCTAAAAGATATCCAAAAGATATGGAACTCGAACGCAATATTGCCAAAGCTCATTATCTCAAGGGGTGCCATCTTGTTGAAAAAGAAGATTACCAAGGAGCAATCAGGGAATGGGAGAAATATTTGGAAGAGAGTGGTGAAGATGATGAAGTTAAAAAGAGTGTAGCTATGTTGAATTACATAGCAGGAGACTCTGCTTTAAAGGGAAAAAAGGATGATAATCTCAAAACAGCAAAAGAGTTTTTCCAAAGAGCTTTAGAATTGGATAGTAATAACCGGTTTTATCTTTATAAATATGCTTTACTTAACCTTTATCTAAATAACTTTAATGAAGCGCTTAATTTCCTAGAAAAACTTTCAGGTTCAGAGCCAGATAAATCAAATCTAAAGTATTATAAGGGGCTCGCTTTATTAAAAAAAGGAGAAAAAGACAAAGCCTTACCTTTTTTTAATGAGATCATTAATAGCAATAAAAAGGATATTTATACTGATTATGCCCGTTGGGTTGTGGCTAATGAGCATATTAAAGAGGGCCAATATTCAGAGGCAATTGAAATTTTATATACCATTTCAGAATTGGCTAAATAGCTTTGAAAGGGGGAATAGTGATTGATAGCAATAATTTTCAGAGTGAAGTATTAAGCCAACTGACGGCCTGTCTTGTTGCTGTTGATAGGGATCGAGAGGTTAGCCAACTGATTCAGAAACTGCCTTCAATAGCAGATAATCCAGAATTTCGTTATTACAAAGCTATCTCGTTAGTAAAACAAGATAGAGTAGGAGATGCCTTAAACGAACTTAGGGAAATCATTAAGACCAAGCCTGAGTTTGAAAAGGCCAAAGAACTTGCCTCTCACCTATATCTACATCAAATCACATTATCCATTAAAGAAAAGGATTATGATAAATTGTCTTTTCTTCTAAATGAGGCATTTCAGCTCCTTCCAGAAGATGAAGAGATTACTAAGGAGATTTCTAAATATAAAGATATTTTCCCTATTGTCTCAATAAAGGCAGGTAATAGAGAAAAGGCAGCAAAATATTGGAAAGAAAAAATGATTAAAAATCCCCATGTTCCGTGGACAATTTATAATCTTGCTCTTCTATATTACTGGTGGGCTTTGGGAGCTGAGCAAGATTATGGAAAGCAAGAAAAGCATATACGTAAAAAATATATCATGAAAAATGGTAAGCTAGTTGATCAAATGACCTCAGGAGATTTGGAAGAGGACCCCAAGTTGTGGAGAAAAGCTATAGCTTATTGGGTTATGATCATAAATTCAAATAACTTTTGGAAAGAATGGAAAGATTTTAGAGAAAAGTCCACTGGCATTAAAATTAATGATAGGGATATAAATAACCTAAGAGGAAGCCTGTTAAATGAAAGATTTAAACAACATTTTAAAAATCAAATTGAGAGTTATAAGATAAATAATCAAGAAGAAAATTATAGAAAGTATCTAGATCTTATGGCAGACTTTCTTCTAGAAGAAAAAGTTGCCTTATATTACAAGGATGCATTAGAGATAGCAGTTAGTATGGGAATTAACCTAGACGATATTAGAAAACGTCACCAATTTATATGTAATATACAGAAACTGGAAGGTGAACCTTGTTTTGCCACAAAAAGAAAAAATTGTGAGCAAAAAGATACATGTTCTTGGGCTGAATATTGCATGGGAGGGCCGTCATGCTGGAATAAGTCCATATCTTTTTCTATGCCTTGTGGTCCTCTGATGCTCAGGGAAATGGGCATATGCTATGAATTTGGGAAATTGACTGAAATATTATCTAAATTGAAACCTGAAAATCAAAGATTGAGGAAGCTTAAATTATATTTAGGTGATTTTGGCAAACTTCTTGTCCTAGTAGAGGACCTAAAAATGCCCGAATATGCTATTGAGAAGTGGAAGAGGCTATCCAAGTCTAAAAAAGACACACCAGATGGAAAATACACATATATTATATGCTTGGTGAAAAGAGCAGAGGTTAAAGAACGAAGGAAAGCTTACCTAGATGCATTAGATGATTTAAAAAAAGCAAAAGAATATGTCAATTTACTTGAACATGTTAAAGATAAAGCTTTTCGTCGTATTTCTTTGAATTTAAAACATGAGGTAAAAAAGCAGGTGATTGATCTTTGCACCAATAAAGGAGCAAATGTAGAATTAAATGAGGCTATACGGATACTGACTAAAGGATTAGAAATCGTGGAAGATCAATCTATCAAAAATATTCTTTCCAACTTGTACTGTGGCCGAGGCCAAAAACGCTTAGGGCGTAAATTGTTTCAACAGGCAAGGGAAGATTTTACTAAGGCATTGAGTCTTGTACCTGGGAATCAAACTGCGAAGGAGGGAATGGCAACTGCTTACAACAATGAAGGTGTTAAAGAGACAGATTTAGATAGATCTATTTCCCTCTTTAGAAAGGCATTAAAATATGACCCAGAAAGTAGGCAAATCAAGGAAAACCTTGCAGGTGCTTATAATTCTAAGGCAGTCGAAATAGTAAATTCAATAAATGAATACAATTATCATTATAAAATTGATGACTGTAAAAGAGCAGTGAACTTGCTTAAAAAAGCTATTAGACTTTTAAATCCCTCTCTTGAAGAATCAACTATACTTGTAATCGAATACGCTGAGGATGCAATAGAAGAACTGATTAAAGACTTAGACGATTCTCTTTACAAAAGTGTTATTATAAATCTTGCTGCGGTAGCCAAAATATGTAGACAAATTCAAACACCATGGAGGTATTAAGCATTGATAAAAGATCCCCTAAACAGAAAAAAAGATGCATATGATATTTTAGAATTAGATCCAAATGCGCCTCGAGATAAAATTATTCAGGCTCTTCCAAAGTTTATGAGAAAGCCTGAAAACCGACCTATCATAAAAGAAGGCCGGATAGCACAAGGAAGCCTTCTGAGTTCTCAAAAACGTATAAAAATAGACATAGACTATTATCCTATCAGGAAAATTGACCCTAACCAGGTTGAATTGAAAAATATATCCAAAGAAATTTCTAGGTTAGCGGGTGTTCCTATAATAAGAGATTACAATGACTTTCTGCTGGATCGCGATTTAAAAGCAACCTCAAATGATTTTAAGGAATTTCATTTCAAAAAAATAGAGATGCTTGAAATAAATGAATATGACAATCTAAACAATCTTGAGTTAGAAGTAATATTTGATAAATAGGAGATATTAAGATGCCTGATAAAAGTCTTCTGGAGTTAATTGCAAAACAAAATAAGCCTGAGATTTGGAATATTGAAGATAAGGGTCGGAAGCTGGAAGTTATTAGTAATGATTTAATTGAATCAATATATATAAAAAACAAGTTTGAAATTACGGATATACTGATAAAACTTATTGAAATTGCAGATTCTTTTGAACGTCTATTTCAAAATATTAAGGAAAAGACAAGAAATGGAACAAAAATTGATAAACAGACAAAGATTTGGTTAGGAAATTTTGAGAATATTGAAAAGAGGGTCTATAGAACTCTAAAGGATTTAGAAGTGATCCCAATAAGAGCTTCAGAACGTGGCAAACCCGATCCTGGGTTGCATGAAATTGTAGGTACAAAAGAGGTGCAAGACTTTCCAGAAGGTCATATTATTGAAGAAGTCCAAAAAGGGTATTGTTGGAGAGGACAAGAATTAAGACCCTCAAAGGTTATTACAGCTAAAAAGAAAGGAGGTTAAAGAAAATGGCAAAAGCAATAGGTATAGGTATTGATTTGGGAACAACCAATTCAGTAGCTGCCCACCCGGATAATCAGAGAATATTGCTAAATAGAGATGGGAGTAAATTAACTCCGTCGGTCGTTTCCAAGAAAGATTCTGAGATTCTTGTAGGAAGAAAGGCTCTTAATCGTATCATATCATTTCCTGAAGATACCATAACCTCCATTAAAAGAATAATGGGAAGGGCTTACAATGACCCCAATGTACAGAAAGCTAAAGAACTATTGCATTATAAGATTGTTCCCCCTTCTGAAGGAACAGAAGACAGCTTAGGGGTAATCATGGGAGAAAAAGAATATTCACCTGTTGAAATATCCTCTATGATCCTTAAAAAAATCAAAGAAGATACTGAACATTTCCTAAATGAAGAAGTTGACAGAGCAGTAATAACAGTCCCAGCCTACTTTACAGATAAGCAGAGAGATGCAACTAGAGAGGCGGGATGGAAAGCGGGTTTTAGGGTTCAAACTATTCTTAGTGAACCAAGTGCTGCTGCTATAGCTTACGGGATAGAAAACTTGAGCGAAGAAGAACAAAGATACATTTTAGTATTTGATTTAGGAGGTGGCACGCTAGACATCACCACACTTGTTTATTCAGGTGGAATTTTCCAAGAGCTAGATTGTTCTGGTAATATGTGGCTGGGAGGCGATGACTTCACACAGAAGATTATGGATGAAGTATTGAATAGGATAAGTACTAAGTATGAAGTTGATATCTACAAAATGCCTAAGGGTAAAAGAATACGTTTTCTTGGAGAGTTAAGAAATGAAGCACAAAGGGCCAAAGAAAGACTTTCTGAAGAAGATGAAGCAGAGATAATACTAACAGGAACTCTTGAGGACGAAGAAAGGAACCTTATAGATGTATGTGAAGAGATAACTAGGGAACAATTTGAAAAGATGATTTTACCTGAAGTTGACAAAAGCATGGATTTAGTACATCAAAGCTTAGAAAATTGCCATTTAACTCCAGAAGATATCCATAATGTACTTTTAGTAGGAGGGTCAACATTAATTCCATTAATACAAAGAAAAATAATTGATATTTTTGGGAAAGATAAGGTTTTAATAAGGAATCCAATGACTGCTGTAGCTAAGGGAGCTAGCATAGTAAGCAAAAAATGTGAAAATATACAATGTCCTAACTGTAAAGCAGAAAATCCACTGGAAGCACAAAAATGCTTTAATTGCGGTGAAAACTTAGAGCGAGTAGAACCAGTTATCGTATATGGAACTGTTACCCCGGTCCATTATGGAATTCAGACAATAGGCGATAGATTTGAACCCATAATTGAGAAAGGAACACCATACCCTCTAGATTCAGAACCAGAAGAATTCTTCACTGCGCATGACAATGCTCGCAGGTTAAAGGTTGTAGTTTATGCAGGTATGAATGAAGTTGCTAGTAAGAATGAAAAACAACAAACTATTTGGATGCAACTGCCACCAAATGTTGCTAAAGGAACTAGTGTTTATGTATCATTATCACTAAATCGCGATGGGGTTTTGGAATGGACTAAACTCAGATTGGTAATGGAAGACGGATCAAGTAAAGAAGTTACTGCTTACGCTGGCAGAGGTGGAAAATGGAGAGATAAGGCTGAAGACACATTAGAAAGGTTACAAAAAAAGTGTGAAGAAAAAGGTATTGTTGAGACTGATCGATTTGAGAAACTTTATAACGAGGCCATAGACGCACTTAACACTAATGATAAACAAAGGGCAGAAAATAACATTCAGCAAATTGAAGAGATAATTCGGCCACCGGATTATAAAAAGATAGCAGAAAACCTAATAGCATATACAGAGAATGCCCTTAAATTGTATGGGAAACTAGTAAAACAGGAACAAAAGGATAAAATTCAAGGTTTAATTCAAGAACTGAAGCAAGCTGTTAGGAATCAAAATCAAGAAATTGCAGAGAAGAAAATAAAGGAATTAAATAGTGAACTAGATAGTTTGTATGTTGTTAATTATATCATGAGCTTACAAATAGGTCTCAATGAAGCTGGCCGAAAAGGCATGTCTGCTGAGCGACAGATAATCAGCGAAAATTTGACAAAGATACATAGAGCAATAGCCAATGATGATCATGATGCCTTCGTGAAGGCACTTGATGACCCTGAAGCTAGAGAAGCTTTAGAAAAAGTGTTTGGGCAAAGCGTCAGTATTCAAGGAGAAACCGGGCTTATTAAAGAGAAAATCGGGAAAGATATTTCGATGTATGGTAAATAAAATAAGAAAACCAAATAGAGCCATCATGAATTGTCCCGTATGTGGGAAAGAGAATATAGATACAAACACATGTCCACAATGTAAATCGGACTTAACTCCTTGGCTCCGGTTAAAGCTTCTTCCCGAAACTTACTATGCCGAGGGTCTCCAGCTTTTTAAGAGTGGGAGATTAGATGAAGCTATTGAAAAGTTAATGGCAGCTATCGCACTTAATTATCATAATAGCTCAGCACACATACTGCTAGCTCATATTTATGAAAAAAAAGGGCTTTATGATGATGCTGTATTGCAAATTGATAAAGCTATTGAAAAAGGCAGTCCTAATTCAGAAGAATTAAAAAGTCACAAAAATAGAATAAAAAGGTTAAAAAAAGAACAAGAGCAACAAAGAAAAGGAAGATGGGGTGGTAGTTATAAATGGATTGCTACTCCCCAAATAATTGCTTTTATCTGCCTTATTTTCATAATTTTGGTAGGTTATCAACTCCTCAAAAATAAAACAGAGGAGATTAGTGATAAGGGAGAGGTTCATTCCAGCTTATTAAAACAGCTTCAAAATCAAAATAATAATTTACAGGAAGATGTTCGAAATATCATGAGTATCGTTAAAGAAAACCGAAATATTATTAGCAAATTTTCTCAGCCTCGACAAAATTATTTCAAATATTTGGTCACAAAAGGAGATACTCTGTCTTCGATTGCTGACCGATTTTACCATGCTCCAAACATGTGGCAGAAAATATATCAAGCTAATAAAAAGAACATTTCTGATCCTAATTATCTACCTACTGGTATAATTTTAGATATTCCAATGGAGTGAAAGAATTATAGTAGAAGAAGTAAAGTCACAACTTGTGAGATAAAGAGCAATGAAAAAGCTCTTTATTACTTTATTTCTGATTTTTCCCTTTTCAGCTTGGTTAGTATAACAAAAAGGCAAAACAGAGGTATCTTTGAACATGCTTGACGTCTATTCTGCACCTAGTGGAAATGTAGAGATGATAATCTCCGTGTTAAACGGACAGGGTACACCTATAACGGATCTTCCACATAAGAACTAGTTCCATTTTGATTGTATCTGCCGAACATTACTTTCTTTTAAGCAATTCCTTACAAGCATTGTCTGGTCTTGGAACGGTAACAAGCCTCTTCTCTCCAATGGCTATCACAATCTCACCGTTTTTATCATCCCCTTATCACCTACAAGAGTAATGTGCCTACAACCAAATCGCTCCTTTAGTGTCTCTATCTCTACCCTCTTTTGTATTTGCAGATGTCTACATACATAGTGAGAATACATTAAACCAACTTTGAGTTTTTGTCAAGACCTAACAGTAAAAAATATAGTGGCAACAAAATTGAGATTAAAATAGAGTTAACTTACGCATTTTGCAATAG
>Ga0190349_1000324_pt1 | contig 15306 bp, 10 predicted proteins | sample 48721378_MG_FD_179798 | JGI IMG/M metagenome (GOLD analysis project Ga0190349, IMG submission 179798) | Hydrothermal vent microbial mat bacterial communities from Southern Trench, Guaymas Basin, Mexico - 4872-13-7-8_MG | ecosystem: Environmental > Aquatic > Marine > Hydrothermal vents >...
CCCGAATCCAAAAAGGCCTGATAAACAGAAACAGATTCAGGTGAGAGGCATTTCAATTCCTGAAAAATATGATGGAGAAGAGGTAGAATACGAGCTTGAAAATGGTTGGGAGATTAATTGGGTGAAAATAAAGTCTACAGGAAAGATGTTTAGTAGAGAACGTTTACATGCATTTACACCGTCTGCTCCCGGTAACATAGGGAATAGCCACCAGGGAAAATTTGATAAAAGAGATGGAAAACACAGCAGTTCTGAAAACAGAAGAGTAGTCCTAAGGGTTCCTTTAGATACTCAAGATATAGTGCGTCCTTTTTTTGATGTCAAGTTTAAAGAAAAAATATATAAAATATATATCCGAAGTGAGGAATTGAACCCTTCATTAGTTTTCTACAAATTTTTCCCTGCAAATGAAGATTTATCTTCCAAAATATCAGGTCCATTCTATCAGGCATTTGCTGAGACATATAGCAAAAAAATAGATGAGAAACCACTAAGGGAAAAAACTGCAATTCTAAGGGATACACTTGCCGACAACTGGGAAATGAGAGATTTTACATTAAATGTTCAGTGGCGTATGGTGATTGGCCTTGGAACAAATCATCCTTACGAAACCTCTATGTATCTTGACCATATCTACGGGGTACCTGTTATACCGGGGAGTGCCCTGAAGGGAATTGCAAGGGCATACAGGATAATTGGGATAAGCAACGAAATTGAAAGTAATAAGCCATCAAAAATTGATGAAGAGATAGAGAAACTTAAAGAAGAAGAAACAGGTAAAGCAATAAAAAAATTCCGTAGTAACGGATTTGATACTCTAAATGAGAAGGAAAAGGTTTTAGTCGTTTTTGGAAATCAGAGTTTTTCTGGTGTGGTTACCTTTCTTGATGCCTTTCCCGACGAACCTCCCGGGTTTAAAGTAGATATAATGAATCCACATTATCCAGAATATTACAGTGGTGATAAGTTCCCCACAGATTGGCAAAATCCTAACCCCATTACCTTCCTTACTGTAGAGAAAGCACACTATAACTTTTCCATTTTGTTAAAGAAGAGTAAATGCAGAGATGGGGATTGTGATAGACTACTAAAATATGCCAAAGAATCACTTGAAAGCGCACTTAAAGAACTTGGCGTTGGTGCAAAAACAGCCGTTGGCTATGGATATTTTAAGTAAGGAGGTAATATGTCAGTTCCTAATACTATTGTTACCGTTGGGACGGCATTGATTGGCAATCTCAAGAAAGACAATAAATATAAGGACTATGTAGAAAACGAAAGTAAAATAAACTCTTTATTGCGTTCAAAGGAGAAATTCAACATCCTTATATCCCAATTGCAGGGTATTACTCCATCTGAGAAACTCCTTGGTCCAGAGATAAATTCTACATATAGTCTTTTGAAAAAAGGGAGAATTGTGCCTGACAATCTTTTTTTAGTTGTTTCCGATACCCTACAAGGAGAATTTGAAGGTAGAATTCTGAAAAAATACTTTGAATCGGATTGGGAGTATAAATTTAACAAGGTTGAGATTTATAAGATTGAGGGATTGCAGAGTAAGGATGAACACAAATTCAGAAATATAGGTTTGAGAAATCTCGTTAAAGAAATGGGTAGAATAATAAGAGAATACCGGGGTGTTACATCAATGCAGGCAGAAAATACCATTGTTATCAATGCAACAGGTGGATACAAGGCAGAAATTGCATTTGCTACAGTAATTGGTCAGTCTTATGGAATACCCGTCTATTATCAGTTTGAAGATTTTAGTAGTATAATTGAACTTCCTCCCCAGCCTATATCCAATGATTTTGAATTCTGGATAGAATCTTTTCCTCTGCTTCAAAAATTAAATAAGACATTGGATAAAAAAGAGTATGATGAATATAGAAAGATATACAAAACAAAACTTGATTCCCTTGTAGATTGCATTACAGAAAGAGGCAAAGGAATATGCAGTCTCTCTCCTATGGGTGAATTATTCTACGACACGTGTGAATACTGGTGGAATGAACAAAAACTAAAACTCCCAGAGGCAGTAGAAAAAACAGGTAGGGGGGTGGTTTGTGATGACCCTACTGCAAAACAGGTAAGAGGTGCAGAAAATTTCGCCAAAAAGGTATATGAAGATATTGATTACATAATTCAAATTTCTTCTATCTATGCGAATAAAGATTTACCAAAAGTAAATAGATTTTTTATTTCAGGTAACGATATAAACCTCGACTATAGCGACGGAACGGGGCTTGCAAGATTCATTGTAAAAACAAGTGCAAAAAACAAGCAGGAGATGGAAGCAGCAGTCTATGATTTAAATAAAAAGTTTTTGCCTTAGGGCAGATAGCCCACTGTTCTTTGACAATTGAATTTGCCCTCCGGGGCATAGCTTATAGGCATTTCTACCTATGCGAAAACATTATTCCTCTATTATATTAAATAAAAACGGAGGAAAAATGGGATACTCAAGTAAGTTTTATAATCTTGCAAGAATTATAAGGGATATTGAGGTTATTCTATCAGGAAATCCAAATAAAATTCTTAACAGACTCATAAATAAGTTTCTCGGAAGAAAAATATACAGTAAAATGTGGATGAAAACGCGCAAAAAGAAATGAGCACCCTATACCTTACTGAACAGGGATCAAAGGTTAAGAGGAAAGAGGGAAGAATAATAATTGAAAAGCGAGATGAGATTTTATTGGACTTACCCATTAATAAAATAGAAAGAATTATGATTATTGGTAATGTCCAGATGACAACTCAAGCCCTATCAATCTTTTTACAAAAAGGAATTCCAATAGCATTTTTAAATACATCGGGGAAGTTGAAGGGAATAATCGAATCAATCTCATCAAAGAATGTTCAGCGAAGGATAGAGCAGTATGAAGCATACAAAAATAAGGAATTTAGCCTGAGCATCTCAAGAAATATTGTTGAAGGCAAGCTCTATAATCAACGGAAATTGATAAAAAGGTGGAGTTCACGCAGGAATCTTTCCTTTAAGAATAAAGTTTCAAAAATCGAATATTTGTTGGCGATAGTAAATAATAAAAGAACCCTTAATAGTCTGAGAGGAGTTGAAGGTATAGGTAGTGCTATTTACTTTAGTGTTTTTGGCAGAATAGTTCACAGAAAAAAGTTTATTAGAAAGAGGAGGCCTCCTCCTGACCCGATTAACGCCCTTCTTAGTTATGGATATACAGTTCTGCTTTTTGAATGTATAAGTGCATTAAAAGCGGCTGGGCTTGACCCATATATTGGATTTTTTCATAAGGTAAGGCCATCAAGGCCTGCACTTGCCCTTGATTTCTTAGAGGAATTCAGAGGACCAATAGTAGATACAGGGGTTGTGGAACTAATCAGCAGAAAAATTCTTCACCCTGATAAGGATTTTGAGATGATAGAAGAAATTGGAGGGGTATTTCTCAAGAAATCTGCAAAAAAGAAATTCTTTACTTATTACGATATGAGAATGGCAAAATTTAGATGGATAATACATAAGCAATCAGATAATATGGCTATGTCAATAATAAAAAGAGAGAAATACAAGCCTTTTAGAGTAGAATGAAAAAAATAATAGTTACCTACGATATTAGAGATGATAGAAGGAGAAATAAAGTTTTTAAAGAAATGAAGAGTTGGGGTGAATGGGTTCAATTTAGTGTGTTTGAATGCGTTCTTCTCATTAATCAGATTGATGTGATGCTTAAAAGATTAAATAGGATTATAGATACAAAAGAAGATAGCATAAGGATATATTATTTTCCCATGGAATCAAAAGTTACAATTCTTGGTGAGGGTAAACCAATTGAATATAGAGATAATTACGTTCTATAAATTCAAACAATGGAAAGAGATGAATAAAAAATATATAATGCCTGACTAAATTCATCTTTGCATTACGATTTTACTATAATTTACCTGTTCTCTGAAAAATTAATGTTGATTGATTCTGATATGCTTAAATAGATTAACCAACTGAAAGCCAAAATGTTAACTGAACAATCTTTTACTGGACGTCTTTCTCTATGTTAAATGAATACTAAAAATACAAAGTAGTAATACCTTAATTTTCATAGGAGTGCAGTAGAAAAATCTAAAATGATTCGTTCCGTTTGATTTTCAAGAAATTAGGAAAAAATAAGCAAAAAATTAATCAATAAAATTTCTGTGTTGAAAATATTATAATATCTTTTTTATTTTCAATAGGCTATAGATGGCAGAGTATCATTCAAACTCCCGTAATATCGGGATTGCAACGCCTTGCGGTATGATATAGCGAATGGTGTCCCTGTTTGCAAATCGTATCATTCAAACTCCCGTAATATCGGGATTGCAACGATCACCAACAGACATTCCCGCGGGAAGACCAATAACCCCGTATCATTCAAACTCCCGTAATATCGGGATTGCAACTTATTCCAAAACTCATAAGCAGTTGCCTCTGTTCTAAATTCTCGTATCATTCAAACTCCCGTAATATCGGGATTGCAACATTCTAATATTGTGAAAAGGCATATAATAGGGCTTGAAAAGTATCATTCAAACTCCCGTAATATCGGGATTGCAACCCCGAACCATTTTTTAACAAGCCCCTCTATCTTTTCTGGCTCTGGTATCATTCAAACTCCCGTAATATCGGGATTGCAACGTAAGCAAAAACGAACAAAAGGGAATGCGTTCGTTTCGGCTTGCGTATCATTCAAACTCCCGTAATATCGGGATTGCAACTTCTTTAATATATTTCGTTTTATCAAGCATAGTTTCTCCTTGTATCATTCAAACTCCCGTAATATCGGGATTGCAACTAAAAGATTACCACAAACCTGGGAAAGGCATGGAGTCTAGTATCATTCGAACTCCCGTAATATCGGGATTGCAACGCAAGAGTACGTTCAACCTTACCTGCTTTTATTACCTTGTATCATTCAAACTCCCGTAATATCGGGATTGCAACTACCACTTGGTGGTATTGTTGCAATGATTTCATGATCATGTATCATTCAAACTCCCGTAATATCGGGATTGCAACTACCACTTGGTGGTATTGTTGCAATGATTTCATGATCATGTATCATTCAAACTCCCGTAATATCGGGATTGCAACATTGATCTGTATGAACAGATCAACGACTATGAAGATATTATCAGGTATCATTCAAACTCCCGTAATATCGGGATTGCAACTTCATAAGTTTCCTCCTATTAGGTACCATAGTAGATAACTATTGTATCATTCAAACTCCCGTAATATCGGGATTGCAACACTACTAACAAGATCAAAGAAGTTCATTTTGAACCTCCTGTGTATCATTCAAACTCCCGTAATATCGGGATTGCAACATTCCTATAACAAGGGAGGGAAAAAATGAAAGGATTATTTATGTATCATTCGAACTCCCGTAATATCGGGATTGCAACGACCGTAAAATACTTCTACAGTCCATAAGGTTTCTTTGTTCATGTATCATTCAAACTCCCGTAATATCGGGATTGCAACTCTAACTCGATAGGCACATTATACGGGATAGGCCTGTTATCTATGTATCATTCAAACTCCCGTAATATCGGGATTGCAACATGTGGATACAACCACTTGAGTGATAGACAGTTTATATAGCGCGTATCATTCGAACTCCCGTAATATCGGGATTGCAACGTTGGAATATTGAAGAACTTTTTAGTTGTTGCTATTTCAATCAGTATCATTCGAACTCCCGTAATATCGGGATTGCAACCTTGCCATATAACGCATCAACAGATAAAACAGACTTGTTTTTGTATCATTCAAACTCCCGTAATATCGGGATTGCAACCTTGCCAATATAAACCCCCGTCGCCCTCCCAAAAATCCGTATCATTCAAACTCCCGTAATATCGGGATTGCAACGCCGATGGCCCTGTTACGAACTGCAAGAGCGTAGATGCTTTTGTATCATTCAAACTCCCGTAATATCGGGATTGCAACAAACTCAATAGAACCTTTCTCCCTGAAAATTTATTTGCCCCTTTTGTATCATTCAAACTCCCGTAATATCGGGATTGCAACAACTCTTTCTCTATCTCTTCACAGATGCTTTTTATCTTGTATCATTCAAACTCCCGTAATATCGGGATTGCAACAAAGTGATATCATCAGGAAAGAAAGCATCAATATCTTTCCACGTATCATTCAAACTCCCGTAATATCGGGATTGCAACAAATTTTACAAATTTTGCATAATATTTTGCGGACCAGATGCGTATCATTCAAACTCCCGTAATATCGGGATTGCAACTCAGGGGATACAACCCATCCATATTTTTTTGTAATTATGTATCATTCAAACTCCCGTAATATCGGGATTGCAACGTTGTGGCACAACTGGTAATGATAAGAACCACCAAGGACTTTGGGTATCATTCGAACTCCCGTAATATCGGGATTGCAACCAGGTATAAGTATCAAAACTTTATTTTCAGGATATTCTTCATGTATCATTCAAACTCCCGTAATATCGGGATTGCAACAATCGAATAAAATCTTGCATTAAACTTTTTTGCCAACGTATCATTCAAACTCCCGTAATATCGGGATTGCAACCTCGATATCAAAAACTGTGTTACTAAAATCTGGCACCCTTAAGTATCATTCAAACTCCCGTAATATCGGGATTGCAACAAATTTTACAAATTTTGCATAATATTTTGCGGACCAGATGCGTATCATTCGAACTCCCGTAATATCGGGATTGCAACGGTAACCGATATAACTTTGTATCTCATAGTTACTTGTAATTATGTATCATTCAAACTCCCGTAATATCGGGATTGCAACAGAGAAGGCATTGTTTTTCTTGTTATCCCGTATGTTTGTATCATTCAAACTCCCGTAATATCGGGATTAGACGCACGCAAGTGCGTGCAAGTGGGAAGTGAGAAATAAGAAGTAAGAAGTTAAAAGATGAACAGAATACCCTTATTCAGGGTAGTTTTTCAGTTTCCACTTCCGCATTCCCACTTAGAGGCGAGATATCCCAACGTTAAGCTTTCATTTTGTCAAAAGGTTGATAGAAAATTTTGTGATGTTAAGAGAATTGATTTTATGGAGGGAAGATGAAAAATGTTTTAGTCTCTATCGTAAGTAAACAGACAGCACCAAATGTTTTATTCATTAAAGAGAAGAAGCCGATAGATTATTACCTGTTTCTTTCAACTCCAAAAATGGCTAAAAACAGGGTTACCCAAAACATTATCAATGCCACTGGAATAGATAAAAATAATACTGAAACAATAATTGTTCAGGAAGATTCTGTTGAAGATGTACTTAATAAATTAAAAGAATTCTACGATAGCCAGCTTTTTGGGGATGATATAAAATTCTTTGTAAATATTACAGGTGGCACAAAACTTATGTCAATTGGAGTTTATAAATTTTTCCAGGAAAAGGGGACAGCAGAAATTTATTATATACCATCTGATAAAAATGAGTACAGGATGATTTTCCCTGTAGTTACGCATAAAGAGCATAAATTAGAATACAAGTTAAATCTTGAAGAATATTTTGTCTCTTATGGGCTTACATTTAAAAAAGGTGCTCCTTTACATAATTATGCCTATGCAAAGGAACTTTTTGATAAAGTCATCAGAGGAAAGATTGATATAGATAGGTTTGAGGTAATTAGAAAATTAAGAAATAAAAAAAGTAAGAAGAAAATTGAGGTTGAAAAGTTGGATGAAGAAGCAAAAATTTTATTAAAGGAGATTGAATATCCATTAAAGGATAACGTTTTAACAAAAAATGATATAAAATATCTAAGTGGAGGGTGGTTTGAAGAGTTTATTTTCTATTTGTATAATTCTTATGTCAAAAATGATAAATATATTGGAATAAATATAACGATTAAAAATGAGAATGTTCAAAATGAACTGGACATATCCGTTATCCACGATAATATCTTTTATAACCTTGAATGTAAAACTACATTAAAGAATGATATAAAGGGGAATATCCTTTCTGAAACAATCTATAAACTCACCGCACTTAGCAGAAACTTTGGCCTTAAAACAAAGAGTTTCCTTTTCACCCTGGATGATCTAAGGGACGAAAATGGAGAGATTGAAGAAATTCATAGTTCAAGAAGTCGGGTTTTCGGTGTTAGAATTTATGATAGGACTGGGATATTAAATTTATTAGAAGGAAAGGCTGAAAAATTTTGATATTATCTTTTCTTTAGTTTTACTGATTTCTAAATATTTTATCAAACCCTTAAAAGTATAAATTCTTTAATAAAAGAGTCAGTCATTGTTCATAATATTGTAGTGAGTTTAATCTATAGGTAGTTTTGCCCTTGTATTTTCTTATTCACCTTGTAGAATTATTTTTATGGAAGAGGTGAAAGATTATTATGGGGTTCTTGATGTTTCAGAAACAGCAACATCTGAAGAGATTAAAAAAATGTACTACTCCCTTGCAAAACAATTCCACCCTGACACTACTAATTTGGATTCAGAAAGTGCAAAAACCAAATTTATTGAAATAAATGAGGCATATCATATTTTAATAGATCCTGTAAAAAGGGAAAGGTATGATTATATAAGGGAATATGGAAGAACAAATGAAAAAATGTGGGAAAAATTTGAAGATGATGTTGCAAATGTTCATAATTTTGCACTTTTATTGCTCGAGATTCAGAGATACTATTTTTTCAAAATGAGTTCCGGTGGTGTAGGTGGTGGAGTAGGTGCAGGTGCAGGGGCATACGTTGGATTCAAAACAGGAGGTATTGGAGGAGCTATAATTGGTGGAATAATAGGGGCTATTGCTGGTTTATTTGGAGGTAGCAAAGTTGTCGATTACTTAGATGGGGGTGAACACAAGAAATTAAAAGCTGAGCTTACAAAGAAAATTATTACATATATTGATGAAACATCAGAATTACGAAAACCATTTGCTGAATATATTTATGCAAGAATTTATGAAAAACAGGGGATTCTACTGCCAGTTGCATACAATGATATAACAAAATTAGCACAGGAAGATGAAAGGTTTAATTTCATTCTTGCCTATTTAGATAATTATAAAGATTTTGGCAAAGGATTTTTAAATTACTTAAAGGGCAACATTGATGATATAAACGAAATTATTTCTTGGGCAAATCAGTTTTTTTCGGTAATTAATGCGGAAAATGAAGTAGAGCGTCAGGTGGAATTGCTAAGTGAGTACAATAAACTTAATTTAGAATTACAACGCTTAGAAGGTAGTTTCATTAGGAGAGAGACAAGTATAAATGAAGTCAAAAGCCGTATGGAAGAGCTCAAAAATGAATATGAAGATTTAATTGACAGCATTTCATAATTCCAATAGAATAAAGCGAATTTTTATTAGGTTTTCAGAAAGGAGAGTATGATGAAACTTGATTTTATTCCACTTGGTGGTGGAAGAGAAATAGGTGCTAACTCATATCTTTTAAAATGGGGAAAGTACCAGATTATTCTTGACTGCGGTCTTAATCCGATGAAAAGTGGATATGAGAAAATACCATTGCTTCAGTATATTGACCCGAATAAGCCTATAGATATGATATTTATTTCCCATTCACACAATGACCACCTTGGGTCGTTACCTGTAATTGTTGATACATTAGAGGTGAATGAAATTATAACAGTTGAGGGTAATAGGGATGTTATGAATATTATGTTGCAAGATTCTGCTAAAATATTGACTAAATATGATCAAAAGGGCAGAGGGTTTTATTTAAACTATTTTGAGGAAGATAAGATTTTTACTATTATTAATGGAGGCTTAATTAAAGAAACCCCTTTTCTTGAGTGGAGAAATTTAAATGAGGAGATAAAGTATATGCTTTTCCCTAATGGTCATGTTATAGGGTCAAGCGGTATTATTCTTAAAGATATAGATGGAAATACTGTAGTATACACAGGCGATTACGCTCTTAATGGAGCCAGAATACCTGAAGATTTCTATTTCCCTAAAGATATTTATCCTGATATATTAATAACAGAATCAACATATGGAGATAGTAAAGGCCTTAAGATAGAGGAGAGGAAACAAGCAGAGTTAAAACTTGTGAATTTGATAAATGAAACACTTAAAAATAATGGAAAGGTATTACTTCCTGCTTTTGCGTTGGGTAAAAGCCAGGAATTGTTAGTTCTTCTGCTTATCAACTACGATAAATTTGTAACTCATCCATATATAAGACTTGTTGGTATGGGAAAGAAACTTATTAAACTTATTGATAAAAATACATATTATAAATATATACCATATATTAATGTAGAGAAATTTATGAGATGCATCGACTGGAAGCCTGCGTATGACAAGATACCTGAAAATTCAATAATCATTGCTACAAGTGGAATGATGATTCCCTTTACGCCCTCGTATCTCTTTTTGGAGAAATTGCTTGAAGAGAAAAATAACCTTATTGCATTTACAGGATATCTTGCAAAAGGGTCTTTTGGTTATGAGTTACTCCATACACAAAAAGACGAAGAAATCTCATATTATATAACCGTTAAACACTATAAAGATAGTTATGAAGAACATGCGAGGAAAACTCTCAGGAAAAAAGCAAAAGTGGTGCAATTTCGTCTTTCATCGCATAGCCCGTTAGAAGAAGTTTTAGATTTTATTGAAAAAGTAAACCCTAAGAATGTAGTTATAGTTCACGCTCCAGAAGATTCTGCCTATAATACCAGAACCTTTCTTAAGAATAGACTGTTTCAGGGGATAATTCATACACCTGCCAATGGAGAAAGATTAACCCTTTCTGATAGGGGGATTTTATATTCTTCTATGAAGCGAATAAATTATATTATTACTACTGGCACTTCATTGTTGTCCAATTTTAAGAATAAATTCCCAGAAGAAGAAGTGACGAAGAGTAAATTATTAGCATATATGTTAGATGAAAAACCTTCGGAATTGTGCGCTGAAATTAATACACTAATCGAAGCGGTCAGAGAGCAAAAAAAACTCTCTAATCCCCTGTTGGAATTTCATCTTCTTAATTCAGATACAGAGGATGGCATCTTTGCAGGAGAACTTTTAGCAGAATATATTAAACTTAAATTTGCTATACCACAGAAAAGAATTCACACAAAGACTATCAAAGGTCTATCTTATTCTTATGATGTCTTTCAGAAAGAGGGCATCTATAATTTTATTAATTCTGTTGCACAGCTGCTGGAAGAGGGAAACAAAAAAAGCATAATAATTTCTACAGGAGGCTTTAAGGCGGAAACTGCATTTACTACCCTGCTTGGTCTATTGTATGGAAGAAAGGTGTATTATATACATCAAAAATTCGGTGGTGTAATAGAGATTCCAGCAATTCCTATAGAATTTGGAACAGATGACCTCAAAAAAAACTATGAGTTACTGATGGAAATCGTGAATGAATCTAACTTTGAAAAAGCAAAGAAAATGAAGGAATCAAACCTTCCAAAATCGATGTATTCATTTATATATAAAGACAAAATACTTAAAAGGTATGTATTAAGTCCTATTGGTCGGGTTGTTATCAGATTCTATAGATATAAATCTTCTATAGTAGATATAGGGCATCCCGTTTCCATCTCATCAAAAAGTAAAAATACTATCTGGGGAAGAGAGGTTAAATCTATTTATGATGTCCCCGATGTGAAGGTTGTAAGAATATTGAATAGAATAGTTAAATATGCAGGAAAAAATTTAGAAAAAATAGTCTTTGATAAATTTAAGAAAAAAGATAGGGGTAGGGAAGTATATTTTGAGTTCCAAAGTAATTGGGGAAATAAGGCTATCAGGTATAAAATAAAATTACCCTATGGAACTCAGGAGGTTGTGTTTTTTACAGCCCCGCATTATGGTGAAAAGTTTGTAGAAGATATCGGTATCAAAATATATCCATAAATTGGTGTTTACTCCGTTGAATTTACAATAGACCTGCAATGTATAGTGAGTAGTATAAGCGATAAAATGTCTGATTTTAATTTATTTCTATTTTTAGTTATAATAACTACGGATGTTCCAACCAAAATGAGGGAAATACCAAAAAAACCCGTAAGAAAACCTAATATTGTTGATGCTCCTGTATAAACTATAAAAGGAAATGTTATACCCAGTATGGTCGAGATAGATTTGATAAAAATACTTGTAGCCATAAATAGACTAAACCCTGCATTTTCTGCAAATGTATATATTCCAATACCACTCATCCCGGTAATGAATATTTTTTTTAAACTTCTATAGGATAGTTCATTTAACCTTAACTCTTTTAGCATTCTTTCTTTTTCCATAGAAGAGAGTTCAGCAATATGTTTATTGACTTCTTTTTCGAGGTCAGTTTCATCTTCATCTTTTATAATTTTATTTATCCTGGATATCAGATTTTCCATAGATTTACGGAATATTTCTTCTTCTATCTCTATTTCAGATTTGGAATCTGTCTTTATCCTTTCATTCTTCCCAATATATCTAATTACGCCTCGTGCAATTGATTCCTGAGTTTTTTCTTTACATCTTATATAGTCTCTCAATGTGCATAACAGGTAAAACTTCAACGTGTAAATATCGTAGTCTTTTATTTTTTCCTTAACTCTATCTATATTATCGAAGGGCTTTATTTTTCCAAAAATAGTTGCCAATTTTTTTTCTATCGATATTTCTGTTGTATTCTTTGAAATCTTTTTTTTGAAGAAGTTCGAAGTTTTATCAAGTAACTTTCCAGCTTTTTCAGTTCCCTTACCAATGGTTTTCCCTACTAATTTTAATATTCCTTTCGTATTTATCCCCTCAATGAAGGAGATAATATCGATTAATTCTTCTCTTGATAGATTTTCAATTTCCTGTAAGAATATCATTTTTTTTCTTCTGTATGTTTTTTAGAATTGGTTTTGCGAATTCCTTTATGACAAATGACTTTACCCTGTCTAAATCATCTCCGATAGAGGTTATAAGTAAGTCTTTCCCTAATTTAAAACACCACAACGCATTCCCCAATAACCATATATCGTCATCTATGAGAGTTCCATCAACAAGGCTGCCAAAGAATGGAAATACAACGCTTTTTGGCTGGAAAACATCTGTAAGGAGATGCACACCAGTGCCAAATGCGCCACCTGCTATGAGAACCCCTATTATTTTTTCTACAAATTTATCAGGTTTTCCTTTCTTGGTACTTCTCATAATGTATGCATCATACATCTTTTTGAAGATATATACACTTATTCCGCTGTGAAATAGGAAATATCTATGATTACCTATTCCGATAATTCTTATATCGTTATCTGGAAAACCTACTCCCAATTTGAATCCAATAATGGAAGACGGAACAAATGCGGCAAATTTGGCAGCAGTTTGGCTTCCATCAACAAGGGAAGAAATCTCGCTTAAGATTTTTTCATAGAAGCTCCTATCAAGAATCAATTCATTATCCACAGCATCTATCCCTTTAATATCCCTCAATTTTTTTTCAGCAATAGAAAGGGCATTCCACTCTAACCTTTTTACAAGTCTATCAGGAATAGTATTTTCTTGCAGAATTTTTTTAATTAATTCCATTATAAAAAGTATAATATATAAGAAAGATTTGTCAAAATTTTTATTTGGGCAGTTTTACCCTTGCGGAATAAATAAAATAAAATAAATTTTTAGCAGATTCATTTTTTTCTCCCAGAATTTTACTTCCGGTTCATTTGCACTGAAACAACCAACTTAAACATTGAAATGAAGTATTCATTTATCCTTTAATTGTTTTTTAGCACTTAAAAGGAGGCAAAATGAACCCACTTGAGTTTTTCGAATTTATCACAGAATTTCTCGGTCCATCTATGTATACCAGGAGCCCCTTGTTTAACGACGGTAAAAAGAAAGAAGAAATACCACTCAAAGATGTCTTAAATGTTATAAAGGACTTCATTGCTCAAAACAAAGAGCTGGAGTTTTCTGTGATCCTGAAATCTCTGACACCGGAAGAGGCGTTTGTTCTTTCTGCGATGTCCGCACTCCATATGGCAAGTATCCACGAGGTGGATGCACATAATTTACTGAAAACAATGTATAAATCTTTCGATATAAAGCTGATAAGAAAAAAGACCCTGGAACTCTTTTCAAAGAATTCGAACCTGATAAAAAAGGAACTGATAGAAATTGTGCATGGTTACTTTTATCACGGTGGTGCAGATTTTACACTAAAACTGAGTTCGAAAATCAGTGAGATAATACCAGAGGTATTCGCTGATTTTCCAGTAAAAAATAAATTTCAGTACAACCCTTACCAATACACCTATTCTTATAGAGAGCCTGATTTTTATAAAGAACTTAGTCAAGTTGGCCTTGATATAAAAAAGAACATAGAAGCGGATAAACTGATACTTGATAGGGATGTAAGGAGAAACCTGGACCATTTTGTTTATCTTGCCAGAGCATTCATTGAAGGGAGCAAGGATACAGCCATTGCCCTTTTCTATGGTCCTCCTGGAACAGGGAAATCATTGAGTGGAATGACAATTGCGAAAGAAATAAATAGACCCTTTGCCTGCCTGGAATTCACTGAACTTCTACATCCTCTATACGGAATAACGGAACAAAAGTTTTCATTTGCACTAAGTAAAGCACAGGAGAAGAAAATAGTGCTACAATTGGATGAGGCAGATTCGTTAGTAACAAAGAGGAATACATTTTTTTCTGGGACTTTAACCAATTCAGCCCTGCAGAAAATCGAGGACTACAAGGGAATCCTTATTATTACTACAAACCTTTTTGGGAATATCGATAACGCAATAATGAGGAGGATAGATTACATAATTCACTTTCCAATTCCTGAAGAAAAAACGAGAGAAAAACTCTGGAAATATTATATAAAAAAAGAGAAAATTAAAGGGCAAGTTGATTTTAAAAAACTTGCGAAAGTAAAGATCGCTGGAGGAGAAATAAAAAAGACCGCAAAGAGAGTGAAAATATCGGTAGATTTATCAAAGAGCAAAAGGATAAAAACAAGCTCTATTGAAAAAGAACTACCACCTTTTGCAGTAAAAAAGAACATCGGAAAGATAGGTTTTATATGATGATATAGGACACAATTAAATAATTATAGAAATCTTCTTTTTCTATTTTTAGTCATTTGTTGCGGTTGGCTCTTCTCACGATTTGCAGTATTTTCCCAATGCAGTCATTCTGAGGAGCCCAGTGGCAGGCGTGAGAATCTTGCCGTTAGAGTTTTTTTTCTTCTGGAATTCTAGACAGACAAGGTAGGAGAAGGTATATTTTATTTTAGTTTTTTCTTTTTGGTCTCCTTTCGCTTTTTCTCATTCTTTACC